>JAAUYI010234523.1_pt1 | contig 10529 bp, 14 predicted proteins | sample 7278041 | NCBI WGS metagenome assembly JAAUYI01 (sample SAMN14350216, study PRJNA611818) | marine sediment metagenome | isolation source: surface marine sediment (0.6m) | place: French Polynesia: Moorea | collected 2018-08
AGAATGCCGGCCTGTCACGCCGGAGGTCGCGAGTTCGAGTCTCGTCGGCCCCGCCAGAGAATAAGCGGATTTAAGTAAGCCACTTAGATCCGCTTTTTTCTTTTATTGTTTTGGTAATCGCTTTCTGTTCCCCTTACCCACCTCCATTAACAAAGACCAGACTAATAATCGCTTTTCTCCTTAAGTCTCCAAGAAAGAAAATCCCGAATATATAGAAATTATTTATCCTTTGGGAATATTGTTTTGCATTTCACTGTACCCAGGAGGTAGCATTAAAAAGAGCACGATTAACATGGACCATAAATTATGGGGGTGGAAATCATGCATTACGATATTCAATCAATTCAGATAGAAGAAGAGTTCAAAATTTGTCCTACATGTGGCTATCGAGATGGCTTTCATTCAATGCTGAAAAAAGAGCATTTAGAAATCAAAATCTATTTCATCTGTCCCGGATGTCATGATGTTTTTGATGCAGATATTTCATTCTCAATCAATGCAGACTCTCTTTGAAAATCATTTATAAGTTATAATAAGAAAAATATTCAAAACAGAAGTCCTGAGATAATCGAAGATTTATCGTTTACCACTATCTGCTCTTGAACCTAACCTCCAAATGACCTTGAATTAATTAGGAGGTTAGTTTGCCACGCTGCTGAACTCATCACTGTTTGAAGGCTTCCAATCAATTGCTGTGCACTGCCAGTCTGAATCCTTTTTTAAACGAACGACGAGCTTGTGAAACTCTGCTTGAAGTAAACGCAAATCATCTTTCTGCAGTTCTGTATCAGATATAGCTGCATAGATTGTTATTGTAGCGTAATTTTCTTCCTCGTTGATAATGATATCTTCGGTTTTATATAGAACGTTAATGGATTGTTTACGCAGGAAATATCCGGCTGCGATTCGCAGAATCTCACTTTTAGCAAAACCATTATCATCTGAATAATCTTCGGCAATGAGTTTCCTTAAGCTGCCAGTACTCTTGTTCTCGACATGTTTTGCCACGTTGTCTATAAACTCTATAATTTCTTCTTCAGGGGACTTCTCAGTGCAAGAGCTCAGAAAGACAATGGTGAAAGCTACAAGTATACAATTTCTAATTAGTTGAGGAGAAGTAGTCATTTAATTAATTAAGCTTAGATAAAACGTTAAAGACCGACTAACTTTTCGAGCATCATTTCAGGATCAAGTCGTGTTGTATGGTCAACATCACCAAAGAAAAAACGTATTATCCCTTTTTTGTCAATAATATAGGTTGCTGGAATTGGTAATTGCTGGCTGTTATCACCATTTGATTCAGGGAGATCGATACCAAAACCTTTGTAGATAGGTTGAACTGACTCGGCCAGCGTGTACGCCAAACCGTACTGTTTTGCTACAACATTTCCTTGATCACAGAGTACTGGAAACTCTAAGCGATGTTTTGCAACGAGAGCAGCGGTAATAATTTTTAACATAGGTGAGATAGCCAAGAGCTGTGTTCCTGATTCTTTGATCTGCACAATTTTTTGCTGCAAAGCCTGCAGCTCAAGATTACAATATGGTCACCAGTCACCACGGAAGAATTTCAAGATCAAAGGACCTTGATTGAGGAGTTTTGAAAATGTGTAGCTCGTGCCCTGAGAATCTTCTAAGGTGAAATCAGGAGCACGATCACCTGGTTGCAGGCAGTTTTTCAGTATCCCTGATTTAGCAAGATCTTCCGTTGCTTTGCTCATAATTGCAACGGTTTCTTCAGGTACAGCTTTAACAAAATCTTCTGTTTGTTTACGCAACGCTTCTGGTAGGTTCATACCATCACCTCTCTGTCAGATTTTTTTCAAAATTCTACTAGAGAAAATAGATACATATTGTTGAAAATGATTTACATCTTCTCGGTATTGAAAGCAATATTGCTAATATCAACCAACATTTGCTCATACAAGAATATATACAGGTAAATTTACTGCAAGTACCAGGAAGATACTAACACCCCACAAGGGGGTATACTTTCCTTCACGAAATTCAGTCCTAAAAAAACAAGAGATAAGCGAAGACTTCGAATGAATTTCTAAGTCACTAAAAGATTAATGCAGTACAATCAGTTGGCAAGATATGCGGAAAACTTGGAGAAGGGCAATGTGTGAAAAGCTGGAGATTTCTGGTCCTCTAGTTTCCATGTGCTAGAATTTCATTCTTATACTTTTGATTCAGCTGATAAACAAAAGCTAGAATTTCAGCAACTGTCTGATAGAGATCAACAGGGATTTCATCTCCAATTGGTACTTTAGAGAGCAGTTCAACCAAGTCTGCATCCTCTTGGATATAGACGCCTGCTTCCCTGGCTGTCTCAATAATTTTCTCAGCAATTTTTCCCTGACCGCTGGCTGATACAAGTGGAGCAGCTCCTTTCTCTTCCTCATAAACCAATGCAACTGCTTTCTGGAGAGGTTTCTTTTTCATGTCAGACCTTGGTGTTAACAATAGACTCGCCATCAGGGAGCAGTCTTTTTAATAAGTCTGCTGCCGGGTCCACCTGATCGAGAGAAAATGAGATCCCGAGAATCGTCGTGTTGACCATGTTGAGGAGAAGGTCATCGGTGAACTTTTTAATAAATTGGAGTTTTTCTGCGGAATCACTTACAAAGCGAATAAATAGTCCACCATCGGTTTTCTGCAGATCTATTCGGAGATTTCCTAGCCCCTCAAGAGCGAGATGTAGAGAAAAGCTCTGGTCATTATCTTCACTGGACTTTACTGAAGAACCATCCTTTTCAACGAGAAGATACCCCTTTTCCAGGAATGGTATAGGAAGAGGGAATATAAACAGATTCTCTTTGTCGAGTTGGAGCTGAGCCAGTTGATAGAGCTCAATGGTATTGAGTAGTTTATTGGTTGTCTCTGCCAGCTTGTCAGCCCCCTTGAATACCTGGGCAAGATCGAGCAACGCTGATTTCAATGTTAACTGGGCTTTTTCTTTATTACCTTTAGACAACAAGGCCTCAAAAGACATGCCAAGCCTGTCGATGAGTTGTTTTAATAGCCCGCCAGCATCTTTGCTGGATAATCCTTCCGGGGTGAACTGAAAAAACGATTCTAAAGTTCGTTGTGATTGGGCCGAAAGAGAGCTAAAAGTTGAAGTTTTGACTGCTCGAAGAGTTTGTAGAAGATTTTGCAGATCAAGCGAATCTCCTAATAGAGTAATAGCTTTACCTGAAAAAAGATTAGATGAATCGGAAAGAATACGTAACTCTATTTGAGGTGAAGTAGACGCAACCTGTAATTGTAAAGTTTGACCAACAGAGAGCGGTAATTTTGCGTGGGCAGAAACACGCCTGCCTCCTATATCAAGAATAAAGGTATTGGAGGATTTGCCTTCAAGAACAACGGCCTTGAAAGTCTGACCCTGGCGTGGTTGATACTGTTTCCCCTTGCCGGCTGAATCAGATGTCGAAGAACCTGAAGAAGGTATTCCTGTAAGTGGAGAAATTGATATCATACTTTCTTATCGGCATAAATTGCAAAAATGTTTACCGCAACCATTTATCAGAACTGGCGGCACAATTGCAAAAATAGCAAAACCTCGTTTAGCCGGAATTATAGTTGTTGGTGGGAAGGGTAGTCCTAATTTCTGTAGAAAAAAAGGTAGACAATGAAATTATTTGCCTCAGTGATCGAAGGCTCTGACATTTTCTCGTAGTTGTTTGCGCTGTACACTGAGGAGATACGTAATAATTGCATCTCTATGTTTGGTCGAAATTGAGTCAAAATGAAGAGCGACCTGCCATTTGCGGTTACGCAAGCGTTTTTTCTTCACAACATGGCCAACGGCGTTGACAGTTATCTGCTTGTCCGGCAGATACAGCTCCATTACCAGGTGATCTCTGCTGCGTGGTTCATCAGGAAAAAGAGCCAACACTCCTGAGCCAGATATGTCTTGGGTTTCTCCGCTAATTGACCAGTTACTGGTACCACTGCTTTCTAAGGATGATGTGTGGGAAACGGTGATGTTTGTAGCTGTATTAATCCGAAAATACTCTCGTAAGCTAGCGGGATCTACTATACTCTTGGCTGCAAGATGCAAGGTCCGATCACCTTTCTGTTCGATGATTTTGGCGTTTAATGAAGTGGTAGAGTTTTCTCGTTTAACAGAAACCGGATGATATGCAGAAAGGTCGATGTTTTCAGGGAGTGTTGTTGGTGGAAAAACCAGATAAAAATTAGGTGGTGCATCAACTTTGAAAGTACAGGCGCAACTTTGCTGTTTTCCACCCCTCAGAACAATTTTGATATGGGCTGCTCTATGGTCCTCAATTTCTTTGACAATATTGCTAATCGGTGAATTCACAGCACCATTAAAGATCTTTTACCTTTACCTTTAAGCGAAGCAGTCTTCGCTGAATCTCTAAGCAACATCCAATTATCTTATCTCTGTCTTCGGTGCTTATCTCTTCAAAATGGTATGCAATATCAAACTGGTTTTTAGCAGTATTTACGGTCCTAACTGGACGAGCAAGAACTGTTACTACCTCCGGTTCATCTGTCGGCAGTGTAATTTCGAGAGTAATTTGCTTGTCATCAGGTGGTCTTTCTGTAAAAGTTGCAAGAATTCCGCTGCCACTGATATCAATGGTTTCGCCGCGTAAAGTCCATTCTTGTTGTTTCCCGGTTTTTACGCTTGAGGGAAAAGACCTGCCGATTACGCTGGTTACTGCATCAACCCTGAAAAATTCGCGCATCTGCTCGTGACTCATCGCCTTGAGAGCAGTCATAACCAGTTGTTGGGGGTTGGTTATCTTGGTTATATTAGCTTCTAAAGAAATAGAAGGGCCGCCCATGTCTATGCTGATAATACATGGTTGTTTTGTATCAATAGCCTCAACAGGAAGAGAACCGACCTTAAAAAAGAGGCTGAAAACCGGTGGTGCCGATTTCTGGTATACTCCCTGAATTCTAAACCTGTCTTTACTATTCTTAAGTGGCAAAAAGACGCGCACTGGCTTTGAGTCGGGAATATCATGAAGAATTTCGTTGTTCGTCGCCATAATAGAAAAAATTTCCAGCAAAGATTATCAAGTTATACATTTTGTTAATATTTTAACCATTATCATAATAATTTAGCACTGATATGACAATAATTCAAGAAAGATGGATCACCTTCGAATATCAGCTACCTGAATTTTAATGTCTTCTATGTGCAAGATAGCGACAATTGGTAATCCGGCCAGGACTAGAGTTACTTGGCAAAACTAAACGGAATAAACTGCGTGAATAGTGCCAACCCTATAAGGTTGCTCTCTTGACTTATGCTGTGAAATTTTTGCCATAGAGCCTTGTCGTGTTCGAGTGCGCGAGAAAACTGGTAGACGACATCAACAACAACCCTGTCAAATACCCCATCTGCTTCTGATTGCTCGTTTTCAGTTATCCCATCTTCTATATATTTGTTGAGATCGTTGTTGTTCACGACAATATCTGAAACGATCTAGGCCCTTTATAACAGAATAGATAAACCAAAAGTCATAATAATTTTCGAATTAGAGAAAAGGATCTATCTCTTCAAAAGATGATGAATGATACTGAAATTCATTCAAGAAAGAAATTTTGAGTATTAAGATTCGAGGTGCAGTCTATAGTTTATGTGGCATTTTTTACAAATTTTCCTGTATCACTAACTCCAGTGTGATAACCGCTCAGGCCCCTTCTGCCACCTCGTATTTTCTGGATCTGATCTCTTTTCATTGCCATAATGGAGAGCATATGAGGATAATTCTCGTTATGGAAATCAAGAGTAGTGCTCATAAGGTTTGTACGCTTTTCCCACATATCAAAATGCGAGCGTATTTTTTGCTCATCAGCCAGTGAATAGAGTTCCTTGTCTATTGCTTTAATTTGAGTAAGGAGTGCATTGACTTTACTAATGGAAATAGTTGCTTCTTCAAAGTTACCATTTTGTGCAAGTTCTACTGCAGCAACTATTTCATTGTGAAGATGATGGTAATGCTGGCAGGATTTGTTCAGTGTTTCGTAAAATAAATCCATGGCTACGAAGCTACAAATAAAGGTTTCTGATGGATTTCCTGATTTTTGGGAACTATCGGTTTTTTGTTGAGTTCAATAGCTTTCTGCCAGGTGTCTCGCAAATCCGATAATATCCTGAGCACAGGAGATAATTTATCTGCATTATTGGAACTATTTGCTTTATGTAGCTCCCGCAAGAGATAGTCATACAGAAGATTGAGGTCTGATGCTATTTTCCCGCCTATATCGTGATCCAGAGTCGCGTTTAATTCAGAAATAATAGCACAGGCTTTATTGATATAGTAATTTCTGCCTTCAATATTGTTATCGTTAATGGCCTGTACTGCCTGATTGGTAAAGCGAATTGCTCCATCATATAGCATGATGAGAAGCTGCTCTGGAGTTGCTGAATTTATCTGATTTTCCAGATAATTATTACTGTATGCGTTAACCATTATTAACTCCCTGGAGTAATTCCTGCCAGCATGGTCATTTGCTGACTCAGATATGATGAAGTTGCGTTCATCCCGCTGACCAACTGTTCCATGGCAGCGAATTGAGCATTCAGCATCTCTTCTCTTTTTTCTAATCGTAACTCCATTCTTTGAATGTTGTTGTCGAGTGATTTAATTCCCATGTCAGTACTCTTCTGCTTGGCAGCAAGAATTCCATTGGTACTGTCAGTTGCTCCGTCAAGGTAATTGATAAAGAGCTGCGAAATTCCATTAATTCCTTCCTCACCCAGGAATAAGTTTTCAAGATCGGTGAGGTTGTCAGAAATAAGATCATCGAGAGTTGAATCATCTATTGAGATTTTGCCAGTTGTCTGATCTGTTTCTATGCCTATATCTACTAAATATTTAAATTCCCCTGATACTCCTGTATTGGTAACCAGCAAATTCTGCAAAGATCTGCTTACCCCTTGGAAACCGCGATCTCTACCCCAGTCGGCATCAGATTGATCTTCAATGTAGGATAAAATATCATTGTACTTTGTGATAAATTCATTGATTTTATCCTTAATACCCTGATTGTCGGTATCTACAGTGATATTCGTTGAAACTCCGGGATCATTTTCCTTCATGACTGAAAGAGTGATCCCTGGGATGGCTTCGGTAAATGTATTGTTTTTGTTGGTTATGGTAATTCCGTCAACCACAATTGTTGCTAATTCTGCAGGCTGGGTGTTGGCAAAACTTAATGCTGTTCCGCCTGAAGAGACCCCTGAGACCGTAACGCTAAATGTCGTTGCAGCATCTTTACCTGTCAGTACAAGTCTATAGCCGTTTGCACTGCCATCGTTAATTATGGAAGCAGAAACTCCTGTGGTGCTATCGCCGCTATTTGCTGAGTTAATTTTGGTTGCTATATCTGAGAGTGAATCGTTAGCTTCAACTGTTATATCAGTACCGTTTATGGTAATAGTCCCAGCGGTGAAATCTGCAGCGGTTTTATCAGCGTAGCCAACGCCGACATCTTTCTGGACCTGTGCTAGATTCTGAACTTCAACCTGATAAGAACCAGCAACAGATGTACTGTCGGCAGAAAGGGTAAAATAGTCTTCCGAAGCGGCTGTAGCGGAAAATGAGCGCAACTCTGATGATGAATCAAAATCCTTAAAAAAGTCTTTTAAATCATCAAGCTTAGTATCGAACCCTTTGAAAGCATCTAAACGGTTGTTCAGATAACTCTTTTCCCGCTCGAGCCTTTCAAGAGGCATCCGTTCAATTTTCATGAGCTCTGAAACTATTGAGCCCGTGTCCATCCCCGATGCCAGACCACCAAATGTAATGTTAGCCATTGTACTTCTCCAAGCTCTTAGCTTTCAGTATCAACAATGTTACCTCTCAGATCCATCATATGCTCGTGCATCTCGACGATGGATTCAGGCGGTATCTGACGAATAACTTCACCTTTTGCATCGACAAGGTTGATAATGAGATCATTGGTGTCCTGATTAACTTCAAAACGTACACTATACAAACCGTCTTCTGTCAGTGCTTTTATATTATTCAGCAACTCTTCGGGTTGTATCGAGTTAGTTTTCGTTGAGGTTGCCTCTTCTGCTGCATTATCAGAGACATAGCTTTCTCTTTTTACCTTTATATCCTCAGCAGCAGGAGAGAGTGTCGATCGATTTGGTGTGTTTACCACCTGTACTGCTTGAGTGTTCATGTGTTGCCTCCCTGTTACCTTTTACATCAGCTTGTAAGCAAGAAGGTTGGTGAGAACACCAACCTTCTTTAAATGGCATACTATTGCAGCAGACTTAGAGCTAATTGCGGTTGCTGATTGGCCTGTGCCAATACAGAAATACCTGCCTGTTGCAATATATTGGATTTCGTCATTGATGATGTCTCCATCGCGATATCGGCATCCATGATCCGTGATCTGGAAGCAGAAATGTTCTCAGAAACGTTACTGAGGTTAGCGATGGTTGACTCAAGACGACTTTGAACAGCACCAAGCTTACCTCTTTCAACATCAACTGCAGATATGGCGTTGTCTATTGCACCAATTGCAGTGTTAGCATTGGCTTGACTTTGCACATCTCCAGTTGCGCCGATTGTTGCAGAGTCCATATTTCCAATTGAGATCGAAATTGTTTGATTAGCATTGGCACCAATGTGAAAGAGATTACCTGACGAGGTTCCATCCAGGAGATTTTTGTTGTTAAATTGAGTATTATCAGAGATTCTATCGATTTCTGAAATGAGTTGCTGAAATTCAGCATCGAGAGAGTCTCGATCCTCATCTGTGTTGGTGTCGTTTGCTGCCTGAACAGCAATTTCACGCATTCTCTGCAGCAGGTTTGTGGTTTCTCCGAGAGCCCCCTCTGCGGTTTGTGCCATGGAAATACCATCGTTGGCGTTACGTACTGCCTGATTCAAACCGCGAATCTGCGAGGTCATACGATCAGAGATAGCAAGTCCAGCTGCATCGTCCTTTGCACTGTTAATACGGAGACCAGAAGAGAGTCTGCGCATTGAAGTGTTCAAGGAAAGTTGAGAAGAGTTAAGGTTACGCTGTGCGTTCAAAGATCCAATATTACTGTTAACTACGATTGCCATGATTTTTCCTCCGTGAAAAATTGACTTGGGCTTCCTTGCCCGTTGGTTAAATTAATTTTTTTAATTTTAAGGTTAAAAATTGAGTTTAAACTATGCCGGCGGCACCTCCTTTTTGTTATGGTTGTGGTTGTTATTTACATCTTACATTCTATATCGACACGCATGCGGCTATTCATTAGAAAAAAGATGGAAAAAATATCTTTTTTTTTAAAAAAAGTTTGTGTCGATATAGAATCGTTAAAAATACCATATGCTTAACTAGCCTTGTAAAAGACTGAGGGCAAGCTGAGGTGTTTGATTGGCCTGCGCTAAAACAGATACACCAGCCTGTTGCAGGATATTTGCCCTGGTCATTGCCGATGTTTCCATTGCAATATCAGCATCCATTATTCTAGACCTTGATGCTGATAGATTTTCGGCAACATTATTTAAGTTTGCAATGGTTGACTCCATCCTGCTTTGAATAGCACCAAGATCACCTCGTATAGTATCGATTGTGCCGATTGCGGTATCAATAACTCCAATGGCTGCGTTTGCATTGGTTACATCAAGAACATCTATTGTACCTGAACCGACTCCGAGGGTCGCTGCATCAGCTTGACCAACACTCACAGAAATCGTCTGATTTTCATTGGCACCAACATGAAATACAGCAGCCGCACCACCGTTTAGTGGATCAAAAGTACCATCTAGTAAATTCTGGCTGTTAAACTGAGTATTATTGGCGATTCGATCAATTTCTGCCTGAAGCTGAACAAATTCAGAATTCAAAGACTGACGATCCTGTGCTGTGTTGGTGTCATTTGCTGACTGCACTGCTATCTCGCGCATTCTTTGCAGAAGATTGGTTGATTCCTGCAGAGCTCCTTCAGCTGTCTGAGCCATAGAGATGCCGTCGTTTGCATTTCGTGCAGCCTGATTGAGTCCTCTGATTTGCGAAGTCATCCGGTCAGAGATTGCAAGTCCAGCTGCATCATCTTTAGCACTATTAATTCTCAGGCCTGATGAGAGCCGTTTCATTGAGGTGCCAAGTTCCATCTGGGATTTTCCCAGATTTCTTTGGGCATTCAGAGAAGCAACATTTGTGTTTATTACGATTGCCATGATATTATTCTCCTTAATATGGCTTTTGCATCCTTGCTGTTTACTGTCTCAGCATCCTTGCTTCTCAGTAGTAATTATCCAAGTTACTGCTATATCGGTCAGTTAATATTAATCTTATATTTTTTTTATTTTTTTTAAGGTTTCTACAACAGAAACCGATACTGTTTGCAGAAGAAAATGAATTAGATAATTAGGGTTTTATAGCTTTCAAAATTTCCGCACCTTTTGGAATAATACAAAATGCTAAAAGAATATAACTAAGAAGAGATAACTCTATAGAGGTTAAGCAAAAGATCAATGCAATCATCCTTGTTCAAACCATTAATAGTGAGTTTTCATTGACCCTGATTA
>JAAUYI010002032.1_pt1 | contig 10527 bp, 2 predicted proteins | sample 7278041 | NCBI WGS metagenome assembly JAAUYI01 (sample SAMN14350216, study PRJNA611818) | marine sediment metagenome | isolation source: surface marine sediment (0.6m) | place: French Polynesia: Moorea | collected 2018-08
CCCGAAACAGGACTAACTTGAGAAAAGCCAGTGGAATTATCAATATAAACGTCTCCCGTACCTTCCCAACCCGAAGCTGGATTGTCATTTAAATTGCTCGTTCCTTCATTGACTGTATCTTCAAAGCCCTGATTATCAAATGTTACCGAAAAAGCTGCCACGGAACTAGTAAAAGCAAGCGAACTAAAAACAAAACCACCAACCACAACACTAGTAGTTAAACAGAAAGACTTGTAAGAATTAGATAGAAACATAATTAATAACCAAACTGTAGATAAATAAAAGCAAATAGATTGAAAGATTGCTCGAACTAGAAAATGAAATCAGCAGCAGTAATATTTGCCGAGTTAATGTTATTGAGTAAGACTACATCTTTTGGCAAAGTATCTGAATTATCAAAATCCACTTGAATCATGGTGTGAGAACCAAAGCTTACCGCTTCAACATAGCCATCGGTGAAAGGATCGTCTGTGAAAGTAATTCCATCTAGTTCGCCACCACTAGCAACCAAAGCACTAAGATCGATCTTGTCCGTACCGTCTTCAAAGTCTTCGATAATATCTACCCCGTCACTGGTTTTGGTGTAAACAAAAATATCTTCTCCCGTACCGCCAGTCAGGGTATCTTGTCCTTCTCCTGCGGTAATAAGATCGGGAACATTATTAGCTTCGGTAATGGTGTCTGAGTAAGGATTACCGTCTACAGTATTATAGATAGTCAGTTGATAGTCTTCTACTTCCCCATCATCCATAATTCCTGCGGATGCACTGGTAGTTAGATCGCTGTCGGTACTGAGACGAAAACGAGCATAAGTCGTACCTGGGCTAATAACGTTGGGAAGATCGGGTAAGCCACCATTGTTATTATCATCGGTGTTGTTCCATTCAAGTTGAATATTTTGGGAAAGGCTATTGCTGCTAACTGATTTACTGATAGCTTCGCCAGATTCAAAATTACCATTGCGATTAAAGTCAATCCAACCAACTAGGGTTGCCGATTCTCCTGTATTATTAAGTACCTCAACATCAATAGTGTAAGAATCTGCTCCTGTTTCTAATCTGGAGAAAGATTCAATTCCATCCTCGTCATTTGTCGAGCCAGTATCGCTACTATCATCAGCATCAGCAGTCGTATTTTGTAAATTACCAGCATCAGCGTCGATATTTTCACCAATAGTTAAACCAGTACGAATACCATGACTCGCACCACCATTAGCTTCAGTAGTTAGATAATCTCCCGTATCGGTAGTATTATCTCCCGTATCAGGAGCATCACCATAATCAAGATTGACATCAACCGCAACAGTTTCCGAAGTATCGGTAATATTGCTACTACTACCAGCAGTAACGGTGAAAGTATTATCTAAACCACCATCAGTACCAACACCGTCTATTATTCCATCAAATTCAAGAACAACGTATTCAGTATCACTATCTCTATCTGCATTAGTAAGATTTCCTAAACTGAAGATAACATCTTCACCAGAATCAAAAGAACTATCCGCACCCGCATCGGCGATCGCACTACTAGGCAGATCGAAAGTCGGAGTAGCAGCAGCAGCACCTGTAATTTGCGGATTTGTGCCTATATTAGAGTCATCCGAAGAAATACCAAAACCATTGGCAACAAAAGCAACTTTGGCATTACCGTCATAGGTAACTCCATCGGGAATAGCATCGGTAATCTCAAAGTTATCAGTTTGTCCTTCGGGGAGTGCCACCGCTAATCTATAGCGTACTGTTTCACCGATGTTTACTGTATTTCCTGATGGACTTTCTAGAGTTTTAACTGCTTCAAGGGAATTTATAGTAACGGTAGCAGGAGTATTATTACTGTCTGTGTAAGTATTAGAGCTAGTTCCCAAACCATTACGTTCGCCATCTACATCTCCTGAACCACCAGGGATATCAGAACCAGTAGAATTACTGGTTGTTCCAGTTCCATCTAAACTAGTGTAGGTGACAGTAGAATCGCTATCAAAGGTAGTTTCGGGTGCTATATTGCCAACAACATCAGCATCAAAAGTGATAGTGACACTCTCATTCACGGCAACACCATTATTCAACAATATATCAAGATTGTTGCCAGAAGAATTATCAGTAAAGCCTGTAGCAGCACCATTTAGCTGAATATTGCTGAGATTAGTTAATTCACTAGGTAAAGTATCAGTAAGATTAACATCGTAAGCGGTGGCTGTTCCCGTGTTGGTGAAAGTGACAGTATAGGTTAGGGTGTCTCCTGCATCTGCCGTACTAGAAGAAACACTTTTGGCGACGTTAGTAATAGAAGGTTCGACGATATCGATATCAACAGGATCGGAAGTTCGATCTGTCGCACCAGTCGCACTCACCGTAAATTGATTGCTGAGAGGATCGTTTGTTCCGCCATCTGTGTTATCGCTGACGTTTTCTACAAGAGCGTTAAACTCAATAACGACATATTCATCATCTTCACTATCGCGATCGCTATTGGTTAAATCTCCCAAACTAAAAATAACATCTCCACCTGCATCAGCGATCGCACTAATAGGCAGATCGAATTCAGGTGTAGTGGCAGTAGTACCTGTAAGATCTAAATTGGGAGCAGTATTAGGATCGGCATCGGTAATAGTAGTAGAATCAATGCCGTTAGTACTATCATCGGCAATAAACGCAATTTTGGGATTTCCTAAATACTTTAAGCCAGCAGGTAAATCGTCGGTAATGCTAAAACCATCAGTTTCACCTTCAGGAATTTTCACCTCTAACTGATAGCGAACAATTTCCCCAATTGCCACATCATCATCAGCAGTATGAGACTCCGAAGTAGCCACTAGTCTCTTGACTGGTACTAACGGATCGACAGTAACAGTTTCGGTAGAACTGATGGCATAGTTGTTAACACTAGTTCCTTCTCCATTGCTGCTACTATTTCTTTCGCTGTCTGCATTACCAGAAGTGGTGTCGTTGACATCAGAACCAGTAGGATTAGTATCTGAAGTACCAGGATTATTGCTATCAGTACCGTCAAGATCTTCACCAGGTAAGCTACTATAGGTTACATCAACTGTGTTATCAATACTGGCTTCGGTAGTAATATCCCCGACGATAGTGGCAGTATATTGAATCTCGACACTATAGTTAGCTGGTAATTCATTGAGATCGATGTCAAAAGCATCAACGTTGTCATTATCAGTTGATGTGCCATCACTAGAACTTGTAGAAGTAGCGTTTACGGTAAAGAAACTAGTAACATCTTGAGGTGTAGTAGAGTCATCAAATATCTTGACCGAACTCGAACTAATCGCTAAATTATCTAACTCCGCCGGGAGAGTATCGGTAATATTAAGATCGTAGGCCGTTGCACTACCGTCATTAGAAAAGGTAACGGTGTAGGTAATCGTATCTCCCGCATCCCCTGTTTCTGGGGAAGCGGTATGGGTAATACTGCCAAGAATAGGTTCGGCAATAGTGACATTAACTGAATTTGATGTTTGAGTCTGAGTTGGACTGCTGGCGCTGACTTGGAAACTATTAGCAAGAGTATCGCCATTATCATTAGCATCGATATTTTCTACCAGAGCATTAAACTCAACAACAACGTATTCTTCGTCAGTATCGTCGTCAGCGTTGGTAATATTGCCTAAACTAAAGGTAACGTCTTCACCCGAAGTAAAAGTAGAATCTCCACTAGCATCAGTTATTCCAGTAGTTAGATCGTAAGTAGGATTGGTAAAGGAACTATCGGTAACTTGAGGATCATTAAGAATATTTGGATCGTCAGAATACACCCCTGAAGTCGTTCCCGTACCGTCAGCAACAAAAGCTAGTTTGGGATTTCCGATATAAGTTAAGCCAGCAGGTAAATCGTCAGTAATAGTAAAACCAGCAGTATCACCTTCAGGTATTTCTACTGATAATTGATAGCGAACAATCTCCCCAATTGCTACATCACTATCAACAGTATGAGATTCGGAAGTAGCAACTAAACTTTTTACTGGTACTAAAGGATCGATCTGAACATTACCACTAGCACTAGCAGAATAATCGTTAGCCGAATTAGTTGTGCTATCGCCGTTACGTTCGCTTAAGGTATCTCCAGAAGTGGTGTCGTTAACATCAGAACCAGTAGGGTTATCGGTAGTATTACTCTGGGAAGTCCCAGGACTAGTACTATCAGTACCGTCAGTATCGTCACCTGGTAAGCTGCTGTAAGTAATATCTGCCGTGTTAGTAATTAATTCGTCAGGATTGACATCGCGATCGACTGTAGCGGAATAGATTATGCTGATTTCAGCATCTGTAGGCATTTGGTCTACATCTACCGATATAGCACCCGTTCCCGTATCAAAGGTGGGATTAATAGTCATATCAGCATCGGTAGTAACGATGCTTGTACCACTGCTTACGCTATTTTCTGTACCAGTTTCCGCGCTGCCATCAATAGCATCTCCATTATCCCAGCTAACGCTATCGATGCCTGTAAGAGTGAAATCGGTAGGAACTGCATCGGTTAGAGATACATCAAAAGCAGTAGCGTTTTGGTTGGTATTCCCCGCATTAGAGAAAGTTAATTTAAATTGAACTGTATCTCCCGCATCAGCAGCAAAAGTATCTGTAGAGAAGGTATTATTTGAGCCAACTTCTTTGGTAAGACTTAGAGAAGGTTCGACAATTTTAACTTTGACTGAATCAGAGTCAGCTATATTAACATCATTGCTAGTGCTATTACTTGAACGAAGCCTGAGATTGTTTCCTTTATTCTCCCCTGCATCGTTACGTTTGTTGTCACTATCGTTATTGTTATCGACTAAAGCATTGAACTCAACGACAACATATTCACTGTCAGAATCGCGATCGCTGTTAGTGAGATCTCCAAACTTGAAGCGAACATCTGCTCCTGTAGTATAGACATCGGGGTCATCGCTTATGCTGTTGCTAGAACCAATATGAGGATAATTGTCGTTAGGATCGCTACCATCGCCAGCAGTTTGTGGAAAAGTATTCCAATCGGTGTTAGTTATATTACTAGGATCGTTACCGTTAACAGTGTTAGTAGGGGTTAACCCCAATTCTAAAGCTCCAGAATCAGCAGTATCTGAACTAGTAATACCGCCGTTATTGGAGATGAAAGTATATTGAGCCGTACCATCATCTAAAAAAGTTTGTCCATTTGGCAATCGGTCTTGTAAGATAAACCTTTCTGCCTTTCCTTCTGGTACTTCTGCTACCAAACGATAACGAACAATTTCACCAATAGTAACTTTTCTTGCATTGGCATTGCTACTACCATCTCCTGTCTCATCAGTATGGGTTTCGGAAGTAGCTGTGATAGATTTAGTCGCTGTTGGCGTTTCAATTTCTACTGTAGCCGAATCAGTCAAACCTGCTGCAAAAACGTCTGAGTTGTTGTCAGTATTAGCGTAGCTAACTAAAGTAGCAGTATTATCTATGCTGGTTATGTCAAGATACGATGCGCCGTCATCAACTTCGAGGTCAAAGGTAACAATCGCTAGGTTTTCCCCAGAGTTGTCATCATACGCACTAATTGCACCAGCATCGGTGTCAGGATCGCTACCAGGATCGACTAACTCAATACCAGTACCAAATAAATCATCTCCCGAACCGTCATTATCATCAAGTCCTGTATAACCAATAGTCGCACCCGTACCATCAGTAAGATTGAGATTTAATCCTGCATCGGGAATCTTAAATCCCGTTGGCAGATCGTCTTGCAGAGTAATATCAAAAACACCCGTGCGACTATTACCAGTGTTTTCTACAGTAATAGCAAAAGTAACCAGATCTCCCGCCTCTAAACCTCCTGTGAGGTTGCTGTCAATTGGGTTATCATCAGAACTATTATTTGGATCTGGATCTAAATGACTTGAAGATATAGGATCTGCGCCAGTTGCAAAATTTATACCGCTACCCGTAGCAAAAGTAACTCCATTCGGTGCAGTAAAGGGAGAATCAAAAGCGATGTCTGTGTTATCGCTACTATAAGCAACTACCCCTTTGGTAATCTCTAAAACTTCAGGCTGATCGAGGGTGACTTGGATAATCTCATCCAGAAAAGAGTTTTCATTAAAAGTTGTTTGATTTGTCTGACGGACTTGATTGGTATACAGTAAGCCATCCGCAGCAGGTTCATCGTATGCGGTAACGGTAACTAAAATATCAACAATTGAAGATTGATTTTCGTCATCATCGAAATCAGCATAACTGTAAGTTAATTTGTTACTACCATCATTACTGACCGAGAAAGTAAGATTGGGATTATTACCACCTGCATCGTCGCGACTCGAAAAAGTATCTAAAGGACCGTATTTTGTTGCCCCCGCACTAGGAACTATACTGCTAACGGTAGGATCGAAGGTAGTAGAAGCAAATTCCGTCTCGGCATCATAAATCGGTAAGGGAAAATAATCCGTTAGAGTTAAATCTTCAACATCAGTGGTAGGAAGTTCGTAGGTTAAACGATAGGTAACTTCGTCCCCAGGCGAAATATTAACCCCATTGGCATAACCCGTTAAACCATCACTAAGATCCGTATCTGTATCTGCACCAGTAAAAATTTCGCCATTAATAGCATAGATACTTTTATAAAGTTCTCCTTCCTGAATCGTTACAGCAGCAGAGGTGTCATCATCTTCGCTTTGACCTGTCGCGTTGAGATTATCAACATCAAGAACTTCTCCATCAATAATGGCACTATTATCTAATTTATCGCCAATATCAACCGAAGCATCCCCAGAATCATATGTATCGCTATATTCCTGTTGAATTACAGTACGGAAAGTAATCGTACCTTCGGTTGCACCTTGAGGTAAAGGCGGATTATTCTCTAAAGAAGTTCCTCCATCTTGAAAGCCACCATCGGGAACACCACCCCCGACTAGCTTTCCATCGCCATCATCAAAGTTGCGAGTAATTAATTCATCGGAAATTTCAAAAGTAACTTCGGTAGTACCATCAGTACCCGCTAGAGTATCGTTGCCAATTTGTGATTCATCGACAATATAGTTAGTTAGATCGAAATTAGCTGTAGTACTAGTTTGTCCGTGTTCGGTAACGGTAAAAGTAGGAGTAAAACTGGTATCGAATCTTTGACCGTCAGAAAAGGTATCAAAGATATCAATGTTTTGAAAAGCAAAGTAATCTGATACTTGGAAATCAATCGTATATTCTAAAACATCCCCTGGAGAATTTTCCGAATCAGTAATATTACTTACTGACTTTTGAATGGCAATAGATTGGTCTTCTAAGTCGTGAGTTGGGTCATTGGGATCTGTAGCAGTGGGAGGAATATATATTTCTTCTAAAAGATCTTGTCCGTCTACGGGATCTCTAGGATCTACAGGATTCCAAGTATTGTTACTATCCGTATCATCGTTATCCCCCAACTGAGATTCATTGGTGGAGATAATATCATCTCCAGTAACCGCATCGATGATGACATTACTATTTGCATCTAAACGAGGAATAAAGAATTCATAGGTTAGTACTAAATCCCGTTCTCCAATCGTTCCCGTAACACTATCAATACGACGAGTGAGAGTACCGCCAGGAGTGGGAGTATTATCAGAATTAACATCATTTTCTGTAGTATTTTTTGAACCAATAGAAGTTAAGCCACCATCGTCAGGAGTGGCAACCTCAGTAATTCTACTGGAATTAATTTCCGTTCCATTAGAATCTTCGATTGACACTACGTCAACAAACTGCATATCATCGGGCAGAATGTCTGTAATATCTAAGTTGCTGATGGTTTGTCCTTCAGCAATATCTACGACCAATTCAAACTGACGGACAAAATTGGGCCCTGTAGCAGTTTCATCTTCAGGGCCGAGATAATTTTTAGTTAGAGTAACTAATTGAGGTGTAACTGTATCAACAGGATCGCCAGAGATATTTTCGTATATAGGGTCGTCACTACCATCAGTTTCTTCCGTCGCTGTATTACCAAAAACAAAACCACCCTGACTTTGGAGATTAATTGGCGTATTAAGATCTGCTAGATTACTACCAGTTAAGTTGACTGCGATATCCGCCTGGGGTTGATCGACAACAAAACTACCAAAAGGCAGTTCCATTACTACTAGAGTATCCCCCGCACTAAAATCACTGGGAATATCGCTACTAGCAATTGTTTGTTCGACCCCAAAAACATTAAAAGTAATCGGTGCTAAAGCAGGAGGATTTTCTGGATCTTCAGATAACTGATATTCCGTAGTTGTAACCGCAGAACCTAGATAAGTCGCACTATTAAAAGTTAAACCATCATCACCATCTGCACCTGTTGTATCGACGTAAAAAAGGACAAAAGGTCCATAACCCGTTTGCGTTCCTGTATTGTCAAAACCCAGAGTAAGGTCAACACTTTCGCCAATAAAAGGATTACCTGGTAAAGAGATAGAGGTACTTGGTATGGCAGTCATAATGAATAAATGGCTACTGAACTATAGAAATTAGCTGGTAAATTTTACGGAGAAAATATACTATTTGAAGTAATATTTTTTTTGTTTTTAGTAATTACTGTTAATTGTTAATACCTTGAAAATAAGTTTTTAAAGTAACAATCCGATATATTCTTGTTTACACTTAAGTAAATTCAATTAAAAGCGAATTTAATTTGAATAATAGTCTTGTAAAATTCAGCTAGATTAATTGACAATAACAAATTAGCCTTGTTTGACTTGCAGGTCATCAGTAAAATGCCTGTGATCTAAAACAAATTTTTAAAGAAAATTAGCAAGTATTTATAGCTAAATAACCTAGGCACACTCGAAAAATATTGAAAACAGAAAAACAGAACGTCGAATATATTAGGGTTGAAAATTAATAGCTCTAAAGAATAAGGTAGTGATTTATTGTTAAATAATTTTAGTTTTTAAAGTTAGAAAATATTTTAGCGATCGCTAGCTGACTATTAACAACTAAAGCAAATTGGAAAATTTACTTAATCCAGTCTTGACTTGGTTTCGATCGCAACTACCAAAGATTAAATTTATGTATAAAGATCTATTCTGTGTTCCGTATAGTTGTCAATCTAATAGATAATCAAGACTGATAAACGGAATTTACAGTAACAGCCAATGAGTATTTTTAATCAGATTTTAAACGCGATCGATAATCCTGAGAAGGAAGCCAGCACAAACCAACTAAATTCGATTTTGGATACCGTACAGCAACTCAGCGGAAGCTACCAAACCAATCCCGACGCTGTACAATCAGCAATATCTATTGTCGGCAACTATACCAAGTCTGCTTTACGTCAGCAGCGCAGTAACGGTCATATGGCGCAAGTCAATCAACTGGTGAATCAATTTGGCGGAACTAGAGCCAACTCGCAAATTTTATCAACTTTGTTTAGTACTTCTCAAGTACAGGACATGATTCAACAGATTAGTCGTCGTACTGGCTTGAATGCAGGGACAATTACAGCGATGTTGCCAATTTTAGTACCTTTAGTCCTCAATTTGCTTAAAACTGGTAACAATAAGCATAATTTACAGCAGCAAAACCCAGTAGTTAGCAGTTTTTTAGATTCTGACGGCGATGGTGATGTCGATCTAAATGACGCTTTGGGTATGGCATCTCGCTATCTTAATCGGTAAATTAAATAGTGAAAAATACCAGTATCAATTAAGTTAGACTTATATCCGTAGCGATCGCATTTCATCGAAGAAGTTTCTCTAACTGCGATCGCCTATGTTTTTTTTTGGCATTTAGCAGATTAAACCAATTTTTTTAATTATACTTGCGATCGCATTTATCGATTCTGTAACTTTGTTTCCATGTCGCGATCGCTCGTCTGACAATATTACGAAAGGCTTTACTTTTTTTTTCTTATTGAATAACTTTCACAAGTTGTTTTGCCAAAAAATAACTTAACTTACAGGGGACTGCATTGCCCACCATCTTATAACCTGCAAGCAAATTTTTATAGTAAAAAATATGTTTGTCTGGAAAAGTTTGAATTCTGGCACATTCGCGAATAGATAATCGACGGTATAAATGTTCTTTACCAGTAACAAAAATTCGTTTATCTTTATCCACTAATATCATCTTAGGTGCTTGAGGGTGAATCGGAGCGTGTCTACCTCCTGCTTGAATAGTAAATGATACTTCATCCCAAGATCTAACTCTATTTCTCGACATATAAATACTAGAAAATCCACCAGTCAAAAATTCATGATTAGCCAAAGCACATTGATTATTGTTAGTGTAATTTTTATCTTTAGCTGGTAAAGCCGAATTTTGTAAATCCCAAATAGCATCTTGTAATAATTTTTTCTTTAAATGAGGAGCGGGAAAAGAATATATTTTGTTTAAATCCTTACGAATACCAACAAAAAAAACTCGTTTTCTGTCTTGGGGAACTAGATAGTCTGCTGCGTTTAAAAGTTGAACTGAAAGTTGATAACCGCTTTGGGCAAAAAGATATTTTATATTATTAAATGCTTGGGCATGTCGCTTTGATAGCATTCCTGAGACATTTTCAGCTAGAAAAAAAAGTGGTTGTTTATCTCTTAATACTCGAATA
>JAAUYI010000896.1_pt1 | contig 10525 bp, 7 predicted proteins | sample 7278041 | NCBI WGS metagenome assembly JAAUYI01 (sample SAMN14350216, study PRJNA611818) | marine sediment metagenome | isolation source: surface marine sediment (0.6m) | place: French Polynesia: Moorea | collected 2018-08
CCTGAAGTTGTGCCGGGCAGTGTTTTTCGGAGCACTGTTTTTCGGACTCATGTGTCGTTCTCCCTTCTTCGATCGCTTCGGCGTGCTGGATCGAACGGGCGATGCGTTCGGCGGCAGCTTGAGGCAAAGCCAAGCATCGACTCCGGAGATCTCAGTAGGTGGCTCTTGAAGGGAAAGGCGGAGAGAAGGCTGCAAAGCGGCCAACTCCTATCCAGAAAGCGAATCGGGCATTCATGCCCCGGCTATGCAGGCGGGACGCCTGCGCTCCCAGCAGTTCTTCCAGGGTTGACGACGCCTGCCTGGAACCTATTCGCTGGAGAAGATGGTGGCGGACTTCGCCCCGACTTCGTGACACCAGTTCCAAATCACCCAGGGTGCCACCCACCTCGGCTCGGCTGGGTTTGCGGTGACTCTCGCCCTCGGAATCACCCAGGGTGCCACCCACCTCGGCTCGGCTGGGCCTCGGCCTGGCCATCGCTCGCGAGATCGTCCTCGCCCACTGTGGCGACCTGTGGGTCGAGGATCGGCCGGGGAGAGGCGGCGTCTTCCGCGCCGGGCTCACAAGCTGCTCGCCGAGCTGATCGAGCGCTTCCCGACCAGCCCGTATCGCGGCGCCGCCGACTATCTCCTGGGCCTCGAGCGCGAGGTGTCGACGCTCAGGCGCCAACTGGAAGAGATCAAGCGGATCGATCTCGGAGGATCGTGAGCATCAGGTGGCTTTGGCGCGCAGCAGGATATCCACGCGTCGATTGAGGGCACGACCGCCGGGCGTGGCGTTCGAGGCCACCGGCTGGCTCTCACCGTAACCGATCGCGGAGAGCCTCCCGGGGGCGACACCGCGCCCGACCAGGTGTCCGCGGACCGCGTCGGCCCGCCGCCTGGACAGGCGCTCGTTGTACTCCTCGCTACCGGTCGAGTCGGTGTGACCCTGAACCACCACCGCGGTCTTCTTGAACTCGAGCAGCACCCCCGCGACCTCGTCCAGAGAACCGCGGGAGTAGCCGTCGAGCGTCGCCGAGTCGACCGCGAACAGGACGTCGGAGTCGAAGTGGACCAGCAGCGTATCGCGGCCGACCCGCTCGACCGAGGTCCCGGGAATGCGGGCCAGCTTCTCTTCCTGGGCGTCCAGGTAGACACCGACGCCACCCCCGACGACCGCGCCGATCGCGGCGCCCGCCAGGATCTCATCGGCTTCCCGCTGGCCATCGATGACCGCTGCGACGGCACCCACGGCAGCACCGATGCCGGCGCCCTTCCGGGTGTTGTCACGGCTCGTGGTGTAGGGTCCGCGAACGCTGGCACAGGCGCCGAGGAGCAGAAGCCCCAGCGCACCGGCCAGGGTCCGGATCGAATGTCTATATCGTGTCTCGTGAAGTGGTTGCATGATGTCCTCCTTAGAAGCCCGCGGAGTAGCCACGGGCTTACCGGCTCTTGGAGTAGCAAGGGCCTTGCCAGCCGCGAGTGCGCGCCGTTTCGCACTCGGCGCTGTGGGGAGGAGGAAAAACTTACCGGCGGTCTGTAGATCTTTCCGCTGTGGCACCCGTCTTGAGGCGCCGAAGGCAACTCAGTCGGTCATCACCAGACGGAAACCGATATCAGCGACGCTGCCGGCTGGGGGTGCGGCTTTGCGCATAGCGCAGCGCGGCTTGAACCTCGTGGCTGCGTTGATCCGGCCGCCCAGCCAGCGCCGATAAGGGACCAGCATCGAGGACAAGACAACGGATCACTCGAACAGTCTCATGTATTTAATTACCAATGCCTCGTTCGGTGGACCGAGCCTCTCATCCAGCTCATTGAGAAACTCGCCGAGCTGACGACGACGTCGGCTCTGCTCCAGTTTCTCTCGGAGCGCCGCGTTGACTTGAGCCGAGAGGCTCTCTTTGCCGGTCTCCAACTCCGCCACGAGATCTTCGTCAACAGACACCGAGATTTTCCGTTTAGTAAGTGCCATCCCAATAGCCTACCGTACGCACTCGCGAAATGCTGGCGGCACCTTCCGCCGTGGTGGGGAGGAGGAAATTTACCGACGGTCTGTAGATCTTTCCGCTACGGCACCCTCAAGCGACGATGCCACGGAGTCAGCCATCATAGGAAGTGGCGATCCACCGCGTCGCTCACCGCGTTAACGGGTTTCTCGCTGGCAGCCGCTTCGTTCGCCAGCCAAGCCGACGCAATCCCCTGTTGCGGGTAGAGCCTGATGTTGCTCTGAAACCCCGGGCCGCCGCCCGGCTTGCCGTAATAGGGAGTACCGTCCAGAGCTCCGCGGTGCCATCCCAATGTCGTCGGCATCGTCCTGCCGCTCGAATCCACCTGTTCGCTGAAGAAGAGGGTTTTCGCCTCCGCGCCCAGAAGCCGCGAATCGTCCCGCAACAGGTCCTGCAGGAAGGTACCGAATGCGCGTGCGGTTCCAATCAGCCCGCCATAGGCCGGGCCGTTCATGAGCACGGGTTTGAAACGCCTGCGGCCCGCCGCCGAGGCGTCGAAGACCACCTTGTCCATCATCAGAGGCATCAGCAGACCGAGCAGCGACCACCGCTTGAGATGGCCACAGGCATGTTTCTCGAGATCAGGGATGACGCAACTCATCTCCTTGCCGGGAATGCCGAGCGGCCTGAACATCCTGTCGCGCATATAGGCCGCATAAGACAAACCAGAGGCGAGCTCGATCACCTTGCCCAGGAGCCAGTACGACAGGTTGGAATACCCGTACTTGCTTCCCGGCGCGAACCGCGGCTTGGCATGCCGAGCGAGGGTGGCGCTCAAGGCCTCCGCCTCGTCATACGTATCCTGCGCGGTCGCGAGGTGAAGCCAGCGTAGGGGCATCGGGTTCGGGATACCGGACGATTGATTGAGCAACTGGTCGATTCGCAGAGTCTCCCCATAGGGATGATCCGGGAAGTGCCTGCTCAAGCTGTCGGCCAGGTCCAACTTTCCGCTCTCATGCAATTGCAGAACGGCCGCAGCGGTCAGGGTCTTTGTGACCGAACTAGCCATGAACGTGGTGTCCGGAGTGACGGATGTTCCGGAGTCGACGTCCCGGACGCCGAGACAGGCTTCAAAAAGGGTCGACGACGACGAAACGATCACGTATTGGATGCCTGGCACATCGCCACGTCGCACCCTCGTGGCCAAGTCACCACACGCCCTATCGATTGCGGAAGAGCCAGCCACGAATCGCTATGACCAGCTCGAGAGCGGCCTCTCGGCCTTGCGCAGTCGACTCACGACCGGCGCGCAGGCTGTGGCCACCAGTAGCAGTGCCCCTGCCCAGAGTCGGCTTGCGAGGATGGAGAGCCTAGGGTTTGTCATCAGTGTGTTAGGCCGATTCTGAGGGAGAGATTTTACATGACAACCTCGGCACCTTCTCTGGCGGGGGCAGAGCGGGCCCCGGCGCGCTGAGCAGACGACGCCGGGGCATTGATGCCCCGGCTATGCAGGCGGGACGCCTGCGCTCCCAGCAGTTCTTCCAGGAGTACGACTCCTGGAAGCGACTCGCCGGAGATGGCAGGCGGTGACCGACTTCGTCCGGACTTCGTGACAGAAGTTCCGCCCTCCGCGGACTTCCGCGGAGGGCAAAAACAACAGTTTCCAGGCCCTGCGGACTTCCGCGGAGGGCAAAAACAAAACTTTCCAGGCTCTGCGGACTTCCGCGGAGGGTAAAAACAAACGTTTCTAGGCTCTGCGGACTTCCGCAGAGGGTAAAAACAAAAGTTTCTAGGCTCTGCGGACTTCCGCAGAGGGTGCTCCGGAAGCGGGACCATTCCAGCCGAATCCGTCAGAGGCCGCGAATCAGCCGATTCGTTCAGTCCCAGGGTTCAAACTATCGGCCATTTTTGCACCGGATTCCGGCCTCTGGAGGCCGCGCTGGTGACGTTGCAAACCCAAGCAAGGAAAGGCTTTGCGCGTTTTGTCCGGGTGATTGGAGATATCTCCATTTCAGGAAATGGCCGATTGCGCCACGTTTTGTCCGGGTAAATGGAGATAAGGCATCAGACCGCGGTCGCACCCCACCCCACAGAGTAGGCGCTGTCCTACCCTTTGCGGCATTGAGCAATCTGTCTTGTTTGATTAGACTTGAGACCCGAAAGGGCACAGCTGGCGAAAGTCAGTGCCGCAATGCCACGGATCCTCGCTGCCTCCGTGACGGAAACCGCCACGAAGGATCCAAGACCGCCGGGCTGCCGAAGGTGCGCTACAACTGAGCCGAATGACGGCTCAATGTATCGTGGAGGTGGCCCATGAGCGCTCTCGACCCGATCTACGCTTCGGACATTGTGGCCAGCACCGAGGATCCCGCGTTCGCCGCGGATCAGACCGGGAGCATCATCGCCTGGAACCGTACCGCCGAGCAGTTGCTCGGCCATCGAGCGTCGGACGTCCTCAGCAAACAGTGCTACGACGTGATCTGCGGCAGGGATGTCTTCTACAACTGCTACTGTGTCAAGAACTGCCCCGTGATCGCGATGACTCGCTCTCAGCAGCCGATTCACCACTGCCAGCTGAGCGTTCGAAAAGGCTCGTCCGAGGCGATCCAGGTTCGAATGTTCACTCTGGTCGTAACCCTCGATGGGCCGGGATCCGAGTCCGCGATCGTTCATATTCTCGAGCCCCTGGAGCGAGAGCGCGAGGCCGCCAAGACCGCGAACGTCGCGGGGACCGCCCGGCATCCCGGCAGCCTGCCACCGGAGATCGAGCCAAACGTCACACAGACGAGCCGTCTGCCGCTCACCCCTCGGCAGATCGAAGTGCTGCAGCTGCTGGCCGACGGAGAGGACACGAAACAGATCGCAAGCCGGCTGTTCATCAGCGTGAAAACGGTCCGCAACCACTTCGAGAACATCCTCTACCGACTCGAGGTGCACAGCAGGGTGGAAGCGGTCTCTGCCGGCTATCGCGCCGGGCTTCTTAGAGCTCCGTAAGGCATTTGCCCCACGGGAATTGAGGCGTCTGACCGATTCCCGTTTCCTTTCCTCGGGACTAGGGTCAAACAAAGTGCTAAATGGTTACGTGTTGAAAATTACTGGCACAAGAGGAGAAAGATCATGGACCGATATACGAGAATACTTCTGCTTTTTCTATTGATCACACTAGTCTTCCCCCTACGGGCAGCCGCCGACCCCTGCGACTTCACGTCCGGCGGCGCGATCACCTTCACCCAGGAGCAGGTCTTCGCCTGCTTCGAGTCCGTCCCCTTCCGTCACGACGACCTTGAAAACATCCTCGACGTCGTCGCCCAGCACCGGTCTTTTTCCGACCTCGCCGAGCTCTACGACGCGCGGACCGGCTGGGTCGATCGCTTCAACGCTCTCTACGACGAAGAATTCACGAGCGACTACCGAATGCACGTGGCGCTCACGGCGGAGCACAAGTCTCTCTTGAACCCCCACGTCAGGTACCGGCCGCCGCGCTGCTACCACGAGACATTCGTCGCCTTCGTCCCCTTCGACTTTGGCGTCACGACGCGTTTTCTCAAGGAAGGCGAGGACCAGATCGTCTTTATCGAGGGTGCGCCCCTCGCGCCCGACCTCTATCAGTTCGCCACCGGTATCGACGCCCGGGAGCTCGTCGGTATGAAGGTCGTCGAGATCAACGGCGTTCCGGCCCTCGACTACTTTCGCGCCTTCGGCCGTGAGCAGCTGCTACTCGACGACAACGACGGCGTCCATCTGAACGCCGTCATGGGCTCGCTCAACTACAGCGTCCGTTTCGGCGTCAACGACTATTTCCCCGAGCGCGGCGCCGACTTCTACCTGCTCGAGTCACGCAACCGCAAGCGCTTCTCTGTGACGATGCCCTGGGTCTTCGTCTGGCGCGGCGCCGTCGGTCTGCCGGCGCTGCCTCTGAGCTCCAGCACGGAGGAATTCGTCGAGTTTTGCATGGAGCCGTTTCCCACCGCCCCGGCAGCCGCGGGTCTGGACGGGTTCTGGCATGACAACGGAGAGATCGACCGTCAGCGGCGCGCTTTCGTCCAGGAACGGATCGGCGGTCCGGGGGTCACCAACAAGGACTTCTTCGAAGTGCCGCCCGGTCTTCTTGGAAAGCACGTCGAAATCATCGAGCCCTCCACCAACGAGGCCGTGATCCTTCAATTCAGGAACAATGTCACGGCCATACGGCTCTTCAACACCGGCAGCTGGGTCGACGTGGCGCGCGCGGGCATCGAGCACGCTTGTCAGAACAGCGACCGCCTGATCCTCGACGTGCGACGCAACGGGGGCGGCAACGACACGGTGATCCGCTGGATTGCCCACCATCTCTTCCCGGAGGAAGACCTCGTCGAAGTCGGCAAGGTTCCGGTGCGGATACGTAACGATGAGGCAGCGGCGAACGAGTTCTTCTACAACTCGGCGTGGTTCGAGAGCTTGCTCGTTCCGCTGGGGTTCCCGCCGTGTGCCGTCTCCTTCGGGCCGACCTGCTTCATGGACCTCGACGGCGGCGATCCGTTGCCGCTGGAGGACCTCGACTGGTTCCTCGATCCGTCCGTCGTTGAGATGCGGGCCGGTGTACCGGTGTCTCTCAGCGATCAGGTGGGGCTCGGCCAGCATCTCTCGGGTCTCTTCCCCGATTTCGATGTCGCTAGCTGTGCCGGACGCTTCACCGGCAAGGATCTGATCCTCTTGACCAGCGGCACGAACGGCAGCGGCGGCTACTTCCTGCCCGCCGCCTTCAAGGGTAAGGGCGTGATCGTCACCACGGGAGGCTTCGTGGGCGAGCCGATTTCCATGGGGATCGCCCGCGGCGGTCCGACGATGTCGGCTCACACCCGGGCGTGGCTCGCGGCCTGGATGGAGTATTTCTCGGACGGTCTGGTCACGTTCGACACGCAGTACGCTCAGTTCGACCGCTTCGTGTTCAGCAACATGGAGACCTGGGGAGCGTACCGCAAGGACGACCGGTCGATCCTCCATTTCGACGATCCCGTCGAGGCGGACCTCCACGTCGATGTGTGGTCGGATTCTTTCTTTACCGAAGGCTACGTCTATTCCCGGGTGCTCGAAGCAGTGGACGCGATGGATCTCCCTTGATCCGGAACGCCGCGGTAACGCCGGCAGATCTCAGACACCGCGGCGATCACCGCGTCACGTTCCTCGCCGGTCATCGCCGGAAAGATCGGCAGGCTGATCGTGCGCCGCCACACCTCGCTGGACACCGGCAAGTGCTCCGGTGTCCAACCGTAGGTCTCCTGGTAATAAGGGTGGAGATGCAGCGGACGCCAGTGGACGGAGAAGCCGACGCCGCGCTCGCGCAGCTGCTCCAGGAAGGTGTCGCGGTCGATCGACAGACGCTCGAGGCGCAGCTTGATCTGGTACAGATGCCAGGAGTGGATGCGGTCGCTCACCGGGCGCGGCAGCTCGATCTCCTCGACCTCGGCCAGGCCTTCTGAGAAAGCATGGGCGATCGCTTCGCGCTGACGCCGCATCTCTTCGGCACGGGCGAGTTGGTGGAGGCCGAGAGCGGAGGCGATGTCGGTCAGGTTGTACTTGTAGCCCGGCGCCAGGATCCGATAGTCCCAGGAGCCTTTCGAGGTATAACGCCCCCAGGCGTCGTGGGATAGGCCGTGCAGCGACATCGACCGAATGCGGTCGGCGAGGTCATCGCGATCGGTCACCGCCATGCCGCCCTCGCCGGTGGTGATGGTCTTGTTGGCGTAGAACGAGTAGCAGGCGACGTCTGAGGTCCCCTCGCCGCAGCGCTGCCAGGGCGCCTCCGCGCGCGGACGCCAGGCGGCCGGAAAGGCGTGCGCCGCGTCTTCGACCAGCCACAAACCGTGGCGCTTGGCGAAGGCTTTCAGGGCGCCTGTGTCGAACATCAGGCCGCCGACGTGGACCGGGATGACGCCGGCGACGCCCGAGACCTCACCGACTACCGGAGCGAGCGAGCCGTCTTCGAGGGCCGCCATCTTGCGCTCCAGATCCTCGAGACTGAGGTTCAAAGTGTCGGGCTCGCAGTCCACCAGCACCGGCACGGCGCCGACGTAACGCACCACCTCGGCGGTGGCGGCAAAGGTCATGGTGGGCACCAGGACCGCCTGGTCCGGACCCAGGCCAAGGGCCTCGGTGGCCAGGTGCAGGGCCGCGGTACAGGAGTTGAGCGCCACCGCGTGCCGGGCGCCGACCGCCTCGGCGAAGGATGCCTCGAAGCGCTGGGTCCGCGGCCCGGTGGTCAACCATCCGGAGCGCAGGGTGTCGACGACCTCCGAGATCTCCTCGTCGTTGAGCTCGGGGCGGAAAAACGGCACCTTCATCGATCACTCCTCAGGCCGGAGATCGACGGCACCGCCGCGGAGACGGCGGTCGGTTCGGCCGCTTTCGCGATCGGCGAACGGACTCCGACGCTCACCGGCTCGGGCTCTGAGATTTCCTCAGCCGCCGCGCCGGCTTCCTCCAGCCGGCGGGCCGACGGCAAGACCCGCCGCTCGAGCGAGCCGACCGCCTGGTTGTAAGTCGCGGTCGCCGTCTCCAGGCTCTTGCCCAGACGCCGTAGATGATCGAGGAACACCAGCAGGCGGGCGTGGAGCTCGCGGCCGGCGCCCGCGATACCGCGGGCGTTTTCGGCCACCCGGTGCTGCTGCCAGCCGTAAGAAACCGACTTGAGCAACGCCAGAAGGGTCACCGGCGTCGCCGGCAGCACCCGGTGGCGCAGGGCGAAGTCCAGAAACCTTGGATCGCGCTCGAACGCTCCCCCGAGGCTGGCCTCGTTGGGCACGAACATCACCACATAATCCGGGGCGTTGTCGAATTGATCCCAATAACGGCGCTGCCCAAGCTCCGCGGTGCGCCCTTTCAGCGCCTTCAAATGAGCGTCCATCAGCGCCCGGCGAGTCGCTTCGTCTTCGGCCTCCGCGGCTTCCAGGAAGGCGTTCATCGGCGCCTTGGCATCGATCGGCAAGACGCCGCCGCGGGGCAGGTGAACGATCAGGTCGGGCCGCAGGCCCTCGACGGTGGGCTGTTCGGTGAAGTCGACGTGCTCGACCAGCCCCGCCATCTCGACCACCCGCCGCAACTGAACCTCTCCCCAACGCCCGCGAATGGTCGACGACTGGAGCGCCTGTTTCAGACCGACGGTCGTCGTATGCAATGCGCCGTGGGCGTCTCGCAGGAGGTGAATCTCCTGTTTCAGCCCCTCATAAGCTCCCTGACGGTCTTTCTCGATCTCGCGCACCTGGCTACCCAAGGCGTCGAGCGCCTTCTCAACTGGCTCTACCAGGTGCCGCAGCTGCTCGCCCGAGCGATCGAGCAGGCTCTGCGAGCTCTGCTGGAGCGCCTCGCCGGCGAGTGCCTGGAAACTGGCGCGCAGCTGCTCGTCGGCGGCATGGATCCACGCCAGGCGATCGGCGTCGGCTTCTCGCCGGGTCTTTAGAGTGGCCACCTCGATCCGCAACCGCTCGTTTTCCGTCAAGCGCTCCTGGCTCTCCGCTTGCTGACGACTGCTCTGTTCCAATCGCTCGCGCAGCACGGCCAGGCGACCGCGGCCCCAGAGCCAGAAGACCAGGCCACCGAGGGCGGCGCCGAGGAGAAAAGCCGGGAGCAGCTCGCTTGCCAGTTGCCAGGTCCGGGAGTCCACTAGAGCAGTCTAGCAGCCCGGCTGGCGGCAAGAACCTTTTGCAGATAGGAGCAATTCTCGGAGCTCTGACGCCCATCAAGATGCAGCTGGGCTGGGCGACGCCCCCGCGTTGAACTTCCTGCAGATATGACTGTGCAGATCGTCGCCTCAGCCCGCCCGGTGCTGATTCCCGCCAAACCGCTCCGGACATGAACGCCTGCCGAATCGCCGTCGTGTGGCCGGCCATCCGGGTCAGCTGCCGTTCACGAAAGGTAATGTATGGTGATTATCGGCGGCTGAAAATGGCCAAGGGCCGGGTAGCGGGTCGCCAGGGACCAACCTCCGTTCAGCTGGTTTCCAACTCCTCAGCCCGGATCCTCGCCGTTTCCTCGAAGGGAATCTCGAGCACCGCGACCACTCCGACGGTATCGGTATTGCGCAACTCGAAGCGATGATCAGCGCCGTAGATTTGCTCGAGCCGAGCGCGGGTGTTGGCCAGGCCGATGCCCTCTTGAATCGCTGCACCGGTCAGGCCAGGGCCATCGTCTGAGATCTGAATCTCGAGTCGGTTGCCGTAGCGCTGACCGCGAATACCGATACGTCCGGCAGCGGAACGCATGGCGATGCCATGCTTGATCGAGTTTTCGACCAGTGGCTGGAGAATCAAACGCGGTACCTGAGCTGCCATGCAGTCCTCGTCGACATCGAGATCGATGGTCAGCCGATCGCGAAAACGGATCTTTTCGATCGCCAGGTACCGGTTCAGAAACTCCAGCTCCGAACGCAGCGGCACCTGGTGCCGATCGTCTTTCTCGAGCGAGAAACGCAACAGGTCGGAAAGCAGGGAAATCATGCGGTCGGCAGCGTCGACATCGCGATGCATCAGGGCCGAGATTGCGTTCAGGGTGTTGAACAAGAAGTGTGGCTGGAGCTGCATCTTGAGCATGTCCAGATGCGCCAGAGCCAGCTGAGCCTCCAACCG
>JAAUYI010023778.1_pt1 | contig 10516 bp, 14 predicted proteins | sample 7278041 | NCBI WGS metagenome assembly JAAUYI01 (sample SAMN14350216, study PRJNA611818) | marine sediment metagenome | isolation source: surface marine sediment (0.6m) | place: French Polynesia: Moorea | collected 2018-08
CGAACAGGGCGCTTGCGCGCCCGTCCGCCGCTGACAGACATCCCCCGGATGTCTGTCCGAGCGCTCCGAACGGTACAAACTGGCCGAAGCCAACGGGCTGAGCGCCACCTCCACGCTCGCCGCCGGCCAGTCGATCCGCTGGACCTAAGCTTTGCCCCGCATCTCCGCCAACGTCGCCCGTACTGCGGTATCCTCGCGCAACACGCCCACGGTCCGGTCCACCACCCCCTGAAAGCCCGGCGAGTTCGCGATTTGCTCGCCGAATTCCTCGATCAACAGGGTGCTTACCAGGCCGCGAGCGAAGTCTTCATCGGATAGTCCTTCGATCGCGCCGAGGGCTTCGATAGTCTGCCGCGTATCGAGCGGCTTGGTGTCGGCTTTCTCGGTGCGGCCCGATTTGTCGGCCTTGCCGCGTTTGGCCATGCGTTGCAGCTGTGCACGAACGATCGCCAGGACCTGTTCGGAGTTGCTGATCCGCGTCATGCGCGAACGCTCTCATGGCCAATCGAGCACATCAGTTGATCGTCCGATTGCCGCCAAGCTGGCCGAGCAGCAGGGATGCAGCCGAGGTCTCTTCGGCGCCGTCCTCCACGGCCGAGGGAGGCGCTTGATCCATCTTCGCCTTGAGTTCGCGCATCAACAGCTTGATGTCGCCATTCATCGCCGCGTTCTCCCGGTTCAAGGCGATGCCGCGTTCGAAGGTCTCGATGGCTTCGGAGAATTCGTCGCGGATGACATGGACCATGCCCTCCACAAACACCCGCAGGTAATTGTCCTCGGGCGCCTTGAGCAGCGGCCCCCAGGTCGAAAGCGCCTGATCCGCCTCGCCGCTGGTCAGCTCGAAGAAGCCCAGCTGGTAGCGGGCAATGGCGTAGTCCGGAGCGAGCTCCACCGCGCGCGAGAGCGCGGCGTGGGCTGCGATATGCTCGGAACGGCCAGCCAGGACCGAGCCGCGCATGAAATGCAGCCGCGGGTCCTCGGGAAAGCTCTTGAGCATCGCATCGATCGCGCCCAGATCATCGGCATCCGGTTCCTGGAGCGTAGCAACGAGCTGTTCGATTTCTGCATCGCTGGCGAGTTGACTGGGCATTTCGGACTTGTCCTTCATCGAAACTTGGCGAGCGATTTGCGCAGACGCACGAGCGCTTGCGCGTGGATTTGAGAAATACGACCACGGCTGAGGCCGAGCAAGGTCGCTATCTCGGTGAAACGCAGCCCTTGCTGGTAGTGGTAATCGAGCACTTGGCGCTCCTTATCGGGCAGGGTTGCAAGCTTGTCCTTCATCGCCTGCACGACCTGGTTCCAGGCTGCGTTGTCGTAAGCCGATGGGGCATCGTTCGGAACGCTTTGCGCCTCGATCTGAGCATCGCCATCGAGCATGAATCCGAGCGCCATGCCAACGACGAGTTCGCGCAAAGCCTCGAGCGGGTCGTCATTGCCGGACGCCTTGGCCTTGCGTTTGAGTGACGCCAATCGGTCGCGTTCTGCTCGCTTGCGAGCAGTACTGGCGGCGCGCGCATCGGTTGCCTTGGCGAGCGCGTTGCGGATGGCTCCGCGCATCCGTGGCCGCACAAATGCGGGAAAGGGAACGTTGTATTCGGGATCGAAGCGGTCGATCGACTGCAGCAGCGCCTCGTAGGCCAGTTGCTGACAATCGTCGAGACCGAGGCCTCCGTCCGCGAGCCTGTAGTGCTCCTGACGACCGAGCTTCTGGGCGAGGCCCTTGTAGCGGGCAAACAGGGCTGCGCGCGTATCTGCCGTGCGACTGGAGCTGAAGCGTCGCCAATCTGCGGCTTCGGCGCGCCGCTCGTCAACCAGCAGGCGAAGCCCCTCGCTTGCCTCCGCATGGATCACACGAAGCTGCCCATCAATCCTTGGAGCACGAGGCTCCATCCATCGATCAGCACAAACATGAGAACCTTGATGGGCAGGGAGATGGTCTGCGGAGGCACCATCATCATGCCGAGCGACAACAGGATCGAAGCGACAACGAGGTCGATCAGCAGGAACGGCAGCATGATCACAAAGCCGATCGTGAAAGCCACCCGCAACTCGTTCAGGATGAAGGCAGGGACCAGCTTGAGCATTTCGATGTCTTCGGCTGTCTCCGGAAGGGGGGACTGAGCGATCGAGTAGACCATCTCGAGGTCGCTCTCGCGCGTGTACCGCAGCATAAATTCCTTCATCGGACCTGATGCGGCCTCCAGCGACTGCGCCATCGTCGCCGTGCCATCGAGGAATGGCGTCAGAGCCTCGTCATTCACGCGGTCGAAAGTGGGGCCCATCAGGAATGCGCTCATGAACAGGGCGAGACTGATCAGCACGATGTTGGGAGGGGTCTGCGGCATGCCGAAGGCATGACGGAGCATCGAAAGGACGATGACGATCCGGATGAAGCTCGTTGTGCTCACGATCAAGGCGGGTATGATCGCGAGCAGGGCCAGCGTAACCGCAGTGCGGGTAACCTCGGTTTCGCCGTTCGTACTCGGCACTATTACAGGTTCAATCGCGTCAGCAAGTGGAGCCGCCAATGCCCCGGTCAACGGGACGGCCGCCGCGAGAAGAAATAGAACCGCGAATTGAGCGCCGCGAAGCATCATTTACCCGAACCCGCTTGGCGATCCTCGTACCTGTCGATCTCGGTCACGCCCTGCGGCGATACATACAGGAGATAACGCTGCTTGCCCCGCGCCAGGATGACGAATTGGCTCGACGGTCCAGCGCTCAGTCTTTGCGATACGGCAAGGTGATCCTCCATGTTACCGGAGGACGAGACTCCTGGTGGAGAATTCCCAAGCCTATCAGGAAGAAACGGAAGCCCGTGACGCAAGCGAACAAAGCCGATGGCCGCAACCGCCAAACCTACACACAGTATGAACACGAGTACAATCCGCAGCCACGGGATATCCGGTGAGCTACCTTGGGCGAGCGGGGCGAGGTTCGCGCTGGCCGCATGCGAAAGGTGGATAATGATCATCTCGACCGTTCCGGGCGCTAGCCGATTTGCGTGAGACGAATGGCGAAGTGATCGTCGACTGTCACAATTTCACCGCGAGCTATTGTCTTGCCGTTGACGCGAATGTCGACAGGATCGGCCGGGCTTCGGTCGAGCGAAATGATATCGCCGCTGCCGAGGGTTCCAAGCCGTCCAATCGACATCTCTCCGCCGCCAAGGACAGCCTCGTAGGCTACCGCCACGTGATCGACCAATTCGGTCGCGATGGCTGTCTTTGGCTCCGGCCGGGGCTTGTCGGGTTCATCGTTATTGCTGTTCATTGAGGATCCTGAAGCTCGAGTTCGAATGATGTGGGCGTCTCGACAATCGAGCCCGCGAGCGCGGTAGGCCGGCCTTCGATCATCAGGTTTGCCAAGTCTCCCGGTTTGCTATCGAGCAAGAGCAGGTCTCCTTCTTCGAGATCCGCGATTTCCCTGAGGGTTATCGAAGCCCTCCCGAGAAGAGCGGCGCACTTGATTGGGACTTGCTCGATCGCGGATTCTCGGTCCGAAAGAAGCGTTTCGATCTGAGAGGGTGGATAGGCGCGACGCGCCATGGTTGCGAGGTCATGGCCGCTGCACTCGATGGCGATCTGGGACTTTCCAATCGTTCCAATGAGCAGGGAAAAACCCCTTGAGAATGGAGCATTCGACTGGCCTGCAGCATGCGCGCTGCGCTCTGGGAGCGATTGCGAAATTCTCTCGTCGAGGTCTTCGATGGCACGAGCGCCCAATTGCCTCAGCAACTTGTCATCATGCAGGCTTCGCTGCGCGTTCGGCTCTGCGCCCAAGATCGTAATCGCCAGCGAGATTTGCACATCGGGCGCGCCGTTGATCTCCATGCCTCTGGTGCGCCCCAAAAGGGTGAACTCACTCGTTCCGAGATCGAGCGCCTCGTCCCATTCGCCGAGCACTTGCCACTTGTCACGCTTGAACCAGGCCGCGGCCCATTCGTCGACGATTTGGGTCATGGGTTGAGCAGCACGCGGCGAGATGAGGCAAACGTCGGGAAGCCAGGAATCGACCATGCTCAGCCCTGACCGCGAATGCCGAACAACTGCTGGATCATATCATTCGAAACGGAAATGATCTGGCTGCTTGCCTGGAATCCGCGCTGGATCAGGATCAGGTCGCCAAACTGTGATCCAAGGTCGACATTCGATGCCTCAAGACGCCCAGACAGCACCGAACCGACCCTAGTATCCACCGACGAGAGAAATTGGACCTGACCAAACCCCGTGAACTCGAACATCGCATTGCCGCGCTGCTTTAATGACTGCGGGTCACGAAAATCGGCAAGTGCAATGGCTCCGAGCTCGAGCGTCTCTTCGTTTGTATAGGTAATCTCGAGCTGGCCCTCGCTGTTGACCTGCAACGTAGCAAGCGACCCGGTCGGATGGCCTTCGACATCGCTGATGCGCAGCGACGAAACGGTGCCCGCAGAAAAGGATGTTACGCCTTGCGAGAAATCGAATGTGACCTCGAGGTTGTTCTCGGCGTCGCTGAAGACCAGTTCGGCGGTCGAAGATGACACGCTGCCATTGTCGAAGATGAGCTGCTGCGAGCCAATCTCGTCACCGGCCTGGTTGGTGACTGCAACAGTCCAAGTATCGAACTCCGTCTCGCTGCGTGAGAAGGCCGCGGACCAGACGAATTCTTCGCCGGTTTCGCCATACACTCGAAGGTCGGGCACATTAAACTGGGTCGCGGTTGAGGAAAGGTTGTCCGAAAAGGTGACCCGGCTCGTCGCTTCCGGGGCGTCGGTTCGAAATGCATCGACGTTGAGCGGACTTGGGCGTCCCTGGCTGTCGAGAACACCGAGACGAAACTCGGTTCCCTGCAAGACAACGAATCCCTCGTCGTTGACCACGAAACTGCCGGTGCGGGCAAACATTTGCTGATCGCCGTCGATGAGGACGAAGAAGCCATTGCCGTCAACCGACAGGTCGAGATCACGGCCGGTCTCACGCAATTCTCCCTGGCTGAAGTTGATCAGCTGTTCTCCGATCGAAACCCCGTAGCCATTTCCCGAATCCTGCCTGCCAAACTCCAGACCACCCTGGCTGCCCGCTCCAAACACGTTCTCAAAGGTGACGTCGCTTGCCTTGAAGCCGACCGTGTTGAGATTGCTGACATTGTTGCTCACAGCTTGCAGACCGTCGGAGTATGAGCTGAGGCCGGAAAGCCCGATGTAGATTGCGCCGAACATTATCGTGTCTCCCTGATTTGCGTGACATTGCCCAACCGTAAGCCGCTAATGGTTTGGCCCGTGGACGTTTCGAGGGTCAGCGTGGGGGTGCCGCTGTTGAAGCCAACGGCAGTAACCTCGCCCGTTAGCGTGCCGGTTCCCGCTGCTACGTCTATCGTCTTGCCTAGAAGCGAGGCTGACTGGCTGGTCGTCTGCGCGGCTACCAAGACCTCGAGATTGTCGTTGGTCGTCTGCGAGAGCTGAATCTGCGAGAATTGTGCGAGTTGTGAGACGAACTCGAAGTTGTCCATCGGCTCGAGCGGATCTTGATAGGTCAGCTGGGTGAGCACGATCTGCAACAGGCTTTCGAAGCTCAAACCGAATTGGTCCGTGGCGTCTCCTGGGATGACCGAAGGCGCCTCCGGTTGCTGGGCCGGAGGTGCCGGGGGATTGATGGGATCAACTGCCTGCATTTTTTGCACCTCTAACTGGATGGACTGTTCGCACCGGCAGATTGGCCAAGCCGAAATGCGAAAGCGTCGATGTGATTTCCCGCGCAATGTACGCTCGTTCACTCGCATCCAGATTCTGAGCTCGGATCAGCAGGCGATATTCGGCCGGATTTGCCAGAAGCTGGACGAACGGAGCCGTAGATGCATAGAGCGTTGCGCGGGACTGGGGCGGTGGTTGGTTGGCCAAGTGCTCACCGCCATGACTCTCAGGCACCTGGAGAATGCGAGGGCCTGGAAGCGACTGCGCCGAGACAACTGTCGGATTTCCACCCTTGGAAGCCAGGGGTAGCTCGTTCATGCGAAGGTCGAATGGAATTGTCGGCAAGGCTTGAGATGACGGACGAAGCGAATTGGTCGTCATCATTGGGACCGAGTGCTGCCGTCCCCATTCGGCGGGATACCTCATGGGGTTGTCGGCCAAAGCCCACTCTACATTGGTTATGTCGAAGCCGGGCGCGGCCGTTTCAGACGCCATCGAAAAATGCGTGGATTGGTCCCGAAGGGCCGCCGGCCCGACGACCGGGCGGACTGCAAAGCCAACTGCGGCATCTCCGATTCGAACCTTAGTCGAGTAGGTCGTTTCGCCATGATCCAGCGGTGAGAATCCTGCAGCCCCCGAAAGAACTGCATCAGGGGACGCTGGCCTCAGCGGAGAAGGTTCTTGTTGTGAGAAGTGATGCTCGGTGCCTGAATCGACCGTAGCGTTGGTGAACTGCTGAACGGATGAATCCAGAAGTCGAGCGAATGATGAGAGGCCGTCCTTGCCTCGCGTTGCATGCTCGCTTCGTTCCGTAATCGTCCTGACGGCGACGTTAGAATCATGGTTTGCCACGGTAATACTCATGGCTTTTTCCGACGCGATGCGGGCGAAACGGACATGTGGTCGTAAGCGGACCGGTGCTCCAACCGCCGTCGCTCTTTGCGCCCAATAATTGCGTGCCGCTCTTCGATGTACTCGGCACGTCGCTCGGCGCGTATACAAGCGGAGCGCGCCTCCGCTTCGACAGATGAAGCCTTGCCAAGCTCCTCTTGCCGGACATCGACATCCTGAGAAAGTTCGGAAATCCTGGTGGTCAGGATCCGGAACCGATCGAGTTCGAATTGGCACCGGTCGAAATCTTGCCGAAGTTCCTTCTCCACTACACCCAAGAGCTGTTGTGCATCTTGGAGCGCGACATTCGCGGCATTTCGGGAGCGAACGGCGACCGCGTGTTCCGCTTCTTCTCGTGCCTTGTGCAACCGCTGAAGATCGCGCAAGGTAATGAGAGTCTTGGAGGAGGTCATGGGCCGATGCTCCCGGCCAAACAGTTCTCCAAGTCAGCATCGGTCTGGTCGAGGAGTGAGGCCTTAGGGCCAGCCTGTTCCAGGAATTGCTGGATTCCTGGCATAAGTGCGATGGCTCGATCGATTTCCGCATTTGCCCCTTCCTGGTAGAGGCCGCTTTCGATCATCGCCCTCGCATCCTCGTAGGTGGCGACCAGCTTCTTGAGCTTTTGTGCGCTTTGGAGCGATGCCTCGCCGAGGATTTGGTCGGCTACTCGGCTTACCGAGGCGCGAACGTCGATTGCCGGATAGTGTCCTCGTTCGGCGAGCTTGCGCGACAGGACGATATGGCCGTCGAGGAGGGACTTCATCGTCTCGACGATCGGATCGTCAACGTCGTCGGTTTCACTAAGCACGGTGATGATCGCAGTGATTGCGCCTTTGCCTTTCACTGCTCCGCATCGCTCGACAAATTCGGGAAGAGTGGAGAAGACATTCGGCGTGTAGGATCGAAGTGCCGGTGGTTCGCCTGCAGCCAAACCTATGTCCCGCAGGGCCGCCGCAAGTCGTGTAATCGAGTCGATGAACAGGACTACATGCTCGCCGCGCTCGCGCCACGCTTCGCTCAACGAGATCGCTTGCTTCACGGCTCGAACCCTTAGACTTGGGCTCTCTTCGGAGGTCGCCGCTACGATCGTCACCGGTGCATTTCCGTGAGCATGGGCGTGAAGCTTCCAGATGCGCTCGACCTCTCGGCCTCGTTCCCCGACCAGACAGATCACAGCCTTGTCGCACGAAATCTGTCGGGAGAGCTGCTCGACCAGGGTGGTCTTGCCGACCCCGCTCGCTGCGAAAACCCCGATCCGCTGACCCTGCGCGAGAGGCACCAAGCTGTCGATTGCGCGGACACCCGTCTCGACCCGTTCGGCGACGATCGTTTTCGCCATCACGTTCTCGCATCGCCTGTGCGCAGTGGAAGATGCGAGGATCGGTGGTCCGCCATCGATCGCCTGTCCGAAGGCGTCCACGGCTCGGCCGATAAAGGCGTCGCCGATTGGCAATCCGTTGTGCCTCGGGCTGATTGTAACGACCTCACCCAGCCTGACATCCGCCAGCTCGCCATAGGGGACGAGGCTTATCCGTGTGCCATCGATCGCCACGACTTCGGCCAGCATTGCAGTTGCGAGTCGTCCGATCTTGCAGACATCCCCCAACCGACAATTTGGCCCGTTTGCGGTAAGAGTCTTCTGCCCAATGCTGGTGACCTCGCCCAAGAAGTCGGCAAACTGCGCATCTTCGGCACTGCGGACGATGGCGTGAACGGACGTCATTTATCGTCGCCTCGGCATTCGAACTCGTTGAGAAACTCCTCGGCATTTTCGAGTTGCAGAGGAATGGAGGCATCAAGTGAACCAAGCGCCAAGTCAAAAAGGCATGCGCCCCGGCCGAGAGAAGGATCGATCCGTATCTCCGTGCCTGCGATCGATTTCTCCAAAGGTGCAAGTTGGTGATCATCGGAAAAGTCTAGCGGCGAAACACGCAGGGAAATGACCGAGGAATCTTCCAGTTCATTTTTCCAGCGCATCGCTGTTTGGATGATATGGTCGCGAAGATCGGCTGATTGCCCAAGCACCGATCGCAAGATCGCACGAGCTATCATGATCCCGGCATCCAACTGATGTTCGAAGTTTTTTCGGAGCTCTTCGCGACCTTCTTCCAGTGCTTCGCGCAAGAGCGACAGGCCTTCAGTTGCCAGTCGATCGGCTTCTTCTTGACCTGTTCTGAGACCTTCTTCGTAGGATTCCGATTTGGCCCGCTCAATCTCGTTTGCCGCCTCCGACAACGAGCATTCAAGCACATCTATGCGCTCGAGAAGCTCATCGCCGTCAGCTTTTGCCTCACTCGGCGAGGGCGAATGCGAACTCGGCTGCGTGGCCTCGACAACCCGCTCCCCAGACAAGTGGACCAAGGGGGCGTCCTCGAACCTGAAGCTCTCGACCGCGAGCTCCGCATGCATTTGAGGCTTCAGCAAGCTCATGCTTTTTTCTTTTCTGTGGGAGCAAGCCAGTCTCCCAACGTTGCGAAGAGCGCCTTCCAGCCACCTGGATCTTCCAATCCCTGCGCAGCATGGAGGGTCTGATGGACATCCCACAGAGCGTCTGCGGCGGTCTTGGTGATGGGCTCCGGTGTCGCATTCTCGGCCTGCTCGATCAGCGAAGAGAGCCATTGAGAGTACGGATGAAACTGTCGGTCGGTTCGGCGCTGGCGCTCTGCCTCCAAGACCTCCGCCGCGAGAAGATCACGCCTGGCGCGTTCGATCAGCGTTCGCTGTTCGTGCGACAGTTCCTGCATGATCGCTTCGCGATCTCGCTTGCCGAGCTTGGCAAAGCGCGAGATGGGATCGTCCGCCACGTTGTCATTCGTTCCCATTCTATCGGGCCTTAAGGTCGATTGCAGCATCGCGCAGCAGGTCGGCAAATTCCTCGGATTCGGCCTCCGAGAGCTTCCTGCGAGGTCGCGCTGCCACGAGAATTATGACCAACACGATGGCGGCGACGAACTGCCAAGATGCGAATGCCGCCGTTATGCTCGAAAAGGAGATCGAGGAGTTCGGCGAGCCCTCTTGGCCGGGTTCCGGTCTCGCTGCGGCAACAGACGGCGCGACGCTCGGAGCGGACACTGGCTGCACTGTCGCCTCGATCGCTGCACCTCTGGTGAAATCCAATACATCGCCGTCTTCGGTGGAAAGATCGATCTTGCGCTCAAGTGCTGCAGAAATGGTCAATCGCTCTTCCGCGGACAATTCCATTGGTGACCTGACCAAGACGCGGAGGCTTCGATTGCGATAGCCACGGTCCAATTCCTCAGCGGGAGTCGATTGTTCTTCGGCTTCGGCTTCACCGTCATTCTTCAGGGCGCCAACTCGATCAAAGGCCGATACCTCCAGATCAAATGACTGCCTTGGAATGACCTGGGCAACCGCATCCGTAGCCTGAATTTTGAGCAGGGCCTCAAGTGCATCGCGCTCGCTTTGGACGGGATCGACGTTGACGGAACTGTCCGTTTGGCGGGTGCTTGCCAGCCCGCCGCGATCGTCAAGGACCCAGACATTGGCAACATCGAGCCCCGGCACGGACGAGGCCACCAACTGGCGAATTCCGGCAACGGCACTTTCGCTCATCGTGCGCGAAGATTGCATCTCGACCGTGACGGCTGCGGTCGGAACCTCCTGCTCGGCGCGAAACAGGGTCCGTTCGGGCAAGGCGAGATGGACGCGAGCGAAGCTCACGCCTTCCATCATCATGATCGTGCGGGCTAGTTCGCCCTGTATGGCTCGCTGGAGATTGATCTTCTGGGCGAATTCAGTGAGTCCCAGATCATTCTCGTTGAACAGTTCAAATCCTGTTGTACCTCCCATGGCAATGTCAGCGCCAGCTACAGTCACGCGCGCATCTGCAGCCAGTTCCTTTGGGACGAGTATGTCGTGTCCGTTGTTCTCGAGCTTGTAGGGGATGCCGGCAGTGTCGAGTTCAGCGACAATCTGAGACGCGTCGCTTTC
>JAAUYI010209910.1_pt1 | contig 10515 bp, 6 predicted proteins | sample 7278041 | NCBI WGS metagenome assembly JAAUYI01 (sample SAMN14350216, study PRJNA611818) | marine sediment metagenome | isolation source: surface marine sediment (0.6m) | place: French Polynesia: Moorea | collected 2018-08
ATCGGCAGTACTACCTAAAAAAGAACCACCAATATCTAATCTGGCATTTTGCCCAAAAATAATGCCCGCAGGATTAATCAGAAATAAATTAGCATTGCCATTAGCCCGCAATAAACCATCAATAGACGAAATATTGCCCCCAGTTACCCGATTAATAATATTGTCTATATCTACCGCATTATCAAAGAAAGCCGAACCATTGGTAGACACAGAAAAATCTTGGAAACTATGAAAGAGATTACCACCTGCTCTATCCCCATCATTAATCGTAAAATTGTTACCATCAGGACTAGTTACTGTGGTTGAGGTAGTACCATCAATCGTAACCTGTGCCCAAGCAGGTATAGAAGCAATGAAAGAATAAACAAGTAAACAACTTGACTGAATTAAGAAAATAATTACTGGTTTCATCTTTTCTCCTTGTCCTCCTTGTCTCCCTTGTCTTTATCAACCGCAATAAAGATTTTTTGGTTATTTGGCGATCGCTAGATTTGAAATACCTTCATGGAAATTGCTCCAAGCGATCGCCCTTTATAGACAGAGAGGTAAAATTTGCACTAACAATGTGTGACCAATCAGTTAAGCAATTCACTTGGTAATTTTCTCCTAAATTTTTAGGGAATTCTGTTTTCTCCCATTTAGGCAAGTTCTTTTTTTAAGATAATTGGGATTTTTTTGGTTGTCGTTACAGGAAAGTTATGGAGTTTAATCGCCTAGTTATGGAAAGTTAGGTAGGATTGTAGTATTGGGGCTGTCTTTAACAATCATGTTGGAATCAGAGCAAATACTTGCTGTTGCCAATGCAGTCATATTTAAAATGGCTGGTCGATACCTCAGGGACGTGGAAACTGTCATCGTTCTCGGAGCACTCGGTGATCGCACCTATGAACAAGTTGCCCAGCAATCTGGCTACTCGGTGAACTATATCAAGCGAGATGTCGGGCCGAAACTCTGGCGGTTACTCTCGAAGGCATTAGGGGAAAAAGTCAGTAAAACTAACTTTCGGCACGCCCTAGAAAGATATCAAGCCAGTCAAAATTCATCACAACCAATTCAAAATCTCACCGACTGGGGAGAAGCTCCCGATGTCTCTTTCTTTTTGGGGCGGTCTAGCGAACTTTTGACTCTCACCCAGTGGATTTTGGAGGATTCTTGTCGTCTGGTGGCACTGTTGGGCATCGGTGGCATCGGTAAAACCGCTTTAGGGGTGAAGTTAGCCCAGCAGATTCAAGCAGAATTTGACTGTGTTATCTGGCGTAGTCTTCGCAATGCTCCGCCCTTGGAAGAGTTATTGACTCAAATCGTGCCTCTGATTTCTGACCAACAAGAAACTCGCCCAGAGTTAGAACACTTACTGCATTATCTGCGGAGTTCAAAAAACCTACTAATTCTCGATAACCTCGAAGCCATTTTACAGCCAATGCAGAGCGGGCAATTTCGTTCGGGCTACGACGACTACGGCAAACTGCTGCGACTGGTAGGAGAAACAGCCCATCAGAGTTGCCTAATGATTACCAGCCGAGAAAAACCAGGGGCGATCGCCACACGGGAAGGAAGAGAATTACCAGTGCGCTCGCTTTGTCTATCTGGCTTGCAATCAGAAGCCGATGATTTACTGACGGCAAAAGGCTTATCGGGTTCAATTGAAGAGCGGAAAACCCTGATCGATGCCTATGGAGGCAACCCGCTGGCACTTAAGATTGCTGCCACCTCGATTCAAGACTTATTTGACGGTAATATTACGACTTTTCTTTCCCAAGGGACACTATTATTCAACGGCGTGCGCCAACTTCTGGAGCGACAATTCGCTCGCCTCTCAGGTCTAGAACAAACGCTGATGTATTGGTTAGCAATTAATCGAGAGTGGACGGGGGTAGAAGAATTGCGAGAAGACCTCATGCCTCCCGTATCGCGAAACCTGATCCTAGAAGGATTAGAAGCTTTATGCTGGCGTAACCTGATTGAGAAGCAAAGAGGTAAATACACTCAACAGTCGGTGGTAATGGAGTATATCTGCGATCGCCTGATTGAACAGATTGTAGTGGAATTAACCACTTGTGAACTTGACCTGTTTACCCGCCATGCTTTGGTGAAAACCACCGTCAAAGAATACGTGCGCGACTCTCAAGTGCGACTCATCCTCAACCCGATCGCTAGGGAGTGGGAAAAAACTTTTAGGGCGAAAAATGTTCTTAAACAGCAAGTTCTCAGGCTTCTGAAGACCTTGAGACAAATCGACCATCCCTTATCTAACTATGGCGGTGGCAATCTGCTCAATCTCTGCCTGCACCTGCGGTTAGATTTAACTGACTTGGATTTTTCGGGTTTGAGTATCTGGCACGCTTGTTTGCAACAAGTCGAACTGCACGGAATCGATTTTTCTTATGCCGATCTGAGTAAGTCCCTTTTCACAGAAACTTTTGCCAGTATTTTTTGTGTAGCCTTCAGTCCTGATGGCAAGGTACTTGCTAGTGGCGATACTCAAGGAAATATCTATCTGCGACAGATGCCCAGCGGTCAAATCATCAAGAAGATTTATCTGGCACATCAAAGTTGGGTGGGCGGTGTTGCCTTTAGTCCAGACGGTCAAACCCTCGCCAGTGGCTCTCTCGACTTCACAGTCAAACTTTGGGCTATCTCAACTGGTCAGTGCCTCCATACGTTTAAGCACGCCGAAATGGTCGGTGGCTTAGCCTGGAGTCCTAATAACACAATGCTTGCCAGTGTCGGCTTCGACCAAACCTTGAGAGTATGGAATTCCCAAACGGGGGAATGTCTCAAAGTCCTGCGGGGAAATGCTCCTCAGATTGCTTCAGTCGCCTGGAGTCCCGATGGAAAAATTCTGGCTTGTCCTGGCGGCGACAATACTGTTTTGCTCTGGGATGCGAGCGCGGGAGATTTGCTCGAGACTTTACCCGAGCATACAGCTTTGGTCTGGTATGTGGCAATAAGCCCCGACGGACAAACCCTGGCTAGTAGCTCTCAAGACGGTACCATCAAACTCTGGAATATTCCTACTGGAGAATGTCGCCAAACAGTGCAGGGCAATTTTGGGCTAGCTTGGTGGCTGATATTTAGCCTGGATGGAAAAACCCTGGCAGGTAGCTGTCAGGATGAGACAGTGAGATTATGGGAAACTTGCACGGGAAAATGTCTCAAAACTCTACAGGGACATACCAGTAAAGTTTGGTCTGTGGCATTCAGTCCCGACGGACAAACCCTCGCTAGTAGTGATGACCAGACCATTAAATTGTGGGACACTGCTACGGGAGATTGTCTGCAAACCTGGCACGGATATAGGCGTGCTGTCCGCGATGTAGCGGTGATTCGTAATGGTCAACAGTTAGCCTCGGCTCATCAAGATGGAACGATTCGGCTGTGGGATACCGCTACGGGAGATTGTCTGCAAACATTACGGGGACACAATGGCATAGTGTGGTCAGTCGCCTTGAGTCTGGATGGAGAGTTGCTTGCCAGTGCTTCTTACGATAAAACCGTCAGGTTGTGGGACATACACACGGGGCAATGTCTTAATATCTTTGAGGAACACCTCAATTTAGTTCAAGCCGTAACTTGGCATCCCGACGGGGAACTGCTTGCCAGTGCTTCTTTAGATGGCACGGTCAAGATCTGGAACAGCGATACAGGAGAGTGCCAAAAAACTCTAAAACATGAGCTTCTAGTTGCCGCTGTTGCTTGGAATCGAGAGGGTCAGATTTTAGCCAGTGGCAGTCGTGGCGGCATCATCAGGCTTTGGGATAGCTATACCGATCGATGCATAAAATCGCTTCAGGGCCACACAAACGTCGTTTTTTCAGTCGCCTTCAGTTCCAATGGGCAAACCCTTGCCAGTGGCTCCCACGACAACACCGTCAAGCTTTGGGATGTACAGACTGGTAAATGCCTCAATACCTTCGCAGAACATACTAATTGGGTTTGGTCAGTTGCTTGGCATCCCGACGGGCAAATTCTCGCCAGTGCTTCGCAAGATGGAACAGCTCGATTGTGGGACGTGCAGGCTGGGGAATGTTGCCAAGTCTTGCGAGGACATAGCAGTGGAGTGAGAGCGGTCAGTTGGAGTCCTGACGGACAATGGCTGGCTACTTGTAGTATAGATGAAACAATTAAGCTGTGGGATGTGCAAACAGGTGAGTGTCTTCAAACACTGAGGGCGAAACAACCCTATGAAAGAATGAACATCACTGGAATAACAGGCATCACTAAAGCGCAACAAGCTGCACTTCTGACATTAGGGGCAACTTGCGATCGGGGCGAAAACTAGCGAGGTTGGTCAAAAGAGACAGGATTTAGTTTTATCGAAGTACGTAGATTGGTTAGGACTTATAGTCATTCCAAATAGAAACAATCGCGATCTTGAAAATGAAGTAGCAAGTAGCAAGTAGCAAGTATCATTTAACCTTGTTATCAATACAAAACTACCATAAGGAAATTAATTGGAATGACTATAAAAGTAAACTGTTTGTAAGTAGCCCCTTTCGGGAATAAACAAGTAGCGAGTAGCGAATGTTCCAATGTAAGTACGTATTGCTATATATTGAGCCAGAAAACCATTTAGTCTCTAAAACTTACATGACAAGAGTTGATGGAGAAAACACTTATCTTAGAAATTGGATCGAGTAATCAAGAATTGATGAGAGAGCTTAGCCAACTGGTTAGTGCTTCAGGCATCAGTGGGTCGAGAGGTCTGTTCATCGCCGTTACAAAATCTTCGTGACTGCTTGCCGAGTCTTCTGAAGCTGTGATCTAGTCCAGGAAAAATATGGGTTGTTACATTTTGATTCCCTGCCTTTAATAACGCTTGTTGCATCAGCAAGGCTTCTTGTGGAGGTGTATTGCGATCCATCTCCCCGTGTAAAATTAGCACTGGACATTTTACCTTGTCCACAAATGCAGAAGGGGGGTTGTCCAAATGCTCCTTCAAATTTTGTAGATCCAAATTCTTTGACCAATTTCGATCTCCCAGTCGGTAGAAATTATCGCCTCTTTTAGCACTAGCGATGAGAGGAACAATCTGTTTATAGATCCAATACATCAGCGGGACATTTTGCTTAAAATTTTCGATCTTAGCGCGATCGCTTTTCCAAAATGCTTCTGCTTGCCATTTGACGATCTGTTCTAGATTATTAAAAATTCCTCCTTGCCAGATATAGAAGCAAATATTGGAGTTTTGAGCTACTAACATCAAAGCGATCGCAGCCCCCTCACTTTGACCCAGAACGCCGACTCTTTCGGCATCTATTTCTGGTAACTCTTGTAGCCATTGCCATGCCCTTCGAGCATCATCTACTAAATCGAACAGACTGGCAGTATTGAAATCTCCTTCACTTTGACCACAGCCTCGCTTATCGTAGCGAAAAGTAGCGATTCCTAGATGTGACAAAATTTGTGCTTCATCGCGGAAGAGATTTCGCTTCGGTAAAGGAGTAGGAAACCAATCAATTTGAGAATTATCTAGATTTCCGTCTCTTGTCTGGGGAAAAGAACCACCAATGAAAAGACAAGCGGGAAATGGAGGGAATTGGGTCGATCGCTCGGGCAGGGTCAGTGTACCATAAATTTTGACCCCATTTGATTTAAACGATTCTCTTCTCTCCATCTTCTCCCCCTCAAGCGTATAGCAGAATTACGCCCCTGTCTAAAATCGATCTAGCCTACCTCTTCGATCGCTCTTAAGATGAGTTTTTCAGAGTTTTCAAGCTGTCGATCTAGTTCATTTCCCTCATCAATTGCCAGTTTCTCATTAAGAGCGATAATTATCTTAAGTCTGGCATTTTTGAGCAAAACCCAGTCAGCAATATTATCTTATCTATTGGCTTAACTGCGAAATATTCAATTCGTCGTTTTTACTTCGATCTCCATCCCCCAAACTGGGTGCATAATCAATATTGCTTAACTGGGCTGTCTTGATGGGCGAGACTCGTTCGATGACGGCTTTGGCTTGTTTTTTACCGACGGGAGGGATTTCTAATAGATCTCTTGCCCCTGTAAGTCCCTGTCCGAAAAATAACAGCAAAGCAAAGCAATTGAGAACTATATGAACATTGCGCCAGGTGTTAGTGCGATCGCGATAGATATCATCCATAATGGCAATGGAAAAAATCATCAGCAAAGATACCGCAATACCGTAATAGTAATGCGACCAATACCACTGATCGGGTAGTCGCCAAACACCATCTTGTTGACCCAAGATAATTAAACCCATGCCCGTTAAGGTAGCAAAAATACCGCGCCACAATTTCGGTTTTGCCCTCAATAGCAGGATTAACGAAGCAAGAGTAGCAACGAAGAGGAACAGGATTAAAATTGCCTGGGGATTATTTTGTGACCAGAGGTTATTTTTAATAAAGCTTTTATAAATAATTGAATAGGCGATCGCAATCAAAGATGAGATCACCACACTCGCAGCCAACCATCGCCCGATTTGAACGTGTTCTTTACCCACCACAGGAGGGATTTTACTTTTGCCTTGCTTACTTTGTAGACGACGCTGGCGGGTTTGCCAAGCAAAATTAGTCACTACCCCAATCATCGGAAAAACAAAGGCGACTACCAGTGCGGGGTGAATTAGAGCAAAAAAATCTGGAGTGCCTAAATAAATAAAAGCGAGATCCTTCTGGTAAGGTATTAAAGCTGTCCATGGAGAGATATTCATGGTAGTTACGGAAAATTTTTGAATTAAATTAGTTTAGCGATTTTTCACCGTCCTCTCAGCAAGTTAAAACACAATTATTAAAACAGACTGAATTTCTAATGATTTTTCAATGTGCCAACTACCAGATAGCCAAACTATCGATTCTGCTGGGGATAATGTTTTAGTAATTATTCCAGTACGTAACGAAGAAGTAACAATTGCCAGAGTAATTCAAAATTTACAGCAGTTTGGTCTGAGGAAAATTCGGGTAGTTGATAATGGTAGTAGCGATCGCAGTTCGATAATCGCTCAACAAACTGGCGCAGAGGTACTATACGAGGCGGTTGCAGGTTACGGACAAGCCTGTTGGCGAGGCTTACAGGATCTTCCCCCAGAGATCGATTGGATTTTGTTTTGCGATGGAGACGGTAGCGACGATCTTAGCTGTTTGCCCCAGTTTTTTAGTTTACAAGAAGAATACGATCTAATCTTAGGCGATCGCCGTGCTACCCCCGCAGGTAAAGCGGTAATGACCCCCGTGCAGCATTTTGGTAATGGTTTGGCTGGCTGGTTAATTGATTGGGGATGGGGATACAAATATCGCGATCTAGGGCCATTAAGACTGATCCGCAGATCGGCACTAGAACAAATTGCCATGCAAGATCGGGGTTTTGGTTGGACGGTAGAAATGCAGGTTAGGGCAATTGAAGAGGGTTTAAGGATCTGCGAGATTCCTGTCAACTATCGTCCCCGACAAGGAGGAAAATCAAAAATCTCTGGGACGATCTCAGGTAGTTTTAAAGCTGGAACGATTATTTTAGGTACTTTAGGCAAATTATACTGGTCAAAACTTAAAACTCCCCCATCTCCCCTATTTCCTCATCTCCCCCATTGCTTTTTCCAACCCTGGCTAAGTGCCTTACTATTACTCACGGGTGCGTTGATGACTGTAGCTTACGGCGATTTTCGCTATTCCGAGAATGTAATCCATTTTGGCTATGGTATTGCAGTGATGTGTTTGGGATTTATTTGTTCCTGGAGACTGAAATCCCTCAACTTCTGGTGGTTTTGGCTAGTTGCGATCGCCACTCGCTTAATTTTACTATTTATGTATCCAGGGGATGATCTTTGGCGATATCTCTGGGAAGGATATATTCAAACTCAGGGTTTTAGTCCCTACGATTTTGCCCCCAAGGCTACAGATTTAATTCCCTATCGTACCGAATGGTGGTCGCAAATTAATCACCCAGGTGTATCGGCGATTTATCCCCCAATAACGCAACTGGGGTTTCGGGGTTTGGTCACTATTTCTCCTGGAGTAATCTTATTTAAAACTAGTTTTGCGATCGCCGATTTACTAACCTGCTGGCTACTGACTAAAAAGTTTAGTTATCTCCAGACTACACTTTACGCCTGGAACCCTCTGGTAATTTATGCTTTTGCTGGTGGAGGACATTACGACAGTTGGTTTATTCTCCCCTTAGTTACCGCTTGGATTTTAGGGGACAGATCGAAAACCAGTCCCCGAAGAAATTTCCTCGTTCCTTTACTCGTTGGTGTGAGTATTGCGGTGAAGTGGATTTCCTTACCTATTCTGGGTTGGCTGAGTTGGACGGCTTGGCGCAAGATTAATCTAAAAGTTGCGATCGTAATCTTACTTTTGGGTATTTTACCTCTGGGTATATCTGCATTGACTTTTTGTGGCGTAGATTCTTGTACTTTGATTCCTACTAGTTCTACCTTTGTCAGTCACGGACGCAGTGCCGAATTTTTCCCCCACCTACTAGCTAAAGTCTGGCATCCTTCAACTCAAACTAATCGTATTTTTGCTTTGCCGTTAAGTTTTGTTGCTCTCTTTATTTTCTGGCAGGCTCGAAGTTTACAACAGTTTGCTCTCCACTTTTTTGCTTCTCTGTTAATTATTTCACCCATAATTCATGCCTGGTATTTTACCTGGATTGTTCCTTTTGCGGTAGGAACAAATAATTGGGGAGTGCGCTTAATTAGTTTATCGGGATTTATCTATTTTGTTTTACCCTATCGTCAAGCTTTAGGCGATCGCAATTGGAATTTGACCGATCTGGAGACTTGGTTTTTATGGCTACCTTTCGTCTTAGGTTATGGTTGGAGTTTATGGCAAGCTACTACATCTGCACCCAAATTTAAACAAACAAAATAAGTTACAGGACAAATGGCCGAACGCCCAAAATTTTATTTACGTCAAAAAACCGATGGTTAACTGCCGAATATTTTGATATTAATAGAGTAGAAAGTAAATAAAGTACTAAAATTTAGCTTCGGCAGAGATAGTCAATCTGAAACCAAATTATAATAGCTGCCTATATTTGCTTCCCCTCAATATTTCTGAAGTTATAAAGGAAAAAAATGACTCCCCCTAAAGTAAACTATGCTGGTTTTTTGGAACTAACTATAACAGCAATTATTTTAACTTTATCTGTAGTCTTTTACGAAGCATCTTGGTTAGATTCTGACTTTTTTCTCAGAGCGAAGAGTGACTTAAAAGCAGCAAGTTGGAATGATTACAGTGATTCTCTATGATAATGCGGTACATAGATTTATTTTGGCTTTTGTTGATGGTTAATTGAATGTATCTCACCAATCAACATAAAAGCTATATAATACCAAATCCTGTTTACATAGAATATTTATCGCTCGAGCGTTAAACCTTGTAGAGACGTGTCTTGCCGTAGCACTCCCTTGCGCCTACATGCGGAATCACGCCTTTGTGTCGGCGCGGGGTCTCACCGCAGCATGCTACGTCTCTACGATCCATCTATTTTTAGCGATCTACCGTCTTAAATCTCAACCAAGATTATATCTTTAGATCGATCTTCTAAAAAGAGTTATTGAACTTAATAATAATAACTTCAATTTTTTAGGAGAGTATATTAGCGTGAATTCCCCAGATATAGGCGAACAGGCAGTTACTAAAGCAGCAGAAGTAGGGTTAGAATCTCAACTAGACCAAGCTGAAGATTTGGATATAGATATTCGTAGCAATCCTCTAGATTTAGTCCAGGGAGATGTAGATTCTGTCAGTGTCAAAGGCGAAGGCTTGGTAATGAAAAAAGAACTGCGGGCCGAAAAGCTGCGAATAGAAACTGATAGTATTAGTATCGATCCAATGAAGGCTGCTTTAGGAGATATCGAACTCGATTATCCGACAGAGGGCAGAATGTTAGTCGTCTTAAAAGAAGAAGATATACAACGAGCTTTTAACTCTGAATATATTAAAGATAAATTGAGTAGTTTAGAAATTAGCTACGATGGCGATACAGTTACAGCTAAAATTGAGCGAGTAAAATTTACTTTGCCAGAGATGGGCAAAGTCAAAATAGAAGCAGATCTTGAAATAAAAGAAAAAAAGCAAAACGAGCAAATTAGTTTTACTGCCGTACCTGAAGTCAGTTCTGCGGGTGATATTATCGAGTTGAAGTCAGTAGAATACGATCGCCAAGCCGAATACAATCAAAATATAGCAAAAGCAATCATCGACAGTGCTGAGGAAATTCTCGATTTGCGTAATTTTGAGGTAGATGAAATGTCGCTGCGAGTACGTAAGTTAGAAGTAGAAGCAGGAAAATTGTCTATCGAGGCAGATGCGGTAATTGAAAATTTTCCCGACGCATAAATAATCAAAAGCACGGGACAATACGATCGGCATGAAGAATCAAACTTTATTTAGTTCCTAGTTGATAATCGATCGTTTTAACTTCGTGTTACTAAACTTTAAATTCCGCAATAAATTAGCGATCGATTTGCTTTTTAAAGCTAATCTTCACCTATACACCAAACAAAAAATATCTCTATCAATAGAGCCATCCCCCACCAACCCAAAGAGA
>JAAUYI010104295.1_pt1 | contig 10513 bp, 9 predicted proteins | sample 7278041 | NCBI WGS metagenome assembly JAAUYI01 (sample SAMN14350216, study PRJNA611818) | marine sediment metagenome | isolation source: surface marine sediment (0.6m) | place: French Polynesia: Moorea | collected 2018-08
ATTTTACTTCCTTTTCCCCCTCTGGAAGTGATTCTGGTCTCACTTCTCTATTTCATCGTGGTTTGACCACTATTTCTCTTGTACTTCATCTGTGGGGCTGATGAATGTGGGCTAGAATACCTCTTTTAGGGTATCAGGACTGCCTACCCAGTTTCTCATTTTCTTTTTCGGGCGCGTAGCGTCCTTCAGGTGCTGATGACTGACCCATAGCGGTATTATGCCAGACGTGCTAGAGTAGGACGGCTTCGATCCTTTTTCTTCATCATACGTTGAAGGATAATTGAAAGTTGTAGTGCCGATGAATTACCAAGAAAGGTTTCTGCAGAGTCTGTTAAAGTTTTTAGCTTTAGAGGGTGAACAGGTACATCGAGCGGAGCCAGGAGGTTTTCAACCATCGCCCCCCGTTCCCGTACGGTTACTGGTAATGGTACGGGCCTATCGTGTAGGTGGCCATAAAAACGCATTTGAGTCGCATCGATAGGCCAAGCGGGGGCCTGATTTTGCCAAAATACCAGGGGCGGACTATATTTTTGCTCCTTGTTCGCTCGAGGCCTCACACTAAAGCGATGAGGGTTATACTCGACCCTAGTGCCTCGGAATCGACGATTGGTCTTGGCCCAGGTAATCACCTGCTGTCGCCTTGTTTCTTCCCCAAACAGTCCCACATAAAGATCGCGCCCGATATTAACTCGGTTTTCGTAGATATTGAAATCACATGACATGGTGTAAATTAGAAGGTGGTCAGTGTCGGGGTTGGTTTCAGATTTGGCAGCTGGAAAGCAGAGTTTGGCTAGCCCTAAAGCGGTCGATGCTAGGAAAATTTGTTTGTTGATTGAGGAGAGCGCCAACCCCAAATAGGTATGTTTTGGATCGTGGAGCAAGCGATCGTGAATTTGATTTTGCTCGTTGGCGATTTGGGCAAAGGCCTGTCGCTGTACATCTGGTTCTTTCCACCAATAGGGAAACCATTGGTTTGCCCGTGCTTTTTTTAAAAAACTTTGCCAATGCTCAACTATAAATGGATCGACGTCAAACTGCGGATCGTCCTTGAGGAGAGCGAAGAAAATCTCATGATGTTCTGGATAGCGTTTGGCCCAGTCATAAGCTTCCATCTGAGGAAAAACATCTCGAAAGATGAGAAAGTTACCCATCTCTAAAAAGACGAAAAAGGCCTGATAATGGGCTGGCGGAAATCCAGGAAGTTTCATCCCATGGGGGGCCAATCGGGAAGCACGGAGCGAGTCGGACATGAACCAACCCGTATTGCGGGAAACCATATTGGCTAGCAGTGCCCAACTAATTTCAGGATGCTTTTGCCAAAAGGTCAGGTAGTAATCGGTTCGTCTGGGGTTATTGAGGGCAAAATGTTGGCGGCGAGCGAGGGTTAAACGCCGAAACTGTTCTTTGAGGGTTTGTGTCTTCATGGCACGTTGAGGGGTAAGGTTAGGTGGACGAAATATTTGTGTCAGAGCTGACAATTTCTTATGTTGCTACTTCAGGCTACTCAAGCAAGTGCCAGCCTCAATCTCACTCCCGGTTCTGTCGTCCTGTTGAGGCAGAGGTAGTAGCTGTCGCCGGTAGAGTCGCTGCAGTCGTTTGCGATATTCGACTAAAATTCGGTCAAAGCGACCTAGGCACATGCCGGTGAGATCTACCCGCATATCGGCAATTTGTTCCAGCATCTGTTTGTCCCGCTTCACCTCACGATCTAGAACCCATTGCAAAACCTGTTTCTGCACCAGATGGAAGATTAAACGTCCCCAACGAGGGGCTGCCAGGTAGTGCAGAGAGAGGCACTGGGTTTGGCGATCGTCTATGGGGTTGAAGAAAAACACTGAGAGCAGCCGTTCCTGGCGAGGCTGGCCAGTTTTGGCATTTTCCCAATAAATTTCGTAGGTGTGGTAAACCGGAGAAAAATGCATGGTCAGGTGATTGAAAAAGCGATCGCCGCCGTGAATTCCAAACAGATTTTCCAGGAGCCAGGGCAGGGGTCGCTGGGGTACAATCGACAGCAGATGGATGCGCTCCTCATGGCTAAAGTCGAATATCGGCTCAACAGCAGCAGTATCAGCCAGGTTATAACCAAAAAAGGTATGGCTTGTGGGGGCGTGTTCCATCTCGGCAAAGATATCCACCACCAGTTCTAATGGAGCCTCAATCCGATGCTCTAGGGCGCAGGCCAACTCGTACTCGGGAAAATCCAGTTGTGGGAGCTGAGCGTTGCTGCCAGAGGCTTTGACCCAGATCCACCCGTACCGCTCCGCCGTCTCCAGGCTGTGGGCGCAGGGCTTGAGACTGGGGGTGCTAGGGCTATGACCCTGACCGTCGGGGGCATAGCTCCAGCCGTGGAAAGGACACACCAAGCGATCGCCCTGTACCCAACCTTGGCTGAGGCGCATGCGGCGGTGGGGACAGCTATCCTTGAGCGCGCCAATCTCATCGGTCTGGGTACGAAACAGGACAAATTCCTGTCCACAGAGCTGGATGGCAACGGGGTGCTCAGTTAAAGCCTGACTTGGTAGTACAGGATGCCAGTGATTGAGTTCAGTCATGAGATCCCTCCTGGGGTGAAATGGTTTGGGGTGGAACGGTCTGGAGTGGTCTGGTACAGGCAGTCAATGGCTGCCTGAAAGTGAGCCTCGATGGCGGTACGGCGGAGCTTGCCATTGGCGGTGAGTAAGCCATTGACCTGGCTGAAGGGCTTACGGGTGTAGTAGAACTTGCGGATTTTTTGATAGTGGGGAACGGTCGCGTTGAAGCGCTCAATGGCTGTCTCTAGAGCGGATTCATCTGCTGAGCCGGAGAGAATGGCACTGAGAAAGGGGCGGCCATGGCCCACCACCATGGCGTGTTCCACCCCTTGACAGGCATCGATCAGGCGTTGTTCTAAGGGTTCCGGGGCAATGTTGTGGCCTGAGGTGGGCACCAGCAGATGTTTTAGTCGACCGACGAGCCGCCAATTGCCTGATGCGCTTACCTCGGCCCGATCGCCAGTATGGAACCAGCCATTGTCCATGACCTGGGCCGTAGCTGCTGGGTTGTTCCAGTACCCGGCAAAGATATTGGGACCTTGGCAAACCAGTTCTCCTTGCCTGGTTAAACGCACCTCACAGCCTTCAATGGCGTGACCGACGTAGCCAGGGACTTGTCTCTGAAGCCGCTCGAGGGTGACCAGACCAGTGGTTTCCGTCAGTCCATAGCCCTGGTAGACTGGGATCCCGAGCATGGTAAACCAGCGCTGGGTTTCCACCCGCAGGGGGGCCGAGCCGCAGATGATTAGCTGGAGACTGGGGGCGATCGCCCGTTTAATTTGAGCCAGCAGAGTTGCCCTTATCCCCCTGAAGATCGGGGCGTCAATCCAGGGATTACCAGTCAGGGAGTGTCCATAGGCCCGCTGACCAACTGCGAACAGCCATTGGGGGATGGGGCCCCGCTGCTTCAGAGCCTGCTCAATCCCGCTGCGGAACCGCTCCAGCACTAGGGGCACCGTCAGAAAAAACGACGGAGCGGCGCAGCGGAGGTCGACAGCCAGATTGTCTAACTGCGTGGATAGGGTCAGCAGACGACCCTGATATAGTTGAGCCCAAAGGATGAGATGGGCCGGGGCAAAGCAAAACGGCAGACAGTGAAAGGCTCCGCCACTGCTGCTTGAGGGCTGAGTAATGGCCTCAAGCAGCTGGCTGACCAGGGGAATCATGTAGTCAAAGTTGGCGCGGGTGAGCATGACCCCCTTGGGAGAACCGCTGGTGCCCGAGGTATAGAGCAGGGCGATCACTGCGTGGGCCGAAATGGGGTAAGGCTCTGCCTGGGTCGGTTCAGCGCCGAATACATCATCGACCAAGGCTATGGCACTGGGGGTAGACCAGGCGGCTCGAATAGCCTGTTCGAGGGTGGCATCACCGATCAGCAACAGCTGAGGTTGGCAGTCGGCAAGCATTTTGGCCAGTTCCTGGGGACTCTGGCGACTATACAGAGGTACCACAATGGCCCCTTCTGCCAGAATGGCCAACTCGATCGCGATCCAGCGGGCCGAGTTGGGAGCCAGTAGCGCCACTCGCTCGCCGGGGCATATCCCCTGAGCAGCGATAAAGGTGCGGGCGCGGCGGAGCTGCAGCGCCAAATCTGCCGCTGAGATGTCCACCGATTGCTGGTCATGGATTTCCCTGAGAATCGGCCGATCCTCCAGCTGATGCAAGTTTTGGTAAATCGTTTCCAGGAAATTCACGGGATTGTTCTCCGAGTAGGTCGTCTCTGTGGTTACAATGGGGCCTTTAATATCGATTACCTAAATGTTTGCTACAAATACTTTTTAAGTAATAAGTTTTAAGTAATAAGTAATAAGCAATGTTCTAGGCGTATTGCTCTAGCAGCGCGATCGTGGTAGCCGATAGAGGGGGCAGATATGCCTCCCAGGAGGGCGAGCGCTCGATTTGGGGAAAGTCTGGATACACTCGGGCTACTTCCCCCATGAATTCGCGGCCCATCTGTCCCATTAGCTGCAACTGGCGGACCACGGTCTGGGCAATCCTCTGGACAATGACCTCTCGGTCTTGTTCCAGGCGATGCAGCATGGGCAGCAGCTTGTCTCCCAGATCTGGGTCGTCCACCTCCAGCAGCAGGTCAGGGTGGTGGCGATCGCCCATCAAGTGACGAATGCGTTCATCCATAGTGACCCCCACCGACGGCACCAGACCCGTCATGGAAGTGACTATGGCGTGGAAACGGGAGCTGACTAGAAACGCACTATGGCGTAAAATACTCACCAGCTCATGCATGGTGTACTGGTCGCTAATAAAACAGGGCGGTGGAGATAAAAGCTGGGCAGCGAGGTCTTGGCAGGCCTGGCGATCGAGGCGTTCCATGCCCACCACAACGGGGAAAATATCTCGCTGCTGGCTAAAGGCATTAACGGCCTGGGCTAGTCCTTGAATGTAGGCGCGATAGCTGCGAGCGGCTGCTGCTGAATGGTGATGAAAGTAAATAGATTTGTAGTGGCGCTCCCGGTACTTACCAGTGAAACAATGGTGGGCAAACTTGCACAGACTGGGCTTTACCGGCCACCAAAAGGGATTAATCGGGCAAAGGGTCAGAATCGGCCGGAGCCCATCCCAACCCGCCTGTCTCAGCAGGTCGGTTCCCCGCTGGGGGGAATCGGGTTCAAAGGTCCAGGCGGTGTCGGCTCCTCCCGTACTGCGAATTCCCAGGTCTTGACTGAGCAGATCATGGGAGGGTTGATTACGGCAGAGAATCAGCGAATTTTGGCACTGGCGGCGGACGAAGCGGCGCAAACTGGCACTCATAGCCCCCGCTTCGGCTCCATAGCCGACGCTGAGCTTTCCCTCAACGGCGGCTAACCCCAAGGAAGCTGCCATCATGGTGGACAGACTATCGGCAAATTTGGACTTAAACATAGAGCCTTCACAGGCAATCACCCCATGGTGTTGGGGGCACTCGCGGTAAAGAAACTGGGGAAACAGGTGGGGCAGTCGTACCTGCTTGGCTCCTTGAAAATAGCCTGCCGTCAGGGTTGGATCCAGGGTCATCACTGTCAGCTCTACTGGCTGGCCCAGGAGGTGCTGCAGTTGCCGAACAATCTCGGCCACCCGCACATCTGCACCTGTGTTGCGAGCACCATTGTAGCCCGCGAGCAGGAGTTTGAGCGGCTTGCCAAGTCGCCACTGTTCCCGGGATAATCCCAGAGTGCGTTTGACTCGGGTGGCCTGGGCGTAGCCATGGGCCACCAGCTGTAGAGTTTGGTCTAGGTCTAGGAGGTTCATCTTTGGCTTCCTTGAGGTTCTTATCCAGCCTGGGTTTCAGGCCATGACTGATAGGGGAACTGGCAGCGGTGTTCAACTAAAAAGCGATAGAGGGGAGCTGCATAGGTGATGAAGGACGGAGGAGGGCTCCCCAGTTCCTGGATGACTCGGGTATTATCAAAGACTGTATTGAACACCAGATAGGGCATGAATACTTTGAGCCGGGTGGCTGACCGCGCGATTTCCCACTGACGGGGGGTGGCGGCTAAGGTCTGGACTAGCCAGGTCAAGGGCGCTCGCAGCTCGGGCAAAAACAGGGGTGGTAACCCTCGGGTATCGGCGGCCAGACTCTGGACAATCTGCCGGTAGGTAGGGGAGTCTGCCCCTGCACTCAGGTGGTAAATGGTATGAGCCAGCTGCTTTTTTTGGTGTAAAATGGCGATCGCCCGTCCCACATAGTCGGCAGGCACAATGTCGATGCGCCAGTCCGGTTGCAGCGGTATCACCCTCACTCGGGCTAGCAGGGCAAGAAGCCTAGCCGTGTCGAACTGAGTGGTTTTGGGAAAGCGGCTATCCCCCAGCACCGTACTGGGACGAAAAATTGTGTAGGGAATATCCGGCAGCAGCTCTTGGACGAGATGCTCACAGAGCTTTTTGGTGGCTCCGTAGGGGTCGTAGTCCGGTCGTTCCCACTGAATGGCGTCAGCCTCAGTCACCACTTCGTTTTGGCGAACCCCGGCGACGGAGATGCTGGAGATGGCGCTGAAGCGGCGCAGGCCGTGCTCGGCATGAGCGGCGCGGGCCAGTTGCAAGACTGCTAGGGTACCGCGCACATTCACGTTAAGGCACCCCTGAGTTGACTTGCGGTTCACGAGCGCCGCTCCGTGAATTATGGACTCAACTGAACTCACGATTTGGTTCCAATCCTGTGGCGACAGGCCCAGGCGAGGCCGGGTCAGGTCCCCCAGATAGAGATCCATGCGGCTGAGTGCCTGCAGAAATTGCTCCGGGGTCATGTGCAATTGGAATGCCTGCCACAGGCGCGAACGCGCCGCTTCGGTAGACGGAGCCCGGACTAGCAGGGCCAGGCGCTCGCGGGTCGTAGCTAATAGTTCAGCGGCAACATAGGCTCCGATATAGCCTGTTGCCCCTGTCAAAAAAATAGTCATGGGGTGCTCCTCTCGAATTTACGCCGTGCGCTTCTCTAGCAAAGTGGGTTCGGGTTCGGGCTGCTGGCCACCGACTAAAAACCCTGTCCGCAGAAAATAAGCAAAATAGGTGCGCAGCAGTTGGTCATCGATCCTGGGGCAGGAGATGCCGGTCCCAGCCAGTGCGGCTCGGGTCTTCTGGCAGCTGAACTGGGGTCGTCTGCTCTGCTGGTATAGCTCTGGCCGGGTCAGATCTGTGCCTGGCAGCCGCCGCCGAAAAAAAGGTCGAAGCGGCACCAGGGGATTGTCCTGGGAGGACAGTCGGTGGAGCCGCTCGAGCCAGTCGCGGTAGGCAATCCGCTCCACGGCAAATCCCAAGGATTGCGATTGCATCCAGTCAATCAGCTGATGCCAGTGGTAGGTATGGGGATTGGTGAGATGGAAGGCTTGGCCCCTGGCCTCTGGCTGCTGTGATAGGTAGACAATGCTGCGGCTGACATAGTCTACAGGAGCCAGATCTAGCCGATAGTCTAGGTCAGGGGCAGTGCCCATGTTCAGACAGCCCTTGAGCGTGCGACAGATCAGGTCATAGGTATTGACGACCCCCGTCTGGCTATGGCCAGAGATAAAGGGGACTCGGTAAATACAGACGGGCAGACCGCGATCGCGGACCATCATCACCAGCTTCTCGGCTACCCACTTACTCTGGGAGTAGCCTAGGCCGATTCCCTGGCTGTAGACCAAGGGATCTGACTCCAATATCTGTTTTTGGGCATAGGCGGGGGAGTCAAACACCGCGACGCTGGAAATATAGTGAACCGGCACTGTCTGGCTGCAACTAGCGAGCCGTAAAACCTCCTGGGTACCTTGGACATTGACTGACCGCAAGCGAGGGTAGGAATAGATATAATTCAGCAACGCCCCACAGTGGTAAATGCAGTCAATTCGAGCGGCTAGCTGCTGAAATTGCTGGGACGAGAGCCCTAAGTAGGGCTGGCCTAAATCTCCGACTACGGGAATGATGCGATCGCCGTCAGGCTTACCCCAGATACCGTAGGCTTGGAGATTAGCCTGAATTCGCTTCTGCCCCGAGGGGACATCCACTGCCCGCACCAGGCAGTAAATGTTGGCTCTAGTCCGTTGCAGCAGTTCTTGGAGGATAAAGGCTCCTAAAAACCCGGTGGCTCCAGTCAAGAAAATAGCTGACGGTGGATTCTGCGAGACTGGGGATATCGCTTTTGGCCGAATGCTCGGATCTAGCACGACTTCTGAGGTTAAATCCTCTGACCAGGCTGGGATTGCTTGCTGCTGCTGGACTAACTTCAGTAGGGCGGGTTTGTGTTGGAGCAGAGAGAATCGTAGCTCCGCATTCAAGACCCCCTTGGGGGCCTGAATGCGGAGCTGGTCTCCATTGACCCAGAGCGTTGCCCCTTGTTGGCGGAGATGAATTAGCAGTTGATGGGGTTTCATAGGACGATTTCTTCCACGTCGCCACAGTGCTGGGCCAGAGCTGCGATCGTGGGATAGGTATAGGGTAGGGTGGGCTCCAGTTCCTGACCCAGCCAGCTTTCCAAATCTCCAGTCATCCCAAAGACCGTGACCGAATCCAGACCGTAACTGTCAAAGGAGGCGTGAATGTCAATGTCGTTAACCGACACTTCCAGGAAATCGGCTAGGTAGGAAACCAGCCACATTTGAATGTCATCGGGGGTTCGGGACAGTTGGGAGCCGTAGGCCGTAGGGTCAGAGCGATGATCTGACAAGAGGGGGACTTGTTGGAAGATTTGAGGATGCAAGCGATTCATGGCAGATGGCTTTTGACTTTAGCTTTAGACTTTAGACTGAATGGCACTAAGATAAGGGCGATCGCCTGTGCTTGTAGCTCTAGGGCTTGATAGGTCAAATGCTCAGATTTGACTTCCCCGTCTGTCAAAAAGATCTAGGCAATTTGCTGCTGGTGTGAAGCTCTATAGCGTAAAAGCTCAATTAAGGTTGAGCACCGCATAGGTTCAAAATCTCTATCCGAATCCGACAGTTGTCTTTCCCTTGAGTTATTTACAGTATGTCTAATGATTTAAATGAATAGTTGAGTCAAAATCAGGAATATTAGAATTAAATTCATTTCAGATAATTCAGGATAATTCAGGATAATTCAGGGCAGATTCTTGGTTCATAGACCGAACTTAACCATAGCCCTATCACATTAACCAATTGACTTTTTCAGCAAATCCTATTTAAGAGGAAGTGTTGGGCCGCTCAATCAAATAGCGATAACCGGCAGCCAACTCGCCTGTGATTGTTGTTAGCTCACCTGTGGACCAATAAATCTCCACCTGCTCAATCCGATCGTGTTCACCTAAACCAAAATAAACTACTGGAGAGTCAAAGGAAGCAAACCCACCCCCAGCCTGAATCTCCCTCACCTGTTGTCGGGCTTTGTTCTTGCCATAACGAATGACAATTTTGCTGCCGATCCCAAATGCATTCCCCTGCCGATCCTTGAGACCAATTACCCAGCACCAGATCTAAATCCCCATCTCCATCGAGGTCTCCAAAACTGGTGGCAGAGGTGACAAAAGCATCGTCAGCATTGGGTAAACGGGCGATGTTTTCAGCTAAAAAACGACCCGACTGATTGTAAATCACATAATTCCCCTGACGGTAGGTGGTGAAAAACAGATCGAGCCAGCTATCATCGTTGAGGTCTACCAAGGTCATAGTTGTCACATACCAGTTCTTCATCTCTGGGAAATGAATTTGCTGCTCAATATAACCTTGACCCTGTTGGTTGGCGTAGAGGTTTACACCCGAATCGGAGGTCACCGCAATATCATCCCAGCCGTCATTGTGAACATCCCCTGAGGCAATGCCGCGAGAAAACATAAATGGATGGAAAGGAAATAGCTTCAGTGCCGAAAAATTATCCTGTTGATCCAGCCCTAGATCTGGACCTAAGTTTTGGTTAAAGCCCCACTCGGTTGCGGGTGTCGATTCTGAATGGAAAGGAACGCGACTGACCATTACTTCGGAACCAGACTCTACTGAAACTGGCTCGAATTTGAGTGCATTCTGCTGCAACCCAGCTACCAACTCAGTGTCGGGAATCCAATCCTGCCGCTCTTCAGAAGGTCTGTAGGGAGTAGAATCACTCTGGCGAAATTGTTGCAGCACCTGCTTCTCTTGTTGGGCAAAATTCCACCCTTCCCACTGATAGCTAAGGGCACCTGCTGCCAAACTGAGGGTAATGAGCACCGCTGTCAGACTGATGACAATACCTTGAGAAAGAGTTGTCGCGATCGCCCCAAAAGGATAAACGCTAAAAATTCCCAGGGCAAATAGCAGTGTGGCTGCATAGTAAACGGGCATCCCACTAGTGCAGCTTGGCAGAAATAGTCCGTCAGGTAAAAAAAGAAGCTATCATCAGATAGACAGGCAATTTATTCCGAAAAGCGAAAGGGGAAAAATAAGCAGTCGATGCCCATTATCAAAGCGTTACCTATCCAACTATCGAGCCGAACTAAAACACTGCTTCAACAAATAGTTAGAGGAACAACAAATCCCTATCGTCTTGTTAGAAGAGCCAAACTAATCTTGGGGGCGGCATCGGGG
>JAAUYI010070428.1_pt1 | contig 10508 bp, 11 predicted proteins | sample 7278041 | NCBI WGS metagenome assembly JAAUYI01 (sample SAMN14350216, study PRJNA611818) | marine sediment metagenome | isolation source: surface marine sediment (0.6m) | place: French Polynesia: Moorea | collected 2018-08
CGAGTGGTTGTACCAAAATTACGGCAATAAATCACTCCTTTTTGCTGCATTGCTTGCCTGTTCCATAGTCGTAGGATTGACCCCGTCTCTTACTGGCTGGAATTTCACCTTTATCTAGCAAAATATCATCATGACCCACCTTGTTCTTACTCACACCCCTATTATATCGCAGATACAAGGGGTTAAAACAAGGTGGTGTGTGCGGAATCGAATTCCGCACCTTGTGAGCGCCGTCCCCGTTCGCTCCACTGCCAGCCGTTAAAACGGACTGGCTAACTCTCGCTCACGGCTTTTTAGGTTTATTCTGTTTCAAGGTTGAGAACCTTCTCCCATCGGCCAATCTTGACGGGGAGGAAACGATTGCTCAGAATGTAGTATCGTTGCACCAGGTTCTTCGGGTTTGTTTAAACGTAACGCTGCACCAAACCCCACACCAGCAGCGATGGCGATCGCATTGGTGATTAAGAGAAATTCTAAGATAAATAACCAAGGACGAGAATTAGATACTTTCATGAACGCCTCAACACCACACAAAGGATTTAATCATCTTTTTAACCAATTACCGATAGAGCTTAGCAAGAGACGTTCAATTTGCCAAGTGATTAAGAAAGGATTAAGCTAATAATCATTTTTATTAATTTTATTTATAAGAATAATAAATGTAAAGTTTTTTGCCTAAATGTTAACTTTTAAAATTTAGCTAAATTCCTTGCGACCCTACAGTTAAAGCGAGTTTGGCATCTTTTTGATGTTTTTTTAAATCTAAAGAGAATGGGACGATTCCTAGAGTGTAACTGCTGATACTAGGCAATTAAGAAATACTAGGTTAATCTAGTCGATGATGAGTATACCTTATAAGTCTCACTATTTTACATTAGATTGTAACTTTAATGACAAAATTAAAATCTTAAAAAACTATTAAGGTTTTATAATGAGGAGTGTTATCAGGAGGAAAAAACGTGTTTACTCGATTAGCTCAACAACATCGTGATTTTGTGAGGGACTTAGTAATGAACTTGCAAGCATTGGCTATTGTCCTGGAAAATCGCGGTTATTTAGCTTCTTGCTATACCTGTGGTGGGGAAATGAATAGTGCTTCGTTTATGGTTAGTTTAGGGAAGGATCATCTGATTCGATTTCTGGTATCTGACTATGGCATTACTTGGACAGAAATGCGAGATGATCGCGAATTAATGAAATTAGAAGGTGCAGAAGCTATTAGTCAATTACAGGAATTGGCTAACTTGATCAAATATCAAAACCCCAACGAATCTTCTAATATTATTGACAACTCATCCTTTAAAGAACTGCAAAATATGGCCTAAATGTTGCGAATACAGTTAATTCTCAAATATTTCAAAGCATCTGCTTATTTTTCCTCAAAATCAACAGTATTGTTCCCACTGTTGATTTTTGTTTTTTTGAACACAATAAAATGAGGGGTTAATCTAAGTTAACCCCTTAAAAACACATTAAAAATGCGTATTAACCTAAGAAAATATTAACCTAAGATTGTTTTAATCAGGTCAATATAAGGAGTTTGACAGAGCAGATAAGCAAAAAATGCTCCCCCTGCACCCCCAACAAAGAAACCATTAGCAAACTCACCCCAACCTTCAGAGGTTCCTAAATCTTCAGGAACGTCAGGAGTGGTTAAAGTTGTAGTGGGTTTAGTCACGCCAACACTAGCGTACATAGATAAAGCAATGGTTAAAATAGCAACCAGACCCACTGCAGCGAGTAAACCAGCGGTGCTTGCATATTCGCTGTTACGTAACGGTCCAAGCAGGTAAAATGGTCCATAGATAAAATAACCATGAGCCATACCAATCTCTAAACCACGACGGTTAGCCGATAAACCTTTACGGTAAGCAGGAAGGTTTCTGATAAAAGGAATAGAGAACCCTGAAGAATTAACGGGAGTGGCTAAATTGCCCACTTGAGGGTCTCCACCATGTTGAATTACGTCGATTGCCATTTGGATTTCTCTGTGAATTATTAAACTTTGGCTGTTTTGACACCCTCCCTCGCCTTAAAAGGGCGGGGATTCTAAAATCTCACGATTTAGGTTTCTGTTTCATAGCAACTGCCAACCCTCTCAATGAGATTTGGTCTTATGTTCGCTCCACAGACTGACACCGTGTGTCCCACGGCCTTATGGGTCGAAATCCCGAAAAGCAGAATTTCTTTATTTATGAAGTATATTGACTAGCCTCCCCTTTTTGTATTTCTCTGGCCAGAATGTTAAGAATCTTTATAATTGCTCCATCTCGGCGAACTTTCCAGTAGGATTCAGGATGTTACCACTGTACATTGAAAATATAGGATCATAACAAATGACAGGTACATACGCAGTTGCTTACTTACCAGCCATTTTCGTTGCCTTACTCCCCGTCCTTGCTTTTGCTGTGATGGGTCTTTTATTCATTTACGTCGAATCAGAAGCTTAAACTCTTCTTTTCGTTGTCATATCCCCCCGACCCTCTCCAGTGGGTATGGGGCGGATTTTTCCATTTTATCTTTCTTCCAAAAGAAGACCATAGGCTATGCTGACGGGATGAATTTTGGGTAGAGCTTGTCGGTTTTGTAGTATAATGTCAACTAGCAGTAAAGTGCATCAAATATCAAGGGGACTGGCTTCCCTTACCTCAGATCGTCGGAACAAATATCGCCCTTGAAATTGTAATGGTGACGCGACTGGTAGATTAGGTTTAGCTCAAAAAGCACAGCCAAGCAACTAAATAGAATTTAGAGCCGTTGGCGGTCGGTGCGCCCGTGAACGTTAAACAAACAGCCCAGTAATGGCGGTCTGACGGGGACTATTTCGGTAGTCTAGTTAAGAGTTTATATGGGAATCCCTCGTTTTTAACGATGGGAGGTTCAAAATAGAAGACACTGCCATAAGACGGTCGGGTATTAGACCCTATTGCTAGAAGGGGTGACAGTGTTCCCTTATCTTCAAAGTATTAGGTATTCCCCACACCCTACACCCTACACCCCACACCCCACACCCATGAGCGAAGCGACGATAACTGATAGAGGAGGGATATAATAAAAGATGAATTTAAACATACCGAAGTTTACTCATTTTCCCTTATTAAATCATCCGAGTGAAATTATTGATGTTAGATCGGAAAATGAGTTTGGTGAAGATCATATTCCTGGGGCGATTAATTTACCTGTTCTCTATAATGAAGAACGAAAAGAAATTGGAACGATTTATAAACAAGTTTCTCCCTTTGAGGCTAAAAAATTAGGTGCATCATTGATTTTTAATAATATTTCTCAGCATATTAATCAGCATTTTTTAGATAAAAAAACTGATTATTACCCTTTAATTTACTGTTGGAGAGGAGGACAAAGATCCCAAAGTTTAGCTGTGATTTTAGCTCAAATTGGTTGGCAGGTAACGGTTTTAAAAGGAGGATATAAAACCTATCGTTCTCATGTTTGTAAACAATTAAAAACGTTGCCATTACAATTTAATTATAATATTCTTTGTGGATTAACAGGAACTGGAAAAACGTATTTTTTACAAGGTTTAAAACAAAACGGTTATCAGGTTTTAGACTTAGAAAAAGTTGCTAATCATCGCGGTTCATTATTAGGTGAAGAATGGAAAAATAATTTAAAAAGTCAACCATCACAAAAGTATTTTGATTCTTTATTATTGCAAGAATTTCAGAAATTTGACCTAACTCAACCGATTTGGATAGAATCAGAAAGTTATAAAATTGGAAATGTTTATCTACCAGGAAGTTTATGGAAAAAAATGAAACAGTCTCCTTGTTTTGAAATTCAGTTACCTTTAGAAAAAAGGGTAAATTTTCTACTAGAAGAGTATTCTCATTTAACGGAAAATCCAGACATTCTTAAACAAAAATTACACTATCTTAAAACTTATTATGGATGGGATAAACTGAGTCAATGGTATGATTGGATAGATAAAAAACAATGGAAAAAACTCGTTCAAGATTTATTAATTACTCATTACGATCCAGCTTATCAAAGATCTTTAAAAAAAATATCTTCAAAAATAATCAAAACTATTAAATTATCAGATTTAAACTTAAATTTTTTTATAAAGAGTTTGAGATAAGTTTATGATTATCAAAACTGTAACGGCAGGTTTAAGGTTCAAAAATTATCCCCATAAAGATAATATTTTCGGTTTCATTGTCTCGAATAATACAGAAAAAAGGACGATCCACAATAAAAGAAAAGGATGTTTCTTCCTTATCCATTAATGCTTTTTGACTCAGTAAATCATTTTGAGGAGGTGTTTTAACTCCTTGTTCATTAATGGCTAAAGTAGTTTGGTGTTTCAGACCATTAATATAAGTGGGATGAGAACTTAACTGCGAAAATTCTGCTTTAGCGGGATCAAACATGGTTGAAAATCCTAAACGTTTTAAGGATTCTGTGAGATCTACCTCATAATTTAACCTAAAGCGAGGTAATTCTAATAATGCTTCAGTTCTGCGAAATTGAGATAATAGTTTTGAGAACTTTTTAGATGTTAACCCCCTCACCATCTTAGATAAATTGTGTTCAGACTTTGGCAAAAATAAATATAAACTGAAACGCCCTTCTTGGCCAGGAAGTTCTATCCCTTTTAGTTGAGAAGTTTCCAGGACGTTATAGATTCCTTGACGAGACATAAAAGGATAAGTTTTAACTGATTTATCCATTGAATAAAACGGTTTATTCTGGATTAAATTTCTGTCAAAGCCAACTTTCCAGAACCCTTGAAAAGAAGCAGTATTGATCAGAAACAGAACATCATCAGCTTGGGTAGAATCCATGATAGTCTGAATAGATCCTTGGGTTTCTTCTGTAACCCAACGGTTCATAATTCCTCTAGCTTCAGAACTAGCAAAATCTAAATTTGTGATTTTAGCTTGATAATAACTACGACTATTTTTAAGAAATTGATAACGAAAAGAAAACCCTTCCCTAGCCCAAAGGGAATGAGTAATGGCTAAAGGACCATAAGACGAATAACCATTTAAGTCCTGTTGTAGCATTTTATTGCCACGGTTGAGGGTATCGACATTAATGTTATTCAAGCTTAAACCCCTAGCAATTTCTTTTTGAGTGGTTCCTGTCGCCCCATTGTAGAGCATAGATAAGGTAAGGGCGATACTGGTGGGAGAAATCAAGATATTTTGGTTTTGTTGGTTTTTCCTTAGAGTAGAGAATAACTTAAAGCCAAATTCTACTTGTGCATCAACCAAGCGTCTTTTGTCAACAGTGGGTTGAGGAAAAATCATTCTTGGGGAAACTTCTTTTAGCCCTTGAACGTCTGTGAAAATACTTGAGAAATAGGGTTTTGAGATAGCAATTAAACCACTCAAACAACAGAGAGAGAGAAAGCCAACAGTGGCTTTCGTCATTTTTAGAGTCCTCATTACCATCCATCCTCTTTACAATACGGCAATGTTCACTGTGGTTAGCTTTAACAGTCCCATGTTCCTAAGCATCAATACTTGTGTAAGCAGTTCAATGAGTTGTGTCTTTGTGGATCAACAATGTCTCCTTCTTTGAGGATATAATTGATTGCTAAACATGAATCTAATAAATTGTAAATAAATCATTAGAACTGTTAATGTCTTTCTTAATGGGGATCAGCAACGGAGGTTAATCAAAACTGTGAATATCCAAGAAATTATGACAAAAGGTGGCGTGGCTATGTGGCCCCTACTGATTTTGTCTGTGTTGTCGTTAAGTACCATTATTGAACGTTCTATATTTTGGATACGATTTCTACTCAAAGAAGGGAAAATTTTGAATCAAGTCCTAGAAACCGCTGCTCGCAACTGGGATGCTGCTCCTAAAGTGGCTAGAGACCATAGCAAACATCCTATAGGCAGTTTTCTCTATGGACCTCTGAGATTAGCTGATCCTGATCCAGAGGTTTTCCATTTAGCTTTAGAATCAGCTGCCGATGATGAACTGGCCTTGATGAAACGGGGGGATAAGGTTTTAGAAGGGGTCATTGCCCTGTCTCCCTTACTAGGATTATTGGGAACCGTTTTAGGATTGATTACCTCTTTAGGCAACATCCAAATTAGCGATCTCGGCACTTCCTCCACCACGGGTGTTACCCTAGGTATCGGAGAAGCTCTAATTTCAACCGCTACGGGACTAATTGTTGCCATTATTAGTTTGACCTTTTATCGAATTTTCCAATCCCTCTGGTCGAATCAGGTAAGGGTCTTCCGTAAAGCCGGTAGTGAGTTAGAAGTGATTTATCGTCAACGCTGGTCAGACAGCAACGGAAATCCTTCTGCGTTTTCTGGCAATACTCCCTCAAAGTTTACAGACACTTTTGATGAATAAGCACTAATATACTCATTTTTTTTAACATTGACCTATGACTGTTAATAACACTTCTCAAAGACGATCTCAGACGGCTTCGGTTCATTCCCGTCCCCTAAAACTGTGGCAAGATTCTTCTTTCCAGCAAGAAGTACGCATCGAAATTTTACCCATGATCGATGTGATTTTTTGTATTTTGACCTTTTTTATCCTCGGGGCGGTCGGCCTGTCTCGTCAGCAAGCTATTAGTTTAGATTTACCCAAAGCAGCATCAGGAAACCCCCAAATGCGGGAGATGTTGGTGGTGAGTTTGGATGATTTTGGCCAAGTTTATGTGGAAAAACAATTAGTCACTCGTAACCAATTATTCGATCAAATTAAGAGCTATCATCAGTTAAACCCTGAAGGTTTAATGGTTCTTCATGCCTCCAGAAATGCCACCTATAACGAGGTCATTCAAGTCCTGGATATGTTAAAAGAAGTAGGGGGCGATCGCGTTGCCTTAGCTACGTTACCTGGGGAAAATGAAACTAATACAGGCAGTTGGAATGATCCGAGTTTGAGTCCTTTACCGTCCCAAAACCCTGTACCTGGGGGCTATCCCAATAATTTTCCCTCAACCATACCTAATAATTCTGCTAACGGGGTAGGTAATTATCCGACTAATCCTTTACTCCCTTCTCAACCCAATGGGTCAACGATTCCTCAAACCACTACACCTAATAATTAACCTTTAACAGAACAATTTAATCTTATCAGAGGCTCCTCACTAAACCGCCGTTTCTCGCCCCTTTTACTTCGTTTTTTACATCTCAAGGCATCATTCGACAAGCTAATAATTGTTCTTCTAAGGCAGCGATGCGATTATAAGCTGCCGTTAATTGTGCTGTTAATCGTCTAACCTGAAGATCCGTGGTTAATAAAGGTTCTTCTTCAGGGGCAATTAAGGTGTGAGTTTCACGATCATCGAGTAAAATATCTTTATGCTCCATCACTGACTGATAGTGGTTCGTTTTAGACGTACTAGGAGACACTGAAGGAGACAAGCTTGCTATAGACGGGGGTTGACTAGATGATAACTCGTTAACCATGGCCTCACTGTGAAGGTGAGATGTCCCCATCTGTAGGCTAAGCTGTTCAACAATATGATGGAGTTGTGTAACTTTTTGATTAAGTTCATTAATTTGTTGTTGTAGCCCATCCATAAGAATGCCCATCACTAAAAACTGTGCTATTGTCAATCCTAGAATTACCTGAGACAGATAGTTACAGATTCCTGATTCATTTAACGATTACTTCACTACTCTTCATTAAACGATAATTAATTGAGAATCTACTCACAGATCTGATCTCCGACACATCAATCCCTAAAACAGCACTGAGGTTATACTAGACATAAGGCACAATCGCCATGATAGCGGCTTTCAATAAATCCCATCGAACAATCAACTAGGTGGCAACGATTTTAACTCTAGAAACTTTGCGTAATATGTCAATAACTTATCCTGCTAGTTTTCTTATTTTCTGTTGGATAACATTGATTAGCTGTTCTTCAACGGTTATTACAACAACACCCATAACAATGGAATTTAGTCAAATTTCTTCTTTAAACTTACCAGAAATTGCTCCAAAGTATCGTAATCAATGGACAGAAGAATTAGAAAAAGATTTTCAAAAAAGGGCTTTAGAAATTATTGATTTCTATGCTGGCCCAAAAACTTATGGGAATGGCTATGGAGAAAACGAAAAACGGTCTTATCCTAAAGCCATGTTAGATTTTCTAGCAGGAAATGAAGAGAAGGCGATCGCTTTTTTACAGCAAGAAGATCCACAGGCAAAACAACATCAACATACTGATGGCATTGATTACTATTATTGTTTTACCTTAAAAGGACAAATTCGTAAGTATTTTTTGTATGGAAAATTTCTTGATCCTGACTATAAACAGCGAATGTTTATGGGGGCAAAAAAATGGACTGAAGAAGATCCTTTAATGCGTCCTCATCCCGTTTATGGGTTAGGTGATGGTAGTGGTAGAGACTGGGATATTCGTCGTCGAGGAAGATGGGTTGATGGACGAAATACAGATAATTTAAGGGCGATGAGAGAAACATCTGTCTATTTAATGGCCGAAGAAACAGGTAATGAAAAAACACGTTTAATTTATAAAGAGAAAATCCAGCGATATGTCTGGGCTTTATATCATATTGGTATGGGAGAATGGGACTCAGAAGTGTATCATGGACATACTTTTGCCCCCTATCTAAATCTTTACGATTTTGCTCAAGATCCTGAAGTTAAATTATTAGCAAAAGCGGCCTTAGATTGGATGTCTATGGCTGCTGCTATTAAATATTATCGAGGGGGTTGGGGAGGTCCAGTAAAGCGAGATTATGGAGGAGGTAATGTTGCTATGGGGTCATCAGCTGCACGGACTTTTTGGTTATATTTTGGAGACAGTCCTTTACCCAATAATCGTCCTGAAACAGATAGTTTATTCTTAATTACCAGTTCTTATCGTCCCCCTTTAGCTGCAGTAGCATTAGCTCACAAAAACTTTAAGAAATCTCTAGAAATTTTGAGCAGCAAACCTTTATATGAAAATTGGAAACCTGGCAATTCTGATGAACCTGGTTACTGGGAAACTCAGTTTTTTGGCCATAGTTATCAAATGGGTAGTTTAGTAGCAAAATTTGCCGATGGAGATGTTGCTCCGTTCAAATTAATGGCTTATAATTCTCAAAGAGGGGTTGATTATTTTGTGGCAAATACTGGAAAAAGATTCGTTACTCCAGGAAAAAAGCTAGGGGATCAAATAGGACAATATCGTAATCTTTTAATCTGGTTAAGACCTCCTTCACAAGCTAATTTTAATTTCCAAATTCCTAAGAATGCCATGGCAGAAATTGAAGATAATATTTGGTTCTTTAAATTGGAGAAAACGTGGTTAGCTGTTCATCCAATTAATTTAAAGCCCTACCAAGAAGTAATAAATAAAAAAGAAAAATATTCACAAGAAAAATTTTTAACAGCAGCCAGAAATAATGAAAAGTTTTATGGATTTGTTTTAGAAGTTGGAGAACAAGAAACTCACGATAGTTATGAACAATTCAAAGAAGATATTAAAGAAAAGAGTCAGCTTAATTTAGAAAAGCTAACTAAAGGAATTGTTAATTATCAAGGAAGTAAACAACAAACTTTACAATTAATTTATAATCCCATTGACCTCTTACCTATGATTATCCGTAATGGAAACTTACATCAATGGTCAGAAAATTCTGCCCTTTATAATAGTCAAACAAAAGACAAATCTCCTATCTTTTTAGATTACAAAGAAGGAAAGCTACAAGTAAAAGCAGGAGGATATGAGTTTCAAACTCAAGTAACTAATGATAGACATGTGGTCATTTCCCCCTGATTTTAAGAGAGCAAAATTATTTGGTTAACCTATAAAGTAGATTAAGTTGTTTCTGGTTGATAACTTAATAACCAGAGTAAAATAGGTGATATAATAATGCAAGCAACGCTAATCAAGCCAATTACTTCTAAGGCTTGCGTAAAATTAGTATTCATCACTGTCCCCTTTGAATGCGTTTTTAGTTCTGTTAAGTATCTATACTCAACCAATAACTTTTTTCAGTTACTGTTAAGACCAGGTACTTCTAGGGTACTCAAACTAACATTAGTTTCATCAACTTTTTCCTGATAATCTTAACAAATATTTTTAGTAATCATTATTTAGATAAATAAATGTATAGTTTAGTGAAGTTTTATCCTCGCCCCGTCTGAGGTTTCCTCAGACATAGGGACGGAGCAAGCAGATTATGGACTTTAGTGGATGAGCCGTTAGTTCATGAGTATTTTGAAACAATTGATGAAATGGAAGAAATCTTGCTGAATCGTTGTAATATCCTCAGTAAAATGAAAGAAGAAATTAAAAATTTAACTCATTATCATTGGTTAAATTTCCTGTAATTTTTTAGGGGGGTATGGCAATCGGATTTGGTATAACTCACATCTTGCACCAGTACAAAAAAACCAAAAAACGAAAAGAATCTTAATCAATTTCTAGGGAGTAAGAGTCAAATCTTATTAATTAATGCCTCTTGCCTGTCTTGAGTGTGTAATTCTGAGGTTTCCTCAGAATTACACACTCGCTTTTGCCTTCCTTCACTAGACAATTTTAA
>JAAUYI010149641.1_pt1 | contig 10508 bp, 10 predicted proteins | sample 7278041 | NCBI WGS metagenome assembly JAAUYI01 (sample SAMN14350216, study PRJNA611818) | marine sediment metagenome | isolation source: surface marine sediment (0.6m) | place: French Polynesia: Moorea | collected 2018-08
ACTATGTAACACAACCAAACAAGACAGTGTTAGACCAAGACATTTTCACGTCTGCGGTGAAACTTACTGTACAAATTGTAAGATTTGGACAACACATTCTTCAGAACGAACTCAGCATCAGTGTTACATGAGAGCCCAAAGCAAAAAAAACTTGTCACGTCCTGACCGCTTCATTTTTTATGATTTTGAAAGCACTCAAGAAAATGGTGTGCACATTCCCAATCTAGTCATAGCGCAAAGCGCATGTTCACGTTGTAAAAATGACACTGACGCTGCAAACTCTTTCTGCAATTACTGTGGAAATCGCTGTAAAAAATGTCACGAGTGGAACTACAAAGACAAGTGTTTCCAAAAAGCGCCTTGCAACAATGGAAAGTGTGGAAAAAGAGAAGTCATATTCAGAGACAAGAATGTGACTCATGTTTTTGGCTCATGGGCATTGGAAAAACAACATATTGGATGTAGTTTTGTAGCTCACAACGCCAAAGCCTATGACAATTACTTTTTGCTCAACTACTTTCTGCAGAAAAACATTACTCCATCTGTGATCTTCAATGGTTCCAAGGCTGTCTACATGAGAATAGGCAAAGGACTAAACATTCGCTTTCTGGATTCCTGCATGTTTTTACCCATGGCTCTCTCAGAGCTGCCCAAATGTTTTGATCTTAAGGAATTGAAGAAAGGATATTTTCCCCATTTTTTTAACAAGACGGAGAACTATGGAAAGGTGTTTGACAAGCTGCCACCCGCTGAAGACTATGGAATAAGAAGCATGAATGAAGACAAAAAGCAACGCTTTTTTGAGTGGTACGAGAAACACAAAAACCAAACATTTGACTTTGAAAAAGAAATGACAAGCTATTGTCGGAGCGATGTTGACATTTTACGCAGAGCTTGTTTGGTTTATCGCCAACTGTTACTCGAATCTACAAGCAAAGACCTTGAGAAAGCTGAAGAAACTGGAATAGATCCTTTCAGTTTTGTCAGCGCTGCTTCTGTTTGCATGGGTGTGTTTCAATCTAGATTTCTTCCTGAAACATACAAAGTGGCTTCCAAAGAGGACTTGGCTGTAAATTGTTCTCATGACGTTGACAGGTGTTCGTGTTCTTGGCTAAAAGGACTGAAAAAGGATGGAGACTCTGACATTCTTGTTCAAGACCACACCAAGACCAAGAAAGTATCGCAGATGGAAAAACAGTTTGTTTCCTCACCCATTGGGCTTTTACCTTTGTCTGAATATCGACCGAAGCAAAATTACAGTTTGGAGGCAATAGAATGGTTAAAAGACTGTGAAATTGAAATCAACGCAACTCTTCGTGAATTTGGAGAGCCCTCCATCGATATACAAACAGCGTTGTCTTCCAAAGGAGAAAAAAGCGTTAGACTGCCAGCGTTTGAAACGCTACCTCCTACTTATGCTAAACTAGATGGGTATTACTTTGATGTGCTTTTAGGAACTCCTGTTGCGTTGGAATTTTATGGATGTCATTGGCATGGATGTCCAACGTGTTATGTGAGCAAAGAAAAACGCGTAAAAACTGTTTGCCATGGAAAATCGATGGAGCAACGCTACCAGGAAACAATTTTGAGAGAGCGGCGTTTGAGGGACAACGGTTACACAGTACGAAGTATTTGGGCGTGTGAATATGTTAAAACATTACTGAATGAAAGCAGCAGCAACTCCTTGGAAGAGTTACGACAAGTGAAAGACATTCACATTTCTTTAAGAGATTGTTACTTTGGAGGAAGAACCGCTGCAACTAAAATGTATCACAACTTTTCAGAAACAGTTCATTTGGGAATTGTTGGAAAATATGTGGACTTTACCAGTCTGTATCCCTGGGCTTTGAAATATGGAATTTTTCCCATTGGTCATCCCGAGCGTTACACTTTGAAGCAAATTGATAAACAGTTTCCCGAGGGAGTCAGCTTCAAGTCAGAGTGTTCCTTTTCAGATAACGCCTTTGAAAAAAGCGTTAGACATTGTCCTGAAGGTGTCTCTCACTCACACGTATTTCTACGTTTTTTTGGCATCGCCAAAGTCTTCATAATTCCTCCAAAGAATTTGTTACATCCCGTTTTACCGTATCGCTGTAAAGAAGGAAAGCTCGTCTTCCCACTTTGTGCAAAATGTTCAGAAGAAAACAACCAGGGTTTGTGTTCATGTAATGACAAGCAACGAGGATGGGTAGGAACCTTTTGTTCAGGGGAACTGCAAGTAGCATTAGAGATGGGTTACAGAATTGTAAAATACTTTGAGATTTTACATTGGAAAGAATATTCAAACGCTTTGTTCAAGTCCTATGTGAACTGTTTCTTGAAAATCAAGCAAGAAGCCAGCGGACTGCCTGCCGGAATTCAGAGCGAAGAGAGCATAGCGCGTTACATTGAACTGTACAAAGAAAAGGAAGACATTGTGCTAGAAAAAGACAAAATAAAAAAAAGTACCGCTTTAAGATCTCTAGCCAAGCTAATGCTGAACTCTCTGTATGGAAAGTTTGGACAACGACCCATGTTGCGAAAAACTCGCATTGTAAACACTGTAAAACAACTCTGCGAAGTCATGTCAAGCGAAAAAGAAACGGTAGTTGATTTTCATGTTCTTTCTGATGATGTTATGCATGTTGAAACAGAACACAATCAGCATTTTGCACAGGCCAGTTGCAAAACAAATGTTGTTATTTCCGCTTTTACCACTTCTTGGGCTCGTTTGAAGCTCTGGTCTTTGATGCACAAGCTGGGCACTCGTTTAATGTACACCGACACCGATTCCATGATTTACATTTCAAAGCCAGATATTCCAGACCTTCCAGTAGGTGATTATTTGGGGGAGTTGGCGGATGAATTAAGTTGCAAGAAAGTTGGTTGTACTTCTACTTCTTCAAATTGTTCTCACTACATTGTAGAGTATGTTTCTGGAGGACCTAAAAATTATGCCTATGTTTTAAATACAGGGGAAACAGTATGTAAAATAAGAGGCTTTACCCTTGACAGCGAAACAGCCAGACACTTGAACTTTTCCGTGTTAAAATCGCAGGTCTTTGATTGGCTAAAAAATCAAAGACAAGCAAGATGTGACCCTTGTATTTCTTTTGCTGAGGATAAAAAACCAGTCCTTAATGTAGACAGCTTAGATACTTCAAAAGAGGTCCTCGTGACTAGAACTCAAATCAAACGTAGCAAAACAACTTTTGAAATTTTCAACGCCTCTGTCAGCAAACGGTACAGTGTCATTTTCGACAAAAACCGAGTGAGTTTGAGCGATCTGTCTTCTGTTCCTTTTGGACACGTTTAAATATTTATATTGCAACGGCTTTGAAAAGAGTGAATTATCACAGAATGTCTGCTACCTCGAAGCAAGATGCTTTTGCGGCATGTAATGTTCATGTAAAATTTCCTGCCGGCTGTCCGATGATGGTAGCTGGACCTACAGGCTGTGGAAAAACATCGTGGGTTCAAAAACTGCTCTCATCAAAACACAATTTTACCGAGCCTGTCAGGAGTGTCTTGTATTGTTATGGTGTATATCAGCCGCGTTACAGTCAAATTGCGAAGAACATTCCAAATGTAACTTTTCACAAAGGTTTGCCGAATAAACAGACAGTAGATGAAATGAAAAACCCAAATTATCTTGATGTACTCGTGTTAGATGACCTAATGGAATACATTCTAGACAACATTGAAGCTCAAACTCTTTTCACCAAGTACTGTCATCATTACAACATTACCACCATTTTCTTGACGCAAAATGTTTTGGCTCAAGGACGCTGCGCTAGAAACATTAGCTTGAACACGTTAATGTTAGTAATGTTTCAAAACCATCGCGATCGAAATCAGGCCTTGACCATGGCCAAACAGCAATCTCCGCGAAACCCCGACTTATTTCTTCAAGCTTTTGAAGATGCAACTCAAATGCCTTTTGGCTATTTGGTAATTGATTGTACTCCACACTGTCACAACTCGCAACGTTGGAGAACGTGTATTTTTAAGGACAATCGCACAGCTCCTGACGGAAAGTGTTACATTGCGCAACGTCTAAATAACTCCGCTCCTCCCGTTGTAAGGCAATCTAACCTACTGCAGAGCACTAAAACTCACTTTGAAGTTTTACCGGTGCAAAAAAAATTGCGTTACAGTGTAAAGGAGGAGAAAGAAATTGAAAAAAACTACAAGAGATCTAAAGCTAGGAAAAGTGTTGAACAAAAGACAGAAAAAGCTCTCCTGACTTCCAGGAGAGCCAATAGGAAGGGGGGAATTTCAGCCTCAAGATCGTCAAAAAGGCCAGGCAAGAAACGTTTGGTTTAGTGTGTTTCCAGACGTCAACGAGAAGAAATGAAAAAGTTTACCAAAAAGACAGCTGAAGCGTTGCTTAAGCAACGACGTATAAATAACAGTGCAAACAAAAAACATAGGGTAGTGCAAAAAGCAGAAAGAGCCAACAAGCGTTTTAAAAAAGTTCAGAAAACCAAGAACAAAAATCCAAAGAAAGAAAGTCCAATCATTTCAAAAAACAGTCATTTCCTTCGGTTCTTGTGTCTTGAAGCAAGTACACCTCAACAAGAGGAAATACTGTTTGAGATTGAGCCTGGTCAACTGTCTGCTGTACGTGAACTTATTTCAAACCTGTCTTCCCACAAGAAAGAGCTTGCTCAAGAATACTCAGATGAGAGCCTTACAAGCAAAAAGAGCAATGCTAGAGGAAGAAAAACATCGCAAAGCAACGCAAAGGCAAAAAAATGTCGCCAAAACGTTGAAATCTTCATGAAAAAATTACTTGACCAGAAGGCCACTCGATTTCAACTGAGAAAAAACGCAAAAATGCTGACATTTGCCTTAAGGAAAGCTCTTAAGATGTATGATGGCAGAGACGGCGTTACTTCTTCTTCAACATTTGACAAGAAAAGAACACTTTCCTCCGAACTTGGCAGATTATCTCTCACCAAAAAGCAAGCTCAAAATGACCAAAGTCTGGAGCAAAGTTCAGAAGAGAGTGAAATGGAAGAGGGAGAAATCTCCTCTGAGAGAGAAAACGAACAAAAGGAAAAATATGATGAAGAGCAAAGTCACTCAAGTTCTTCAGAAGAGGAAGAAGGAGAAGATGAAGAAGATGAAGAAGAAGAAGGAGATGAAGAGCAACAAGAGCGCAATGAAAGTGACAACAGTGACCACGACAACATCGATGAAGAAGAAACTAACGCCTTTGAAGACAGTGAATCAGAAGACGAAGAAAACGAATGAAACAGTTAAAAAAAGAAGACCAGCAACGTCAACAATGGCTACAACGTCAACAGATCCTTATGCTTGGATAGTGTTAAGACTTCCAAGAAAACTTTGGACTAAAGCTCAAATGACTTTAGAAGTGTTAAAAGACATTTTCCGTTGGAATGTTATAACGGGAGAAATGAAATTTGATAATGCAAAACGCTCCAATAAAGGATTGGAGAATTCTCATGTGGTTCAAATTGTACATCACGCGTTGGATGCTTCAACGCCAGAACCTGACGGTTACAAAGTTGTCTTTCCTTTTCTTTTAAAAGGGTCAACGTTGCCTAAAGGCAAAAAAAAACAACAACAACAACAGCAACAGCAGCTTAAACGTCGTCGGAAAGAAGAAGAAGAAGCAAGAATTAAGCCCCGCCCCCAAGTTGTAAATAATTCAAAAGAATTAGTCGTAGCTACTAAGCCTTTTGTGAAAGATAAATTCTTGTGGCAGGTTTTGTAAAATTCAAAAAAGTGATAGAATTCAAGCCATAAAGACGTGTAATGTAACAGAATTAGAATTAAATGGCTGACGCTGTACCTCTCTTCACTTTTGACAACCAAATTATTACGCCTGTAAGTAATGAAGTTCTTTTACGGCAGAACAGTAAAGGACAGTGGAAGGTTGTTGAGAAAAACGCTTCAAAAACAAAAACATATGTAACTCTGTTTCAAATGTTTGTCATTTTGTTGGTCATTTTAACCTGCATTGTAAATATTTCCTTAGAAAATGGCAACAGTGAAATGTGGGTGTCTTTCATGGGATTAGCTTTTGGAGCTGTTTTACCTGGACCTAAAGCAAAACGCTTGGGCAATTCTATGTTAAAAAGCTCGCATTCAACAGGGCTTGCTCATTCAAGCAACGACAGCGAACGCTCTAGCGATAACTCTTCCAACGCTGATTCTAACGCTCTTGACGTTGATACCTCAGTTTAACTGACCAAAACATGTCCAAAATTGAAGATCTATCAAAATTTCCAAGGGAAAAACCTGTTTCGTTGAATAGCATTCATAGCGATAAGGACATTGAAATTCCTTCTCCTGTACTGAAGAAAGCTCCCAATGAAAAAGTCTTGGATGACTATTTAAGTTCCGTGTACAACGATGTAAAAAAACCTGGCAGTTTTCTGGGTGTTGAAAAATTGTACGACGCTGTAAAAGCAGAGCGAGTTTACAATGTCACCGTTGAAGAAATAACCAAATGGTTGCAAAAACATGAACCATATTCTCTGAACAGAGCAGTCAGACGTGTAAGCTATCGCAACGCAGTGCTTGTATCCGGCATAGATGATCAATTTGAAGCAGATTTGGCCGATCTTAGCAATGCCTCATATGTAGAAGCTAACAATGGAGTGAAATATTTACTGGTAGTGATTGATGTATTTTCACGTTTCTTATGGGTTGAAGCACTAGTAAATAAACAAGCAAAAACCATCATTGCAGCTTTTGAAAAAATTTTTAAAAGTTCCAAGAGAAAACCCAAAAGACTAAGAACGGACAGAGGAAGCGAGTTTACTGCCAAAACTGTTCAAAATTTCATGAAAAGTCAAAAAATCCATCAAATGTTCACGTCAAATGAAGTTCAAGCCAACTACGCCGAACGAGTGATTAAAACGTTGAAAAGTAAAATATATCGTTACGTTGTTCATGAAAACACGTTTCAGTACACCAAAGTTTTGCAGGACATGGTCGATTCTTACAACAACACATGGCATCATGGCATCCGTGAAAGGCCTAAGAATGTCAACAAGTCTAATGAAGGGCGGCTTTGGTGGCAAATGTACTGGCCAGACACTGCGTTCCTACGGGAATTAAAGCGGAAGAGGAAGTACAAATTTGAAATTGGGGACAAAGTTCGCATGACTCTTAGGAGACAAGCCTTTCAAAAAGAATATGACCTTAGATGGACAGGCGAAATCTTCATTATAGTGAAACGTTTCAAGAGAGACGGTACAACGCCTTTGTACAAACTTAATGATTACGAAAACGCTCCTGTTTCGGGAAGTTTTTATGAAAACGAACTCCAAAAAGTCAATGTGACAAATGACACTCTGTTTGTTGTGGAAGAAATTTTGGAAAGAAAAACAGTGAAAAGGGTTCCATACATCAAAGTAAAGTACAGACATTGGCCAGACAAGTTTAATCGTTGGATAAAAAAGTCTGAACTGGTTGTCTTGAAAAAGAAGAAACTGACGAAAAATCAAAAGAAACATGGAAGAAAATGACCAGTTGAAGAAACGTTTCACGTTGTACTTGTCGGTCAAGGATTCGGACTGGTACACGCCTATGTTTGACGTTTCTAAAGACATGTCAAACATGATGTGCGGTCTATTTAACGTCCACGGTAAAATTCAGCTGCAAAACAAAAACCCTTCAGAGGAAGAACAACGCTTGTTTCTTTGCTCAGATATTTGTACGAGCACTTCCTTTGTCTCAGGAAAATCAAAACTACCCATTTTGCGACAATTGGTGGTAAAAAAGAACGGCACTGTCAATATGAATATTCAAAATGTTTTATGGTTAGACACAACAAACAGGGTCTTGAGGAATGTGAGAATGTACATTACAGACGGTACTGGAAAAATTCCACCAGTTGAAAGGTGTACGTTGGAGTGTACAGTTCTTGCTTTTCCCAAAAAGTAAGAGAGTGATGGAGTTTGTTCCCGCCAAAGACAGCGTTCATCAATGGGAAACTCTGTATGAGAGGATGTCCAACACCAACAAAACTTCCAACATAAACGAAATAGACATAGAAAAAGCGTCAGTTACTGGTATACCGCCGAGCGTGACAGATCTCGAAGGCAATCTGATTGTTCCAAAAGAAGCGTCCAACGTGAAACCTCCAAGACCTGAGACACCGCCCCTCTCACCGCTTTACAAGGAAACATCGCAACTAGGCACTCAAGAGCGCTTGGAGGAAGAAGAAGACATGAAACGCCGTCGAATGAGTACAGCCCCCAGGAGAAAGCAGTCCCGCCCGGTCAAAAGAAGGAAGAAGACCACCCAATGTAAACGAGCACCGGTCAAGAAACGAACTGTGAAGCGCGGGAGAGGACGTTCAAGGTCTAAAATTACGCGTTAAAATGTAAACCTTTCTGTTAAAAACTGCTATTTAACTTTTAAACGGAACTTGTGTAGGTCATTAAAAGCTTGGACTTTGTGGGAGTAACATCTCTCAAGAAAAAAAGGGAGATTGAGTGTCAATAAATTTCTTCAAACTTCAACTTGATTTTACTTTGTAAAAAATTGACCATTCGCCGAGATGTACAGTCACATCTACCCTAACCCGGGAAAAGTGGCCAGTCGGGTCACAGACGATATGCGATTTTTTCTCAAACCCGAAATGAACAACGGTCAAGTTCGACGCAGTGAAGTATTCATTGACTGCAAGAATCCGTTAGCATTAAATTCCAAAGCTGACGTTGAATTTCAAATTATGGGAAACACCGATTTCATTAGTCTTAAAGACACCGAGTTGCACATGGACATTCGCATCAAAAAGAAAGGCGGTGAAGGAGAAAGAGGTGACAAATTTCACGATGGAAGCCGAAGCACCGTGGCTGGAGAAACATCAGAGCACACAGAGAGTTATCCAGAATTCTTTACTCTTCCTGAAAGAATTGACGAAATTGACCCAGATTTTCATCCCCCAGAATTTGTAACGCCTATTGATGCCTTTCTCCACACGCAATGGAAAAACATTGTTTTTTCCTTGGGAAAAGGCGCTGAAAATACAACGGTCACCAACACAAACAATGACCAACCCTATCGAAGCTACTTGGATATTTTTCTTCGCACTAAAGATGAAGATAGGGAGCTTGCATATTACAAGTGGCTTTACACTAGAGGGGAGGGTAAAGATAGAAAAGACGAACCAAATCCCTTCATCTCTAAAGACAGCGGCGCTCAAAGGAGATGTGGTCGTGTAAGATGTGGAAATATCGTTCAGCTTGCCGGAAAGATTCACACAGACTTTCTGAAAGAGCCAAATTTACTCCTGTTGAATGGAGTAAATTTCAATCTGAAACTTTCTCCTGCAGAAAACAAGTTTCGGTTCAAAGTTACTCCTCAAGCGTTGGAAGACATGTTTGAATATGAGATTGTTGACATAAAACTCAAGATTTGCTATGTAACGCTTAGCGACACAGCTCTACAAGGCATCAACAAAGTTCTCTTGAAATCGCCTGTCTATTATGAATATGTAAAGACAGATTTAAGAGTTTTTCCGATTCATAAGGGCCAGAGCCGTTGGAATTGGCCAAACATTTGGGGAGACAATGTTCCCCTAGACATTGTCTTTGCAATGGTGGATGATGATGCTTTCAATGGCAACTTTAAAAAAGATCCCTTCTTCTTTTCGCGAAACAAACTGCAAAGTGCAGCATTTTATCTCAAGAACACCTCAATTCCAGCAAAACCGTTGGATTTTACCAGAATGGGGGACTCTTACGATCCAAAAGATGAAAACGATTTCACAAAAAAACGCGAAGATGAATGGGGTATGAGGGCGTTACAGAGTTTGTGGTCCATTTCAGGAGGTTCCAACTATGGCATGAATGCCAAAAATTACGTTGATGGGTCATTTGTAGTGGGAATCAACACCGATCCTACTGTTCCAGCAGATGTTGAATACTGGGGGGTGCCAAAGAAAGGCCCAACTGATCTTCAGCTAACTTTTGCAAAACCGCTCGAAGCTGAAACGCAACTATTGGTCTTGGCGCGCTTTCCTGCATTACTGACAATTGATCACGAACGTCATGTTAAACTCTGGTAAAAGTCGCTCTTCATCTTAATACACGCTTTGAAATGAAACAAAGATTTCTTTTCTGTACAAAGTTTATTAAAATAATAAAATACGTATGAAACAAATGTTTACAATGTGTTTGTCTCTTTTTCACTTCTTCTGGTTTTTTAATTGCTTGCTTGCTTGGTTGCGCGTTACACTACAAATCTATAAGCGTTGCATAAATGAAAAACCCAAGTTGCCTACAGGGCATTAGACCGTCACCGATTAAACATTTTTACAAAAGTAAAATTACCGTACACAATTACCCTGCACGTGCGAGCTTTGAAAGTTTACTTGTTGTAAAACTTGTTCAGACTGTAAGCCAAGTTTACAAAGTAGGCGCTTGACCTTTTTTTCATGGTTTCAACGAACGCCTCCTTCAACTTGTCAAAATCAGAATAAAAGACAAACGCATGAGCCAAACTGCTTCCAGATTCCCTGAACCCTCCAAGGGAGGATTTCA
>JAAUYI010146908.1_pt1 | contig 10502 bp, 8 predicted proteins | sample 7278041 | NCBI WGS metagenome assembly JAAUYI01 (sample SAMN14350216, study PRJNA611818) | marine sediment metagenome | isolation source: surface marine sediment (0.6m) | place: French Polynesia: Moorea | collected 2018-08
CCTATTTTTAAGTACAAAGCCCTAAAATTTAGTATTTAACAATACTCAAAATCATGATTTTTGTATAATTATGATACAGTTTCGGGGCACTAACTAGCAACTTACGTTATTAGACAAAAAATACTTGTCTATAAATATAGCGATCGCATCCTTAATAATAACTTAATAATCAAAGTATATTTTTTTATATTGCACGATTTTTATACTGATATAATCTACCTAAGTACCAATTCTTTGTGAAAGTGCAATTAAAACACAAATAAATACGTAAATATTCGTATAAATATAGATGCAAATAGGTTGATAAATCGGTAAATTACCGATCGCCAGCCTGTCAGCACACAAAGTGCAATTTCATCAAGAAGTGATACTAGCAAAGGCTGTCTCTAGGAGATATGACAGCTTTGATTCCTGCTGAAATCATATTTTCAACTTGGCACGAAAAATGAAAATTAATTACCTATTTTTACCCATTATTGCCAGTATATCTACGATGATGATGGCATCACCGGCGGTGGTAGCAAAACCGATTCAGAATCCTGAGGGTAACACAGTAGCAAATAGCACCCCCAGTAATTTGAAAAAACCAAAAAAAGCGATCGCTCGCTATACCCAAGCCATCAATACAAATCCCAATAATTTCCAGGCATACTACAAACGGGGACTGAACCAGGCAAAATTAAACAATTGGCAAGAAGCGATCGCAGATTATAATCAGGCCATTAAAATAAATCCCCAGAATGCGGATGTTTACTATCAAAGGGGGATTGTCCGCAGTCAATTAAATGACAACCAGGGCGCACTAGAAGATTTTAACCAAGCCCTGAAGTTAAAACCTAATTACTCCCAAGCATACTACAGACGAGGTAAGATCCGCGAACGCCTAAATGATGTTGATGGAGCCGCCGCCGACTATAGTCAAGCTCTCAAAACCGCGATCGATCGAATCAGATAAGCTCCCCAACCGGGCAATTATACCATGTTCGCTTCTTTACTTATAATTACTGTTTGACAAGTATTCATCCGCACATGATATTACTCCCTGTACTGATCTCCTCCATCTCTCTTGACTCTGCGTTCTCCGCGCCTCTGCGGTTTTTTAACCAGTAATCGCTGGGGCATAGAAGTAAACAAAATAACAGGTGCGTTACTGTACAGTAACGCACCTAGTCAAAAAATTTGCAATTGTATTCAGATTGGAGATTTGGAATTGGTGGTTTTTGTGGTTTCGGTGTTTTTTGATGATAATTGTGGTTGCTTTTGAGAATACTGCGCCACTATCTGGGATATTTCCGGATTATAAAGTCGCAAATAATTCCAGTAATTACCGAACACCTGACGAACATAATTTTTGGTTTCATTAAAGGGAATTGCTTCCACAAATTCATCAGTATCCTCTGTAGGCAGAGTTTTTAACCACTTAGCAACATTACCAGGACCAGCATTATAACTAGCGATCGCTAACAAAGAATTATTACCATATTGTTCGTGGGTATGGTCGAGATACCAGGTACCCAACATAATGTTATCGTTGGGATTTTCCAAATCTGGTGTTTTTTCTAACTTTTCTTTTTCAGCAATCCACTTACCTGTACTAGGAAGAACCTGCATTAAACCAGTTGCTTTCGCAATTGATTTGATTTTTGGTTCAAACCGCGACTCCTGGCGCATCAAAGCTGTTACCAGCAGTGGATTTAATTGACGTTTGCTAGACCAAGATTGAATCAAATCGAAATAGGGAAAGGGATAACGAGCTTGCCAGTAGATAATCTTTTTACTCAAGGTTTGATACTCGGCTTGCTCTTCTGGGGTTGTCCTATCTTCTAATTTGGCAATTGTGCTAATCCCTTTTAAATGCTTTCCTCTAGCAAACTTGACTAAGCCTTCAGTAAATTCCTCGGCAACCGTTGGCTCAATACTATTCCGAAATTCAGTTTCCCATTGTAACCAAGCATCCCTGTCTTGACCGAGTAAATATAACTCCTTGAAGGTGTCAGAACCGGCAGTGGGTAAGGGACGCTGCAACTCAATGATTTCCGGGTTCATTTGACGCACGTTGTTAAAATTACCAACGTTTAGACCCAAAATGCCCGCCGAACGCCATGCATAATAAGATTGGGGAAAATTAGCAACTACATACTCATATATTTGTTTTGCCTCTTCTTGATTACCCAATTTTGTTGCCCATTTACCAGCCCAGAAGCCAGCTCTGGGAGCCAAAATACTGGTGGGATTATTGGTAGTAATTGGTTTTGCCCATTGCCAAGCAGCTTTATAATCTTTGGCTTTAGCTTTCTTCTTGGCAGTTTTCCAACGATACTCCGCCGCTTCTTTAGTACCGCCATGTTCTTCCACCAATAATTTTAGTGCTGCACTTGCCCCAGTTTGATTCTTTAAAGCCCTCAATATTTGGGCTTTCCTCACCAGTGCAGCCCCTGCTTGCTCAGGGTATTTACTGACAACCTGGTCTAAATAGGGTATTGCCTCTTGTCGGGTTCTGGTGAGTCGAGCTAGCTGCAAGAGTGCCCTACCTGCTTCGTCAGCTTGGGGAAATTCTTGTACTAATCGATTATAAGCAGCGATCGCTTTTTCCCTTTCCCTACTAATTTGCAGCCCCCTTCCTTGACGGTAGAGATTTTTCGCCGTCGGGGGAGCTTTACCATAGGCTGTGGAAGCCTTACCGAACTGATTATTTAACCAGTAGCCCCTACCAATGATTTCCCAATCCTCTGGCTTCAAATTCGGCTCCTTGATTAACCGATCCAAAAAACCTACAATTCCCGGTTGATCGTAAGCGTGTTTTGCCAAAATTAACAGTAATTCTGGCTGATTAGGATTGGCTTGTAATCGCTGACGAATAATTTCCCAAGTTAATGGATGGGAAGGAAATTCTGCGATCGCTCTATCTTGATATGATTTAGCTCCAATTAAATATAGGGCTTTTCCTGTCGCTGGTGCTTGAGGATATTTTTTCAGTACAGCCTGTCTCAAGTCGGAAGCCTGAGCTTCCTCTCCTAACATTTGCTGTGCTTGTGCCTGTTTCAGCAAAATATAAGGGGCAAGGGCTCGATAATCATTTTCCAACCCTTGTAAGAGTTGCAAAGCCTCCTTCGCTTGTTTGCGTTCAATTAAGTCACTTGCAAGCAAATAACGGGCACGGCTCCTATCTAGAGGTGAAGAACCTTTAATTAAAGATTCTAATTTAGTTGCCCGTTCCTGTGGGGACTGCAAAACCAACGGTAATACCGCCGATGAGGTTTTTTCCGCCTCAGACAGTTGTCCCGTCTGATTTTTCATTAGCTGTTGGAGCCATTGCCCAACGGATTTGCCAATTTCTGGCGCCGAAAACATGGCTCCTGCCAAAAAGGCAGACAGTCCTGCACCCACCAATAAAGAAATATGCTTAGTCTGTAGCTTCTTCAGCATTGATTCCCGCTGAAAATTTCACATTAATTTCTTGACACTCTAGCACTTGTCGTGATCTTAGTGGACAATTTTTCAGTTGGATTTTTCATTTAGTTGACTTTAGTATTCTTATTTACGCCATTATACATCCATTCTGAACCCCGATCTATGGTGATGGGATAGTGGTTGTTGGTTGTTGGTTGTTAGTTGTTAGTTGTTAGTTGTTAGTTGTTGGTTGTTAGTTGATGGTTGTTAGTTGTTAGTTGACGGTTGACAGTTTAATTCTTTCACTCCTTCACTCCTTCACTCCTTCACTCCTTCACTCCCTCACTCCCTCACTCCCTCACTCCCTCACTCCCTCACTCCTTTATACACTTGACATCATTTATGGTAAAAACTACCATAAGTATAACAAACATCTTCAAAGGTACTATCCGATGACAAAATTCCCAGGATTGGAACCTGTATCTGTAGATTCTGGATATCAAGCAATGAATCTGTCTGTAGGGGATTACAGCCTACTAACAGACCTTTATCAATTAACAATGGCAGCTTGTTATGCAGGGGAAGGATTAGAAACCAAAAGAGCCAGCTTTGAATTATTTGTCAGACATTTGCCAACAGATTTTGGTTATCTAATTGCTATGGGTTTGGCGCAGGCATTAGAGTATTTACAAAATTTTTGTTTTAGTAGTTCGCAAATAGCTACTTTGCAGTCAACAGGAATTTTTACTCATGCACCAGATCGTTTTTGGTCATTATTAGAATCAGGGACATTTACTGGGGATGTGTGGGCAGTGCCTGAAGGCACGGCGGTATTTGCCAATCAGCCCCTATTAAGGGTAGAAGCACCTTTATGGCAAGCACAGTTAGTAGAAACTTACTTACTCAATACCATTAACTATCAAACCTTAATTGCTACCAGAGCTGCACGGATCAGGGATGTGGCGGGGGAAGAAGCAAACTTATTGGAGTTTGGCACTAGGAGAGCTTTTAGTCCTCAAGGTGCCCTATGGGCAGCCAGAGCCGCCTTAGCAGCAGGTTTCAATTCAACATCCAATGTGTTAGCCGCGTTACAGCTAGGAGAAAAACCTAGTGGTACTATGGCTCACGCCTTGGTTATGGCACTGGCAGCAATGGAGGGCAGCGAGGATGAAGCATTTACGGCGTTTCATCGTTATTTTCCAGGTGCGCCATTATTAATTGATACTTACGATACCGTTGCTGCAGCCCAGAGATTGGCAACAAAAGTCAATCGGGGGGAAATAGAATTTTCGGGAGTGAGACTAGATTCCGGTGATTTGGTAGCATTATCAAAACAAGTGCGATCGCTCTTGCCAGGAGTAGCAATTGTGGCTAGTGGTGATTTAGATGAGGGGGAAATTGCCAGACTCAAGGCAGCTGGGGGACAAATTGATATTTATGGAGTGGGGACAAAACTAGTAACGGGTAAGCCTGTAAATGGGGTTTATAAGATAGTAGATATTGAAGGGATTCCAGTGATGAAAGAATCTGAGGGTAAGGTAACCTATCCGGGACGCAAGCAGATTTTTCGTAGCTTTGAGGGAGGTAAAATTAAAAGCGATAGATTGGGATTAATTACTGAAAATCCCTTGGGAGCAGAACCATTATTACAACTAGTGATGAAGGATGGAAAGCCACTGCAACCTCCAGAAACTTTAGCAGTGATTCGTCAGCGCACCACCGCATCCGTTGCTAGTTTACCAGCAGCAACCAGACAACTAAATAACCCTCAACCAGTAACAGTGAATATTTCTCCCCCATTGCAGGAATTGACCATACAGACAAAGAACAGGATTAAGCAAAGTAATAAGTAATAAGTAATAAGTAATAAGTAATAAGTAATAAGTTCAGAATGCTTATGTTACAAACTTTTTACATATTTCAGATGGTAGCTTTACTGTGTTTAGATCCCCGACTTCTGTTTAGATCCCCGACTTCTTTAAGAAGTCGGGGATCTGTGAACCCTCAGAAAAATCCAAAAACATGATGAAAATAGCTTTATTTGGAACTAGTGCCGATCCTCCCACCGCCGCACATCAAGCAATTATGAGTTGGTTGTGTCAGGGTTATGACCATGTGGCAGTTTGGGCAGCCAATAATCCCTTTAAAATCCAGCCTACACCCTTGGAACATCGGGCAGCAATGTTACAGTTATTAATTGCCGATATCGAAACTCCCAAACATAATATTGCCCTAGAGCAAGAATTGAGTAGCTTTAGAACCATCGAAACCGTAGAAAAAGCCAAAATTCGTTGGGGAGAAGATACGGAATTTACCGTAGTCATCGGCGCTGATTTACTTGCCCAACTACCCCAGTGGTATCGTATTGAAGATTTATTGCAGCAAGTACAACTATTAGTGATACCAAGACCAGGATATGTCATAAATCAGTCCAGTTTGCACAAAATTCAACAATTAGGGGGAAAAATTGCGATCGCTGATCTTACCGGATTAGATGTTTCCTCCACAGGATATCGAGAACATGGCGATTATCAAGCCCTCACACCTCCTGTAGTGGACTATATTCATCAACAGAACCTATACCAATGGAAGAATCAAACTCCAAACAAATTGTCAACCCCCTAAAGCAACAACTTTTAGCTGACTTTAAAGTCGGTGTGGATAATGTAATTTTTTCTGTAGATACTAATCAAAATAGGCTTTTAGCTCTGTTAGTCATGCGACAGCAAGAGCCATTTTGCAATTGTTGGAGTCTACCTGGGACTTTGGTACGCCAAGGAGAATCTTTAGAAGATGCAGCCTATCGCACCTTAGCCGAAAAAATCAGAGTCAAAAATCTCTATCTAGAACAACTGTATACCTTTGGCGGTCCAGAACGAGATCCACGGGAGGCGGTTAACAGTTATGGAGTACGTTATTTATCAGTGAGTTACTTTGCCTTGGTGCGGTTTGAAGAGGCACAATTAATTACTGACGGTATTCCAGGCATTGCTTGGTATCCAGTCAAACAGGTTCCTCAGTTAGCTTTCGATCACCAAGAAATTTTAGCTTATGGGCACAGACGTTTGCGTAATAAATTGGAATATAGTCCCGTAGCTTTTGATGTTTTACCAGAGATGTTTACTTTGAATGATTTATATCAGTTGTACGCTACAGTTTTAGGAGAAAATTTCTCTGATTATTCTAATTTTCGGGCGCGTCTTTTGAAGTTGGGTTTTTTGTCAGATACTGGAATTAAAGTATCTAGAGGTGCAGGTCGTCCTGCGAGTCTTTATAAATTTGATGCCGCAGCTTTTGCTCCTTTTAAAGATAAACCCCTAGTATTTATTTAGTTAATCAATATAATTCTGCGACTAAAGTATTGAGGATTTTTCCTCTCAAGAAATGAATATTGTCTCTATTAAAAAAATAGAGTTTGATGGATTAATCTTAAGAAAATCCAAACACCTATTACCGTAAACACCCTGAGGTAAATTTAATATTAGTTAGGTTAGCATTCCTAGTTATGAATTTTCCCTAATATTGACTGTTGTAATTACTACTAAATATGTTCATGAATCATCTTATCATAAGCAGAAATGCGGAGGAGGTTTAGTTAAAAAAATAATTCTATGTATTGTGTCAAAAATATCAAAACTTGAGACATAGGGTCAACCGCTGAGCGTCAGTCAAAAGTCAAAAGTCAAAAGTCAACCGCTGAGCGTCAGTCACGCATTCAATCCAAAATCAACAACGGATTATCTGTTTGTCAAAATCCAAAATCCAAAATTGAATGACTCTGCCGATGAAACCCTTAAATTTATTTGAGTACGAAACACTGGCAAAGGACAATTTATCTCAAATGGCTTGGGATTACTATGTTAGTGGTGCTGGGGATGAAGTCACCCTACGAAACAACAGGTATGCCTGGGAACGCTTCCAACTCCGTCCCCGGATGTTGGTGGATGTGAGTCAACGAAATTTAAGTACTCAAATTTTCGGAATATCTCAGGAGCTACCAATACTAATTGCACCGATGGCTTTCCAGTGTTTAGCCAATCCAGCCGGAGAAATTGCCACCGCCAAAGCAGCAGCTAACATGGGTATCACCATGATATTAAGTACAATGGCTACCAAGAGTATGGAGGAAGTTGCTGCTGTCAAGCAACAAGGTAATCAATGGTTTCAGTTATATGTACATCGCGATCGCGGATTAACCAAATCCTTAGTAGAACGTGCTTATAACAGTGGTTTCCAAGCTTTATGCTTAACAGTTGATGCCCCCCTACTGGGTCGTCGGGAAAGGGATGCCCGCAATCAGTTTGCTCTACCTCCTGGTATGACACTGGCTAACTTAGCTACATACAAAGACCTGGAAATTACTCAACAAGAGGGAGAGTCAGGATTATTTGCCTATTTTGCCCAACAGTTAGATCCGGGGTTAACTTGGGCGGATGTAGAGTGGTTGCGATCGCTATCTCCTTTACCATTAATAATTAAAGGCATTTTACGGGGTGACGATGCTTTGCGGGCGGTGGAACATGGGGCAAATGGCATAATAGTTTCTAACCACGGGGGCAGACAATTGGATGGAGCCATTGCTACTATTGATGCTTTGCAGGAAGTCGTCACAGCAGTGGGGAGTCAAGCAGAAGTCCTAGTGGATGGTGGTATTCGTCGCGGTACAGATATCCTCAAAGCCTTGGCATTGGGGGCAAAAGCCGTACTAGTAGGTCGTCCGATATTGTGGGGATTGGCTGTAGGTGGTTCTCAAGGGGTGCAACACATTCTCGAATTACTGCGTGATGAGTTGGATTTGGCAATGGCTTTAAGTGGTTGTCCCACATTGGGAGATATTGATTTTAGCTTAATTAAATTGTAGGGAAGGAGTGAAGGAGTGAAGGAGTGAAGGAGTGTAGACACCAAGTGATTTCCCGCAGGGTAGGAGTGAGGGAAGTTATGAATTATGAATTATGAATTAATTTTATTTTTATAGTGAAATAATAACCATGAAAATCGCGATCGCTCAACTGAATCCCATAATTGGTGACTTATCTGGAAATGCCCAAAAAATCCTGGCAGCCGCACAAAATGCTATTGCTCAAAATGCAGGTTTATTATTAACTCCAGAACTATCTTTATGTGGTTATCCACCACGGGATTTACTGCTAAATCATAGTTTTATCACCGCAATGGATGCTACTTTGCAACAATTAGCCAAGGACTTACCACCCAATTTAGCAGTATTAGTGGGAATAGCCACAGAAAACTTACAGGCATCCATTCATGGAGGCAAAAGCTTATTTAATAGCATGGCTTTGTTACTAGATGGCAAAGTGCAAAAAATTTTTCACAAACGCCTCCTACCTACCTACGATGTATTTGACGAACGGCGTTATTTTGAACCAGGCTCGGAAGCGAATTACTTCACCTTAGATGGCATTGATATTGGCGTAACAATTTGCGAAGATTTGTGGAATGATGAGGAATTTTTCGGCAAACGTAATTATGCCGCCCATCCCATTTCTGACCTCTCAATTATCGGTGTAGATTTAGTTGTTAACTTATCCGCTTCTCCTTATAATTTGGGCAAACAAGACCTGAGAGAAGGCATTTTTCAACACAGCGCAGTACGGTTTCAAAAACCAATTATCTATGTCAATCAAGTAGGAGGAAATGATGATTTAGTCTTTGATGGTAGAAGCTTTGCCCATAATCGTCGGGGAGAATTGATATATCGCGCCCAGGGTTTTGTTACTGATGTGGAAATAGTAGAATTTGACCCCATAGAACGAGATTTACAATTAGGAACCATCACCCCCCAATACCAATGTGAAGAGGAAGAAATCTGGCAAGCTTTGGTTTTAGGTGTGCGGGATTATGCTCGTAAATGTAGGTTCTCCCAAGCTGTTTTAGGACTGAGTGGGGGTATAGATTCAGCCCTAGTAGCAGCGATCGCTACCGCTGCCCTTGGTAAAGAAAATGTCCTCGGTGTACTCATGCCTTCCCCCTACAGTTCCGAACATTCCGTGAGTGATGCCTTAGAACTCAGTAATAATCTGGGAATTAAGACTCATATTTTACCCATAGGGGAGTTAATGGCAGGTTATGACAAAACCCTGGGTAAGTTATTTACCGGCACCGAATTTGGGCTAGCAGAAGAGAATATCCAGTCCCGGATTCGTGGTAACTTATTAATGGCGATCGCTAATAAGTTTGGTCATTTGCTCCTGTCTACAGGTAATAAGTCAGAAATGGCGGTGGGTTACTGCACCCTCTACGGAGATATGAATGGTGGTTTAGCCGTAATCTCCGATGTACCCAAAACCCGCGTTTACTCCCTCTGTCGTTGGTTAAACAGTCAAGGTAGAAACCTCCTAATTACCCCAGTGGAAAGCAATGGTACATACGAACCAGGAGAAATTATTCCCCACCATATTATTACCAAACCGCCAAGCGCCGAACTCAAACCCGGTCAGATAGACCAAGATTCTTTACCTACCTATGACATCTTAGATGACATCTTGCAACGTCTGGTTAACGAGCATCAATCAGCCAACCAAATTGTAGCCGGCGGACATGATGCGGTGGTAGTGGATCGAGTCATGCAAATGGTAGCGCGGGCTGAATTTAAGCGCAGACAAGCCCCCCCCGGATTGAAAATTACGGATCGCGCCTTTGGTACTGGTTGGCGGATGCCCATCGCCAGCAATTGGTCAGCACTAAAAAACAACCCTCAGAGTCATTATCCTTCTGCTGTCAATGCAGATATCCACGGTAAAGCAAGTTGCTCGTCGGACAATTAATTCCATTTTGGGCGTTGCTGATTTGAAGTATGAATTCGGGTGTAGAGACGTTGCATTGCAACGTCACCGAACAAGGATTTTGGAATTACACCTAAAAGCACGCGGGACAATGGTAGCCCCGTATTTTCAAATCGGGGCGGAAATTGGACAGTGGCAATTTTAATTGCCGTGAAATGATATTATGGTCAGATAGCTGTATGCCAAGAATTTGTCCGCAATCCACGGTTGAAAGTACTGGGATATTTTTTGGACAAAGTATCAGGAGAGTTTCTATGTAGGGTTATCCCAAGGACGGAGCCGTTCTACTTGGAGCCATAGAAATGTTGA
>JAAUYI010136704.1_pt1 | contig 10490 bp, 10 predicted proteins | sample 7278041 | NCBI WGS metagenome assembly JAAUYI01 (sample SAMN14350216, study PRJNA611818) | marine sediment metagenome | isolation source: surface marine sediment (0.6m) | place: French Polynesia: Moorea | collected 2018-08
CCCTCAAACGAGATTTCGCCTCGCTCGATCTTCTGCAGGCCCGTGATCGCACGCAGGATCGACGACTTCCCGGCACCGTTGGCGCCGATCAGCGCGACGGTCTCGCCTTCCTTGACCTCAAGCGACACGCCTTTGAGCGCGTAGACGTGATCGTAGTAGAGCTCAACGTTCGAGAATTTGAGCAGCGGGCTCATGGCCTAGAACCCGATGGCATCGTCTTCGATGCCCAGATAGGCCTCGATGACGTTCTCGTCCTGTTGGATCTCGGCCGGCGTGCCTTCCGCGATCTTCTCGCCGAAGTTCAGGACGACGATCCGGTCCGAGATCTTCATGACCGCGGACATGTCGTGTTCCACCAGCAGAACGGTGACGCCGCGATCGCGCAGCCCGCGGACCATCTCCACGGCGTGCATGGTTTCGTCGTGGTTCATGCCCGCGAAGGGCTCGTCGAGCAGGAGCACCGCCGGATCGGTCGCCAGCCCGATCGCGATGCCCAAGGCCCGCAAATGGCCATGGGGCAGGTTGCTGGCCAGCTCGTCCTTGATCGCGTCCAGACCCAGGAAGGCCAGGATCTCGTCGGCCGAGCGTCCGAACTCCACCTCTTCGCTTCTGGCGACCGAGGACGCCAGGAAGTAGCCGAGCAAGCTGGCCTTGGCGCGCAGGTGATGGGCAACGATGACGTTGTCCCGCACGGTCATGTTCTTGAAGATCGTGGTTTCCTGGAAAGTCCGCACGACGCCCATGCGCGCGACCCGATGCGGCGCCAGGTTGGAAATGCGCTGGCCCCTGAATCTCACTTCGCCGTCGCTGGCCCTGAGAAAGGAAGCGATGAGCTTGAAGAGCGTCGACTTGCCGGCGCCGTTGGGCCCGATCACCGACAGGATCTCGCGCTCCCTGACAGAGAAGGAGACGCCGTTCACGGCGACCAGACCGCCGAAGCGCTTGCTGAGATCCGTGACTTCCAGGAGCTCGCTCATCGCCTAGGCCTGTCTCCTTCCGGGCCAGCGAAGGCTCAGCAGGCCGTTCGGCAGCACCACCATCAGGAAGATCAGGACGCTGGAATAGATCAGCAGCTGGAACTTCCCGGTCTGAAACAGGAGGTCCCAGCCGAAGTACAGCACGAGTGTGCCCAGCATCGGGCCGAAGACGTAGCCCAGCCCGCCGAGGAAGCAGTTCAGCATGAAGTTGATCGAATCGACCACCGTGAAGCTCGAGGGGTAGACCGATTGCGAGATGGCGACGAAGATCGCGCCGCCGATGCCGCCGAGAAAGGACGAAATCGAATAGGCGATGATCCGAAGATAGGCGATGTTGACGCCGATCGAGGAGGCCAGCTCTTCGTTCTGCTGCATCGACCGGCAGAGATGCCCGAGCCGGGAGTTCACCAGCCGGTAGACGCCGGCGAAGCAGATGATCATCAAGATCACCGACAGATAGTAGAAGGCGGGCTTGACGTTATCGAGCGTGGCAAAGTCCGGAATCAGGGTCACGCCGAACAGCTCGACGGCACCCGGCAGCGGAATGCTCACCATTCCCTTTGCGCCGTTGGTAATCGGCAGGGCCAGCGCCAGAAGCCTGGCGACTTCCGTGAGCACCAAGGTGATCATGGCGAAGTAGACGCCGCGCAGGCGCAGGATCGGCAGCCCGATCAGGACGCTGGCCGCCGCGCAGAACAGTCCGGCGATCGGCAAGGTCAGCCAGAAGGAAACGCCGTACTTGACGACCAGGATGGCCGAGACGTAACCGCCCATCAGCGCGTAGGCGCCTTGGCCGATGTTGATGCGGCCGATGTAGAAGGTGATCCAGACGCCCGCGCTCGCGATGCTGAGCAGGGCGACGGAGGTCAGGGTGTAATAGAGATCCCATCGCTGGGTGACCGTGATCGACCAGGGAACCACGCCGAGCACGATGACCAGGAAAGCCGCAACCCACGCGAATTTGGCTTTGCTGGTCACGGCGCATCAGCCCCAAGGTTTTCCCATCAAGCCCTGCGGGCGGATGCTCAGGAAGATCATGAGGGTCGCGAAGATCACCAGATAGGTGATGTCGCCGTAAGAGTGCAGGACGCTCAATCCGACCGACTCCATCATGCCCAGGATGAAGCCGCCGGCGATCGCTCCGGAGACGACTCCGGCGCCGCCGATCATGACCATCAGGAAAGCCTTGATGGAAATCGGCCCGCCGATCCCCGAGTTGACCCCGGTGATCGAGACCAAGAGCCCGCCCACGATGCCGGCGAGCATGGCCCCGAGGGCGAAGCCGATCATCGAGTAGCGGTCGACCTTCACGCCCATCAGCTGCGCGGCGACCCGGTCCTGCGCCAGGGCGCGCATCGCGCGGCCGGTCTTGGAGTACTGCATGTACAAGACGAAGCCGGCGATGAAGAAGACGGCGAGGAAGCCGACCAGGATCCGGTCGTAGGGCATGATCACCCGGAAGTCCCAGTTGAGGATGCCGTCCACGATCTTGGGCACGCCGCGCTGCTTCTCGCCGAAGATCAGCAGGATGACCGCGTCCAGGAAGAACGCGATGCCGGCGGCCAGCAGCATGGTGCTTTCCTCGCGCAGGCTGCGCTTGAGCACCGTACGGAACAGGAACTTCTCGATCAGGGCGCCGACGATCGCCAGGGTGACGGCCGACGCCAGCAGGGCGACGACGAAGGGCAGGCCCAGCTGACCGTAGACCGTGTAGGTGACGAATCCGCCCAGGACATACATCTGACCATGCGCGAAATTCAGCACGTTCATCAGTGCGAAGATCAGGGTCAGACCTAGGGCGATCAGCGCATACTGGGCACCTAGGTACAACCCGTTGGCTATCACCTGCTCCATCGGGCAAATCCGTCCTGGTGAGGGCCCAAGGCCTGGACCCTAGGCCCTCACAACATCGAGGGACTCCAGGTGCCTCAGTCGACTTCGGCGATGAACAGGGTCTCGAACTTGCCGTCGCGATACTCGTTCACGACCATGGGCACCGAGACCTGGCGCTTCTGGCCGAACGAGGTCATGCCGACATACTTCAGCTTCGCATCGCCCTTCATGTAGGGATTGGGTGCCGAGAAGCTGTCCATGGTGGTCTTGAATTCGGCAACGTCGTCGATCGCCTTGGGGTTCGCCTTCAAGGTCTCGATGATGTACTCCAGCGCGTAGACCTTGGTGTTGGACTCGTCGTTGTACTCGCCGAACATCTTGGTGTAGCGGTCGATGAACTCCTCCATGACCTTCGAACGGATCTCGGGCGTGGAGGCGCCGCCCACGGAGATGAAGCCGTTGGCCAGCTCGCCGGCGCCTTCCTGGAGAACCGTCGCGTCCTGGGCGGTCTCGGTGGAGATCAGGCCGGTATAGCCCAGCTCGCGCGCGGCGCGGATCAGCAAGGGCGCATTGCCCGGCGCGACGCCCGAAAGCACCAGCAGGTCGGGCTGCAGCTTCACGATCGGCGTCAGAACGGGCACGAAATCCCGCGTGTCGTTCTGGTAGGTGTCCTTGTCGGCGACGACTTCCAGGCCCAGGGCCTTCGCCGCCTCAACGCCGCCGTCACGCTGGCTCAAGGGATCGGACTCGTTGGCCGCAACGAAGGCCACCGTCTTCACGCCCTTGTTTTCCTTCAGATATTTATAGATCGCCGGACCGGACTGATAGTTGGCGATCATGCCCAGCACGGCATTGGACGCCGGCTTCTGATAAAGCGCCTTCGGGAAGGCATAGGGGAAATAGATGATGTCGTTCTTCTCGGCGACCGGGCGCACGGCGGCCGCACCGTCATCGACGTTCGGGCCGACGACGTAGTGAATGCCCTCCTGGGCCATTTTCTCCATACCCGCGATGGCTCGCTTGGGATCCTTCTGGTCGTCGAAGGTCACAATGTCGATGTCGTAGGTGGTGTCGCCGATCTTCACCCCGCCCATTTCGTTCAGCCATTCCGCACGGGCCTGCATGGAACGGACGTTGGAAATGCCCCAGGCCGCCGCCGGACCGCTGGTCACACCGACAAAGCCGATCTTGAGCTCCTTGTTTTCCGCAAAGGCCGCATCGGATCCGCCGGTCACGACGGAGATGGCGGACACCGCGGCGATTGCGAACACGCCGATCGTGTTTCTTCTCGTGATCATTTGCTCCTCCCTCTTTGGGCGGCAAGGCGGCCAATCCGAGGACCGGTCACAGTGCGCCGAGGTAAGTGGAGTATTGGGCGTTTCGATTGTCAACAATTATGCCAAGAAATTGTCGACAATCTCGGCGGTCTTGATGTTGGATAGGCGCGACGGCGTCACAACGAGATCGCGTGACGACCCGAAGGAAAGAACGGACGGCGACCTTCGATGCTGAATCAAGCCAGTGCGGTCAACAGCGGCAGAGACACGATCGATGAACAGGCCATCGTCGATCGTATCGTCGCCGCCGTCATGGAACAGCGCTTGCCGCCGGGCACGAAGCTCAGCGAGGCGGCCCTTTGCGACACCTTCGGCGTCAGCCGCACGCGGATCAGGCGCGCGCTGCTCCTGCTGGCCAACCAGGACATCGTCGAACTGCTGTCGAACCGGGGGGCCTTCATTGCCAGTCCGACCCGACAGGAGGCCCGCGATGTTTTCGAAGCACGCAGGGCGATCGAGCCGGATGTGGTTCGCCTCGCGGTCGAGCGCGCCGACGCAGCCGACATAGCCGGCCTCGACGGGCACTTGCGTCTCGAGGCCGAGGCCCACGCAGAGCGCAACCGGCGAAATGCCATCCGCCTGTCCGGCGAGTTCCATGTTCTCTTGGCCTCGACCACCGGCAACGCCGTCTTGGCGCGCATGACCAGAGCGCTCGTGACCCGAACGTCTTTGATCATCGGGCTCTTCGGGGCCTCCGGGGTTTCCGATTGCCCCGAAGCGGAGCATGCCGAGATCCTCGACGCCATCAAGTGCAAGGAGGCCGAGACGGCGATAACCCTCGCCCGCGACCACTTGAGCCATATCGAAGCGGGCCTCGACTTGACCACCGGCGAAAGCGGTCAGATCAACATCCGGTCGATTCTGCGGGGCTGATCGCGGTCGATCACGGGTGTCAGGTGTGGGCCGCCAGCGGCACGGCCGCTGAAGGCTCGACAGCCGCGCGCAACGCCACGACGATTCCGGCCAGGCAATCCCAACCCGAGGTGTAGCCGATGCCGTCCACCTCCGCCAGGGTCGCCTTCAGGGCGTCCCGCCGTCCGAGGGTCAGGGCCGCCAGGGCGTCGTGCAAGGCCGCAGCGGCAGCGCCCTCCGCGGCGGCTCGGAAATGCGCCGTGCTGATCGGGTTCCGGTTCGTCCGGAACTGTGGAAGCGCCGCGTCGTAGAGGCGCATCGCCTCGTCCTTCAGGCCGAGGGAATGCAGGGCGATCAGAACCCCGCCCAGGAAATCGTCGCCCGAGGGAGTCAGACCGGGCCCCAGCCCGATCAGATCCGAGAGGGGCGGCAAGGCCCGATGGCGGCTCACGCGACGCGCCGCCGCCGACAACCAATCTTTCAACTCGGAGATGGACGTCCTTGCTCGTGCCGCCACGCGCGTGGCGTCGTGCCTGCCGTCGGCGAGCAGGAAGCACGCCAAGCCCTCCTCGGGCAGGCGGCGCGGCGCCAGGTCCGCCAAGTGTTCCAAGCCCAGGGCCAGGGTTCCGAAGGACCAAGGCGGCGCCGGCGGTGGTGACCAGACTTCGGCGTCGCCCAGCGTGAGCCGGTAAAGCTGGCCGATGCGGAGTGCCGAGGGTCCGGCACGGCAGTCCAGTCCCTCGCGAAGGCCGCTGGCGTGCCAGTCGACGCGCCCGGGCAGGGCGCAGCCGAGGTTCAATGGACCCCGTCCCAGCGTATCGGGCCCGACGCAGATCCAAACCTCGCCCAGATCGACGTAGAAGGTCCGCTCGAAAAGCGCCCCGATGCGGCAGGCCCCGCCGCGGTCCAGGGCCCTGGCGGCGAGGCAGCCGAGGTGTCGCACCTCCAGCCGCAAGCTGCCGTCCCTATCGGGCATCGTCCGGAAAGACGTGGGTCCCGGTCTCGCCCCGCAGGGCGGCCACGGCCTCCTCCAGCTGCGCGATGATGACGCGCTCGCCGCCGCCTTCGAGGAAGCGGATCGCGGCTTCGACCTTCGGCCCCATGCTGCCGGCGGGGAAATGGTTCTCGGCGTGGTAGGCGCGCAGGTCGCGCAGGCTCACGCGGTCCAGGTCCTTCGCCTGTGGCGTGCCGAAGTTCACGGCGACCTTGGGCACCGCGGTCAGGATCATCATCGTATCGATCCCGAGCACGTTGCCCATGTGGGCCGAGGTCAGATCCTTGTCGATCACCGCGGCGACGCCGTGGCGCACGCCCTTCGGGCCACGGATCACCGGAATACCACCGCCGCCGCCGGCGATGACCACCGCACCGCGCCGCGCCAGGACCTGAACCAAGGAGATGTCGCAAACGTGCTTAGGCTTGGGTGAGGGCACGACGTGCCGCCAGCCTCGGCCCGAATCCTCCTTCATCAGCCAGCCCAGCTCGGCGGAAACGCGCTTCGCTTCCGCCTCGTCGAAGAAGGGCCCGATCGGTTTGCTGGGGTTCTCGAAGGCCGGGTCTTCCGGGTCGACCTCAACCAGGGTCAGGAGGCAGGCGACGTGGCGCTGGCTGTCCGCCTCCCTCAGCGCATTCTCCATGGCCTGTACCAGGAGGTAGGCGATGCCGCCCTGGCTGTGCGCGACGCAGATGTCCAGCGACATCGGCGCGATCCGCTCGCGTGTCAAAGCCTGGCGCATCAGGATCTTGCCGACCACCGGTCCGTTGCCATGGGTGACGATCAGCTCATTGTCGAGCAAGGCCAGGGGCAACAGGGCCTCGGCGGTCTTGACGGCGATGGCCTTCTGCTCCGCCGAGGTGCCCTCGATGTCCTCCGGGTGGGTGGCGTTGCCGCCGATGGCAACGATGATTCGTCGGGGAAGCTCGCCGTCAGAGGACATGCTCGGTCTCCTATCCGCCCCGCCACAGGCAGGCCAGGGCCAGCGCCGCCGCATCCGCGTTGGAGGGGGCGACCAGCACGCCGGCCGCCCTCAGCTTCGCGACCTGACCTTGGCGCCCCTGGGGGTCCGCGTCCGTGCCGGTGACCGAGGCGACGATGACCGGGCCGGCTTCCGGCCGACCTTTCAGGCTGGCGACGATATGCCCTGCGGGATCGCCGTGGGCGCCGTAGCCGATGACCAGGTCGAGGAGGATCACGCCGATCCCCGGATCGAGGAGAGCCTCGTTCAGGGCCTCGTCGCGGACCGAGGGGGCGATCATCGGATGCGGCCGCCCTTGCGTGTACTCGTCGCTGCCCAGGTCGAGCAGGAGATGGCCGGACGCCACGTCAGCGGCATCGGGAACCCCGGGGATCGGCGCATTGGACGCGACTGTCTCGCCGCTGGCGCGCAGGATGCTCTGCGCCTCCGCGCAGAGCGTGCCGCCCGAGAACAGGCCGCGCAGCCGGTCGCCGCCGACGCTCAGCCGGGCCGCGTGAGCCGGATCGAAATCGCTGGCTTCGACGCCCAGGGCGTCCTCGGCCGCCGCCTTCAGGGTCGTGACCAAGCGGCCCCCGGCCGGCGACTCCCCCTGCTCCGCCCCAATGAAGCAGATCGTGAAGCTCTTGCCTTGCGCTTGCAGCCGAGTCAGCACCTGAGCCGCCACCGCCGGTGCCGGCGGCTTGGAGACGACGACGATATGCCGGGTCTCGGGGTCCCGTCCCAGGAGGTTCAGCGCCATGAGGGTGGTGATGCCGCCGACCTCTTCCCTGAGGTCGCGTCCGCCGACCCCGATGGCCTGGGAAATGCCGCCGCCGCCTTGCGCGATCAGGCAGGAGACCTCCTGCATGCCGGTTCCCGAGGCGCCGATGATGCCGATGTCGCCGCGCGGCACCACGTTGGCAAAGGCCAGGGGCACCCCGTTGAGGATCGCCGTGCCGCAATCCGGACCCATGACCAGGAGGCCGCGCGCCTGCGCCTCCTGCTTCAGGGCGATCTCGTCCGCGATGGCGACGTTGTCGCTGAAGATCATGACGTGGAGGCCGCGGCGCAGCGCCTTGCGGGCTTCGGCGGCAGCGAAGGCGCCGGGGACCGAGATCAGCGCCAGGTTGGCGTCCGGCAGGGCTTCCACGGCGGCGCGCAGGCTGCGTGGATGCCAGGCCTCCGACCCGCCGTCCGGCGCGCGACGCTGCTCCAACAGGCCGAGGGCTTCCGCAAGCGCAGCCGAGCCCGCCTCTGCCGTCGCCGCACGGATGGCAATGATGAGGTCGCCGCCGCCGGCACCGTCGCCCTCCGCGTTCAGGAGGCCGGCCTGCCCCATGATCTCCCGGTTCGAAGGCGTTGCCATCATCAGCGCCGCCTCCTCGATTCCATCCATCTCGGCGATGCTGCGCGAGAAGCGCATCAAGGCGACGGAATCCAGGTAGAAGCCCTTGCGGACCTCGTTGATGACCACGCTCATGCCACACCCAGCGTTTCGGCGAAGGCCAGCAGCGCCCTCTCGAAGCACTTCATCGGTGCGCGCACCACGCCGGCTCCGACCTGGCCCACGCCGGGCTCCTTGTGGGCGATGCCGGTGTTGATGGTCGGCGCCAGACCGGTGTCGACCACCAGGCGGATGTCGATGCCGCTGGGCACCCCGACGTAGTCCATCGCCGGGATGGTCCACTCCGGGTTTTCGTCGAGGGTAATTTCCCGCATGCGACGGGTGAAGTTGCCGGCCGCGGAGGCCGCACCGGCGCCGACGAACCCGGCCACCGCGGGCGCGGCCCCCATGGCGAAGCCGCCGAGGCCTATGGTCTCGACGATGGTCGAATCGCCCATGTCCGGGTTGGCGTCCGCCGCGGTGTAACCGGGGAAGTACAGGCCCTCGGGCATCTCGACGGGCGCGGTGAACCAGGTGTCGCCGGTCCCGCTGACCCGGATGCCGAAGTCTGTGCCGTTGCGACACATGGCGGTCACCACGCTGCTGGCCTCGATGTCGCGGACCGGGTCCATGATCGCCTTGCCCATGGCCATGGCGACGTTGAGGAAGAACTGGTCGTTGCCGCCGATGAAGGCCAGGGCGGCGCTCAAGGTCTCGCCGCCCCGCGTGCTGCGGGCCAGAGCGGGCGCCAGCTCTCGCAACAGCAGGCCGGAACAGGCGACGTTGCGTTGGTGCATTTCGTCGCCCATGGCAAGGCCACGGGCCACCAGATGCTTGAGCGCGACGCCCTCGCCATCGCGCAGCGCCGCGCCCAGGGCCGGCCCGAAGGCGTCGCGCAGCCAGGCCAGGCGCGCCAGGACCTCGGCGTCGTTGCCGCCGAAGCGCATGACCTTGCCGAGGCCTTCGTTGAGGGTGCAGTAGGCACCGTTGCCGAAGGCCCGGTTCTCGACCAGCATCACCGGCTGGCTGAGGGTGGTCATGCCGGTCATGGGGCCGACGGCGTCGAAGTGATGGTTGGGATGGAACTCGAAGGCGCCGCCGGCCGCCATCTCCGCGGCGGCCTCGAGGTCCGGCGCCCAGCCTTCGAAGACCGCGATGCCCGTGACCGCGCCGCGCATCGGCCCGCACATCCGATCCCATCCGATCGGCGGACCGGCGTGCAGGATCATTCTTTCCTTCAGGCCCGAAATGGCCTCGCCGGCCGGCACAACGTCTCGCAGAACGGGATCGCCGGCCAGCATGCGGCGCAGGGCTTCCCGATTGGCGTGCTCTATGCTTTCCATGCCGGCGGGCGCCCTTTTTTCAGACGCCCAGCTTCGACAGCAGGTCGGCCAGTTTCGGATCGCCGCCCGCCGGCGGCGACCAGTCGACGTGCAGGACCTCGACCCCCTGTTGCTCCAGCTCCAGCGCGAAGCCCTTCAGGCCCAGATTGACGACCACAAGCGGCTGGCCGATCAGCGTCTTGGGCTTGTCCTCAGCCATGTTCCCGGTCCTCCCCCTTCCGGCCGCCTCAAGCGCCGTCCGCGTCATAGGCACCGTAGGCCGCGTCGACGCCGGCGCCCGACGGCGGCGTGAAGCCGTTGCGGCGCAACACCGCTTCCAGAGCGGTCAGGCAGCGCAGGACATTGGCCTTGCGGCAGACGTAGCCCATGGTCCCGATGCGCCAGATCTTGCCTTGCAGCGGGCCGAAGGAGGTGCCGATCTCGATCCCGAAATCCTTGAGCATCTCGGCCCGGACCCGCTCGCCGTCGCCGGCGGCGGCGGGGATATGGACTCCGGTCACGCTTGCCATGCGGTTTTCCTCTTGGCCGTAGAGCTCCAGCCCCATGGCCTCGAGGCCCCGGCGCAGGGCATGGCTGGCAAGGCGGTGGCGGGCATGGCCCCGCTCCAGGCCTTCGCCCAGAACGACCCGGGCGCATTCCCGCGCGGCGTAGAGCATGCTGGTCGACTCGGTGTGATGGTTCAGCCGTAGCGGGCTCCAGTAGCCCATCAGCATCGGCAGGTCGAGGTAGTTGGAGCTGATGATCGGCCCCGCTGCGGCGACGTAGTCGACCGGCCGGATGCCGCCCTCGGCGCGCAAGCACACCGAGGG
>JAAUYI010166776.1_pt1 | contig 10488 bp, 13 predicted proteins | sample 7278041 | NCBI WGS metagenome assembly JAAUYI01 (sample SAMN14350216, study PRJNA611818) | marine sediment metagenome | isolation source: surface marine sediment (0.6m) | place: French Polynesia: Moorea | collected 2018-08
ATTAACTAGTCTAGGCACAATGCAACAAAAGCTAAATTATCAACACTTTAAAAGATAAATATGAGCGATAATCCTACTGGTCAAATGACTTGGAAACCACCCGGAACTATGGAATGCTCTTTGCATTTACGCCTCCATTCTTCAGAACCTTGGAGACACTACAAGGAATTTCCCCAATATGTCGTTCCAGATCCAACAGGATTTTCTGAAGGTTATGCCACCTTTATCGCTCTCAGAAAAAAGAACTGGGAATTTATTTAACGAGCTACAAACTTTTCAATGAAAAGACTAATCTCTGCAAGCCATGCCACTCTACCCAACTCTCCCTGAGCTAACAGCCTTTATAATGTTATTTAATATTAAAATATGTTAAGATTTACGATAAATACTTGACTTAGTTCTGAAATATTATATTTACAGAGGCTTTGACTGAATGAAACATGGCTTGCCACAGGTCGATTTATCATTAGAAAATTTAGTAGAAGAATTTTTTCGTCAATCGGAGGGTAACTGGCAATCTCAAAGACGTTACTACACCCTCAAGAGTGGGGAAGTAGAAGAGGTTGCAAGTGACATTTCCATCAAATTTTTAGAGCAGGGAGAACCTGAGTTAGTTGAATTAGCTCAGTTGCATGAATTAACGAACGATGCTGCGTTTATTTGTGGTGCATACACAACTTGGAAGAGTAATTATTTTAATTCCCACCGCAAGCCATTGACTGGTTCCACGGTATTTGGGGTACATAGAAATATTTTATATCGCGATCGCGGCTTTGCCACATCCAAGCCAGTAACAGCAAAATATTCCTTACGGGATAGCAAAACCATGCATTTGAGAACAGAGTATGGTGGATCTATTTTTGAGGAAGAGATTAAATTAATTGGCTCCCATCACCGCACCCGACAAAGCATTATTTCCCGTGCAGGAGAAGAAATTATGATTGGTCAATACCTAGAAAAACGGGCAAATCCGGAGTTCTAAGTTCTCAATATCATTGTGTCTACACAGATCTTTTCAAGTTAGCAGTACCCAGAAGTTAAATTAGTTATTAGTCAGTGGCTGTGCATTTTATCTAAACTGTCAAGCAAATATACAAACATTCCGATCAAGTCATGATTTGATAGCATATTACGGATTGTTGCTTTATCCCCAAAAGGAGAGACAACAGTTTTTTTCATATCCTATGCTGAGAAAATAGAGACGCTATGAGTCATGGCTCCATGTATAAACCTTTTCTTGAGTACCTAGAGCAAGAATTGTTTAAAAGATTCGACTTGCAAAAACGGTCGATTCCAACGGGACTAGAATCTCGAGTGAGTGAAAGGGGGAAAAACCCTGCTACCATTCGCAGTTGGTGTTATCAATGTCCCCAACTGCGTAAGATTCGCTACACATATATTGATGCAGGGGAAAGTGCCCAAATTTTTAATAGTGTCATCTATCCCAGTCATCAGTATGATTTACCTTTACTAGGAATTGATTTTCTGTCTTTTGGTAAGGTAAAAAATCTGATTGTATTGGACTTTCAACCTCTCTTCCAAGATGCTGAATACCAGCATAAATACATAGAACAATTGAAAGTATTACACGATGATTACCCAGACTTGGCACAAGACTTAGGTATGAAATTCTATGATGCCAATCAGTATTTTTCTAAGTATTTGTTATTTGCAAAGACAGACCCCCAAACCATTGCTACACGTCTGCTTGCCGCTTATAAGGATTATTTGACCTTATATTGGCAAATGCTGGAACAGGCTCAACCACTAACAGAACCGGAAGATATTCAGCGAATTGTGCAAGCACAAAAAGACTATGACCAATACAGTGCTGAAAGAGATCCTGCATCTGGTTTGTTCAGTAGCTACTTTGGTCATGAATGGTCAGAGCGTTTCCTCCATGAATTTCTATTTGAAGATTCTGTTCCTCTAGCAGTCAGCGCAAACAAAAGATGAACAAAAATTAAAACTGCAATGGCTCACTAATAACTTATAACTGAATAACTCAAATGACTCTCTACCAGCCGTTTTTGGATTATGCAATTTCATATATGGAATCGCGCCTAGATTTAATGTCATATCCTATACCTGAAGGATTTGAATCCAAGGCTGCTACCGTAGGTAAGGGAAAGCACGAAGCAACTGTTGTCACCACCAGTTACGCTTCCCAAACTCCGAAATTGCGACAAATTCGTGCCGCCCATGTTCAAGGGGGGAAGGCTCTGCAAGTCCTAAATTTTGTCATTTTTCCGCAACTGAACTACGATTTACCTTTTTTTGGCGCAGATTTAGTTACTTTGCCGGGAGGACACCTAATTGCCCTGGATATGCAACCTTTATTCCGGAACGATGCGGCATATCAAACTAAGTATACCGAGCCAATTCTACCCATGTTTCATGCCCACCAGCAGCATTTAACTTGGGGAGGAGATTTCCCAGAGGAAGCACAGCCATTTTTCTCTCCAGCTTTCCTGTGGACTCGTCCTCAAGAAACTAGTGTGGTGGAAACTCGGGTATTTGCTGCTTTTAAGGATTATTTACAAGCTTACCTGGATTTTGTCGAACAAGCAGAACCAGTTACTGATTCCCAAGAATTAAAAGACATTGAAGCAGCTCAATTGCGATATCTGCGCTACCGAGCAGAAAAAGACCCTGCACGAGGTATGTTCAAACGTTTTTACGGAGAAGAATGGACAGAGGAGTACATCCATGGCTTTCTATTTGATTTAGAGCGAAAATTGTCCTCTGTAGGCTAAATGTATACAGTTGTAGGCTAAATGTATACAGTTATTTAACTATAAAGTTAAATACACAAGCAACAAACTACAGCTAGAAATTTAAAGTTGTAGGATTTTTTTGCTTAAGTATTGTGTTTTCTCAAACGTTAATACTGTGAAGAAATGTAAATAAAATACATTGGTTAAAAACAATTTGTAACAGAACAAGGGACGGTAGCATTGTATAAAATGAATTTGGGAGGAAAACCATATTTTCTAGGTTGTCTAAATTCTTGATTAGCAAGGTATTCCAGTCTTTCATAAATAATATAAATTTTTGTGAAAAAAGATTTAATCTGGCAACCAAGAAACCTTAGACTGATACATTGATATCTGTTGTTGCTTCTTCCCATCTGCTCAGGCAGCTTGATATCAGAAACTTGCTGATATTTTCAGTTTTCAACCCAACAATTCTTAGTCAAACTACTAGGAGATTCAATCAATGTTAGACGCATTTGCAAAAGTAGTTTCCCAGGCTGATGCCAGAGGTGAATACATCAGCTCCGCTCAACTGGATGCCCTGAGTGCAATGGTTGCAGACGGTAACAAACGTATGGATGCTGTGAACCGCATTACGAGTAATGCTTCCGCTATTGTGGCTAATGCAGCTCGCTCTTTGTTTGCCGAACAGCCCCAACTGATTGCTCCTGGCGGTAATGCCTACACCAGTCGTCGTATGGCTGCTTGCTTGCGCGACATGGAAATTATTTTGCGCTATGTCACCTATGCAACTTTTGCTGGTGATGCCAGTGTACTAGAAGACCGCTGCCTCAATGGTCTGCGGGAAACCTACTTGGCATTGGGAACTCCTGGTGCTTCCGTAGCAGTGGGTGTACAAAAAATGAAAGAAGCTGCGATTGCTATTGCAAATGATTCCAATGGTATCACCAGAGGTGATTGCAGCTCTTTAATGTCAGAAATTTCTGGCTACTTCGATAAAGCTGCTGGTGCAGTAGGATAAGCCAAATCATTCCGAATGGAACTGACACACAAACACTTAATGTCAGTTGGAAAAATAATATCAACCAAAAGTTTGTCAAAAGGGAGATACCAAACTAATGAAGACACCCCTAACCGAAGCTGTAGCAGCTGCTGATTCCCAAGGTCGTTTCCTTTCCAGCACAGAAATCCAAGTTGCATTTGGTCGTTTTCGTCAAGCCTCCGCTAGCTTAGAAGCTGCAAAAGGTTTGAGTGCCAGTGCATCCAGATTGGCTGAAGGTGCAGCTCAAGCAGTATACACCAAGTTTCCTTACACCACTACAATGGAAGGTCCTGCCTACGCTTCTACAGCTACAGGTAAGGCAAAGTGTGTACGTGACATCGGTTACTACTTGCGGATGATTACTTACTGCCTAGTTGCAGGTGGTACAGGTCCCATGGATGATTATCTCATCGGTGGATTAGCAGAAATCAACAAGACATTTGAACTGTCTCCTAGCTGGTATATTGAAGCTCTAAAATATATCAAAGCTAACCACGGTTTAAGTGGCGATCCTGCTGTTGAAGCTAATTCCTACATCGATTATGCTATCAATACTCTAAGCTAGAGAATTTATTTAGCCCGGAGAAGGTAAGCAGCTGTTAGCAAGCAGTTAGGAGTTGTTTATCTTTCCGGGCAGTTTTATTTTTCAAATTTTGGCAACGGATTTGGCAACGGATTTGGCAACGGATTAGGTAAGGGATTTTGGTAACGGATAGTTTGTTCTTCAAGTTGGTATAAGTATTACAAAAAAAGATAGGCAAAAAAAGTAACAAAATTATCAGTTGCTAATATTTTACTTAAAATTCTTTAAAATTAATATTTATTTTTTTGACGAATATGGTTGTTATTGCCTAAATTATGATATTTTAACTGTCTCATGTTGAATCCCGGTACAGAAAATCTTGAGTCATCATCACCAACAACAGATATAAATAGTAATGGTGAATCTTTAACTGTAGAACAGGCGATCGCTAATTTGGAGGGTGCAGATCTAGGTTTGCGTTTTTATGCTGCTTGGTGGTTAGGTCGGTTTCGTGTCAGAGAAACTGGTGCGGTAATAGGGCTAATTAAAGCCTTAGAGGATGAAGACGATAGAACCCCAGAAGGGGGATATCCCCTACGCAGGAACGCAGCCAGAGCATTAGGGGAATTAAGCGATCGCCAAGCAGTTCCAGCATTGATTCAGAGCTTGCAATGTAGTGATTTTTATGTGCGGGAAGCTGCGGCACAATCCCTGGAAATGTTGGAGGATGCACAGGCTATTTCACCTCTGATAAATTTATTAAATATGGGGCTACAAGACGAGCAGCTAGTACCAGAACAGCCAGACTTTTCTCAACCTTATGATTCAATTTTAGAGGCATTGGGGACTTTACAGGCTCAAGAATACATATCCTTAGTAATGCCATTTTTGGATCATCCCATTGAGCGAATCCAGTATTCAGCAGCAAGAGCTATGTACCAACTAACTCAACAAGATATTTACGGAGAAAGGTTGATAAGGGCTTTGGAGGGAGAAGATTTACAACTACGTAGAGCGGCATTGGCTGATATAGGTGCTATTGGATACTTGCCAGGGGCAGAAGCGATCACCCAAACTTTAGCGGAGAATAGTCTGAAACTTATTTCTCTCAAGGGTTTGTTAGAACACCAAGTCAAACAAACACCATCTCCCCATTTATCGGCAGATGTGGTGAGAGTAATGAATTTAATGGATTCCTTGTTATGAGTTAGGAGTTAGGAGTTAAGAGTTATGAGTTAGGAGTTATGAGTTAGGAGTTATGAATTCTAATGTCCAAGAACTTATTAATGCGGTTGAAGTCGCTGATTCCTCATCTACTCTATTGGAAGCAGTAGAAAATTTGGCAGCAGCAGGTTTAGAGGAAAGTATTCCCACGTTGATTGCAGCTTTAGGTTATAACAATCCGGGGGCAGCAGTAGCAGCAGTAGATGGACTCATACAGATTGGAAAATCATCAGTAAAACCCTTGCTGGAATTAATTGATGACTACAATTATGGAGCTAGGGCCTGGGCTGTTCGTGCTTTAGCAGGAATTGGCGATCCTCGGGGGTTAGATATTCTCCTGGAAGCAGCTCAAAATGACTTTGCTTTAAGTGTACGTCGAGCTGCTGCTAGGGGGTTGGGTACTATTCGTTGGGAAGAGATGCCAAACACGGCAGTATTACCAGCGCAAACCCAGGTATTGTCAGCTTTGATATTTGTCTGTGCAGATCCAGAGTGGATAGTGCGTTATGCAGCTGTGACAGGTTTGGAATCCCTAGCAAAGGCAGTAACAACCACTCAACCTATTTTGCGATCGCAAATTATCACCCAATTAGAAAAATTAGTAGAGCAAGATACAGATTTAGCAGTGCGTACCCGTGTATTTAGGGCACAGCAACAAATCAATGATAATGGGGTGCATCTTCAGGAACATCCCATCGTGGTTGAGGTAGAAGAAAGGATTAATTAACTTTATATTGCCGAGTTTGTAAATCCTGGATTTCTGTTTTAATGTTGGCACGAGCGGAAGCCTCCCTTTGCTGAAACATCAAAGGGGTAAAATAAATCTGCTGACGTTGCAGAAATTTTTCTAAAACCTGCTGACGACCTAAAATATAGTCGGTTTCTGATACCCAGCCATATTCTTGACGAATTGCCTGTGCATACTTTTGATATTTTTCTGGATGAGCAGCTAAAATCGCTAAATCAGCATCTAGTAATACTTGACTATCAATATCTTCAATATCAGCTTGATGGTACTTGGTATTGAGAATGAGGCGGTTAACCACACTCGTAGTAGTTGCTGAAATTCCTAAACGACTTAGTAACTCTTGTGCATAGCGTGCGCTACATTCTTCATTATTTCTAGACTTCGTGTCGTAAATAACATCGTGAAACCAAGCTGCAAGTTTTACCGTAGTTAGACTCTGGGTGTACTTTTGTAAAGCATTAATCGTACTCAGAACGTGGTAAATATGATCCAAATTATGGTATAAACGCTCCCGACAAGAGTAAGACCTTACAAGCAGTTGGAAGGTTTTTTCAATCGCAACTGCTTCCACGGAGAATGATTGTAATAAATGCTGCCATTCAAGAAATAGGATATCTGCCAAGTTATTGATAGGCATGATATTCACTGGCTGCCCTTAATACTATTCGGTTTATAGCCTGCGGGGATTTCTGAGAAATGAAGATAATTGCAAGAGTGTGTTGGGAAAGAAATAATATCTTCCCCAACTTCCTATTCTTCTGTTCTCTATTCCGTCTTCTCTATTCTTCGTCCCAAGTTTCCACAACCAACAATTCGCTGACAGGGTCTTGCATAGTGAAGCCGAATTCTAACAGCTCCTGTTTCCAGTGCTGCCATTCATTGCCATATAGTAAAGCAATTTTCCAAATGCTATCAGTAGGCTTGATAATATTAGATTCCAAGAGTGATTGCACATTACGCTGCAATTTCACCATGGGGTGAATCACTTTCTGGGTCATAACTTAAATTTAATTCAGATTTCCTTTGATAAATACTCAATCAAAACTGCTTAACGCTTGATTATTGCCGATGCGTAGAATTATGCTTTTTGGCGAAGCAAGTCTTAACTCCCTAACTATACCATAAATATCCTGACAAATGAATCAACTATATTGGGTTTTGTACGGTAATTACTACTTAGGGATTAGTTATTACTGCTGATAGCGATCGCTAGATATATTGAGTATACAGCTTGTAGCTTAGGTATCAGGAAACTTCAGGAAATAAATTATCTCCCAGTTAGCAGTTGGCTGTTTATTAACGAAGTTTGCATTTTTTATATGTTTAGGCTTGTTTCAGAGTAATTTTTGGTAGAAGTTGCACAAAGCTATTACTACAGCGTAAGCGATCGCATTTATTATTTTACTCCTAAATCTCGCTCAAATATGAAATTTACAGAATATAGTGCAAAGCCCACCTCTTTCCAAGGGTCGGATGTAGCGCAAGGCACTTTTAAGTGCCGTTTAAAAATTACATCATCGATAGATAGAATCATGGTATAATGGCGTAGGAGATGATGGGGATGACTTTTACGCTCACGTATGAATTTAAATTAAAACCAACTGCTGACCAAGAAGTATTGTTTGAAGATTGGCTAGAAATAAATCGCCAAGTCTACAACTATGCTTTAGGGGAAAGGAAAGATTGGTATAAGTCTCGTGCGTGTGATGTAAATTCATGCTCTATCAAAGGTGAATACATAATTCCTGTTGACACCCCTAGACCTACATTCGCAATTCAATGCAAAGCACTAACTGAAGCCAAGAAGCAATACTCACGCCTTAAGCAAGTCCAGTCACAGGTATTGCAGCAAACTCTTAAGAGACTTGAGACAGCTTTCACTTCTATGTGGGAATGCAACTTTGGGTTCCCCAGGTTTAAGACGCGCGGGAGAATGCGGAGTTTTGTTTTTCCTCAGTTCAAAAACAACCCTGTGGTAGGCAGTAAAATTAAATTGCCTGTAATTGGTGCGGTTGCGTTTAGAAAGTCCCGACCAATACCAGAGGACGCGAAAGTAAAACAAGTCAGAGTTGTTAAGCGTGTTTCTGGATGGTATGTAATGATTACGTTGCAGTGGGATGTAAGTATTCCCCAGCCAATACCACATGGCAAAGCCATTGGCGTAGATGTAGGTTTAACATCAATGGTTGCAACTTCTGATGGTCTTTTAGTCAAACGCCCAAAGTTTTTCGTTGATGCCGAACGCAAGCTGAGATTGCTGCAACAGCGCGTCAGTAGAAAACACAAAGGCTCGAATAATTGGCATAAGGCGCAAAGGAAAGTTGCAAAACTGCATGAACATGTTGCTAACTGTAGAAAAGATTGGCATAGAAAGCTATCACATCAATTGTGTGACCCTGTAGGGATGATATTCGTAGAGGATTTGAATCTGGTCGGTCTGTCCCGTGGGATACTTGGTAAGCATTGCCTAGATGCGGGGTTTGGTCAATTTTTCAACATCCTTGAGCAAACTTGTTTTAAGCGTGGTGTCTATTTTAAAAAGGTAGATGCACGAAAGACAAGCCAAGTTTGCCCCAGATGCCGATATGAAACAGGTAAAAAGACATTAGCAGAACGTATTCACAAATGCGATAATTGCGGCTACACCACTGATAGAGACATAGCCGCATCTCAAGTGGTTCTAATTAGAGGACTTGCAGCCGTAGGGCATACGGTCAAGATGCTTAATGAGGGTAAAGCGGTTGCGCTCCCTTTGAGTTAAGAATCCCGTCGGCTTATAACCGTGGGAGTGTCAATACATTAATATACTGCCAGCACTTTATTAATGAGTAGCACATATTACTTTGTTGGCTTCCGGGGAAAAGCTACTTCATTAGGAATTGCATATTCATTTTCTGCGTACAAATAAAAATAATTAGTAAAAAATTTATCTTTTGGTGATAGTTTCAAGGGATTAATGGGTATTCTCTAAAACAAGAGCTTTTTAGGGTGAAAGATGGCTAGTGCTGAGAAAGAGTATATGATGGCTCGCCAAAAGCGATCGCAACGAATTAAAAAAATTGTTGGGTTGGTTTCACTGGTTGGTTTTTCCAGTTCTATGGTATTTGCAGCAGTTTCGGGGATGAGAAACGCAATGGAAAACAATACATCATCACAGTCCCAAGCTGCATCTGTGGAATCTTCTTTACAAAAGCGAGCCAAAGGCTTTGAATTAGTTTTGCAGCGAGAGCCGGAGAATAAAACTGCTCTGGAAGGGTTGGTACGTTTGCGGTTAGCTCTCAAGGATGAAAAAAATGCGATCGCTCCTTTGGAAAAGTTGGTGGGGTTGCAGCCTGAGAGGGGGGATTATAAGGCGGCTTTGGAGCGGCTGAAGAAGAAGATAGGGAAAGGAGAAAGCAAGAGAAAATCTACAGGGAAAACACGATGATATTCCAAGTACTTCCGACAAATGCAAACGAATTTCATCAATCTATTTTAGTAAATTCACTCATAGCTCTAAAAACCAATTTTTATAGTGATAATTTCGATCACCGAAGATTTAATGAAGAAGGAGGAGATCGCTCTAGAGAGTTTAATGCATTACAACATGCTTTCTATTTAGATTGGTATTTCCGTAATGTTGATCAATGTTATCAAGCATATTCCTTATTAGAAGACGATATCTCAAAGCGACTTTATCTGCATCTGATAGCCTACCGTATTGGAGGCCATTTTAGTGTAAAAATACCTGTTGGTTTTTTAGTGGATCAAGAAAAAATTGAGGCATTTAAAAAAAATGAAAAAAGCATTCCTTCTGAACTCCAAGTTAGTGGATTGTTGGGCTTACTTAATCATTTTGATTTTATCTTTGAAAACAAGCGGTATATAATCGATTGTCTTGGACTCGAATATTATTTGGCTAGAAAGCAGTATTTTTTGTCTAGAGAATCAGTCTGTATTACCCCGACCGATTGTGATTATGTAATTGATGGCGGTGCTTGTCTCGGAGAGACTGCTCTTGTTTTCTCCAATGCAGTTGGTGAACGGGGAAGAGTATATGCCTTTGATCCAGTTTACGACCATCTAGAAATTCTTAGATTTAATCTCGATCAATTTCCCCTAAAAAATGTGGTAATGCACGAGTATGGTTTGGCCGATAAAGATATTTTTGCATCTCCAGTCAAATTAGAAAAGTACGATCCAGCTTTCAGTGGGATCAACAAGACTGTTCCATTGCGATCAATTGATTCACTAG
>JAAUYI010205669.1_pt1 | contig 10488 bp, 5 predicted proteins | sample 7278041 | NCBI WGS metagenome assembly JAAUYI01 (sample SAMN14350216, study PRJNA611818) | marine sediment metagenome | isolation source: surface marine sediment (0.6m) | place: French Polynesia: Moorea | collected 2018-08
GTTTCACCAATTTTAGGGCTTTTGCGCCCCCTCAACCTAATTTTTGGGTCGTGCCATAATCTCTGTAACGTTCTTTAGCTCAATGTTTCAAAGTTTTCCAGCAACCTCTATATACTGTCTATATACTAGATATGGATTAGTTAAAGATAGGCAATAACATGGAAATAGCAACATTTGGAGCAGGATGTTTTTGGAAAGTAGAAGACGCTTTCCGTCAACTGGAAGGAGTTGAATCAACTTCTGTAGGTTATATGGGTGGGCATTTTGCTAATCCAAGTTATTTAGATGTACTTGCAAGAATTACTGGTCATGCAGAAGTAGCTCAGTTAAGATATAATCCCCAAAAAGTGAGTTATTTAGAGTTATTAGCTCTTTTTTGGTCAATTCACGATCCTACTCAATTGAATCGTCAAGGAGCAGATAAAGGAGAACAATATCGCTCAGTAATTTTTTATCATAGTTCTCAGCAAGAAAGGGAAGCTAGAGCCTCTAAACGAAAGTTACAACAATCAGGTCAGTTTGAGCAAGAAATTGTGACTCAAATTAAAGCTGCTTCAGAATATTATTTAGCACAAGAATCGGATCAGCAATATTTAGAGAAAAAGAGACGCTCTGTTTCTTCATGGGACAAAGGAGTCAAGAATAGCGAGCTACGATAGGAGTGTTTCAAGACTCGGAAAAACTTTAATGGCAATTATTGTTCAAGATAGAAGAACAGGTAACGAATATATTCTGTTGAGTATAAATGGGGTAGGAGAGCAAACTTCTCTTTCTTCGCGGTTTTTAAATGATTTATTTCCTAGAGAACAAACAAAAAATGGCTCTTTAGCAACAATATGTGACGCTAGAGGCAATATTTTCTCTAGTTATCTGGATAATTTGATTGTTGTAGAGATTGATGGTAAAAAACCTGGGGAAATATTACCAGAACCTATAAACCCATCTCTTAATGATGAATTTGAAGATGATAGTGATGAAGGTTGGCAACAAGGAAACACAGAAAAAATAGCCTCGCCAGAAAATTCCTCTACCCAAAATCCATCGATCGATCGAACAGATGAATTAAATGATGATGAAGATTGGATCTAGTATTTCTGCTAACAGAAAATAAAGTCTCTGAATGCTAAAGATTTGTGAGAATCAATGCTCTCTTGCATGATACAATCAGCATTAATTAATAGTTAAAAAAAATTAACAACCTTGCGATCGTTAATCCCCTAGTCATTTTCTGGTTAAAAATTAACGAATTATAAATCTGTCCAGAATATTAATTGAGATCAATTGGCAGTTTAGGCGTAGAATAAGCATAAAGGCATTAGCGTCCAACTAATGCCACATAAGTTCACGACTTTATTTATATTCCAACATTTCACAGTTTCACTAAACTTGAGAGGTATTGTTTATTAACTTTGCCTCTTTTTTATAGAAATTTACCTAAGCATATACTTAAATCAATAACATGTCTTCAGTAAATCCACTATCTTAGTGAAGTATATAAACTAGACTGAGATATTTCAGTTCACACTGAGTGATGTAGATCATGAATAAACTTGTTAACACTTCATCGAATTAGCCTTTTAATAGAGAATTGTGAGAGTTTAAGAGTTATAAGCGTTAATATTTAGTGACTGAGTTAATTTAGCTATGGTTATTTGTTCATAGTACTCAAAAGGTTGATGAATCCAAGGATTATCCTCAAGATAATCAACATAATAATTCGGAATAGTCTGAGAGCAACTTTTATACCAAATTACTGCTGTACGTATTTCTGTTATTTCTTGACCATAATTATGCTGAAGCCACTTGACTGCTTCAACTAAACTAATTCCTGAGTCTACCAAGTCATCTACTAATAAGACTTTGTTGCCTAAATTAGTTTGAGTCATGGCTAAGTGCTGAGAAAAAGTTATTTTGCCCCTTTGACGATTATCTTCACCACCATAAGAAGAAGAGAATAGGATGGCTAAGGGTTGACGATAAAGACGACAAAAAATATCTCCTACTCTTAGTCCTCCTTTAGCAAGACAGACGATCTGATTAAATTGCCAACCAGATTGATAGACTTTAACAGCTAAAGTTTCAATTTTTTGATGATACTCCGACCAAGAAACATACAAATCTGACATGAATTTAAATTTGGGAAATTACTTAAGAGAATGTTACAACTAGGACTAGTTTAATTGCAGGTTTTAGGGAGGAAGTTTTAGGCTGGTATATTCTGGATATCTCAGCATTTTTATCTTTCCTACCTCTCTATTAATTATTTGGACTATGAGTAATGATTTTTCCGTCGATCGATCTATTTTAGATGAACCTGAAGTAGAGAAACTAAACTTATCCACCAAAATAGCTTATGGTGCTGGGGATATGGGTCCAGCTATTACGGCTAATATTTTAGTATTTTTTTTGCTATATTTCTTTACTAATGTGGCTGGTTTACCTCCGGGTTTGGCAGGGAGTATTTTAGCTATTGGTAAAGTTGGCGATGCGATTAACGATCCCATTACAGGAATTTTGAGCGATCGCACGCGGACTCGTTGGGGTCGTCGTATTCCTTGGATGTTATTGGGGACAATTCCTTTTGGTTTCTTTTTCTTTTTGCAGTGGATTGTTCCTCACTTCAGCGATGATAAGGCAACTAATGATTGGGGATTGTTTATTTATTACATTGCGATCGCTATTCTCTTTAATCTAGCTTATACAGCAGTTAATTTACCCTACACTGCCCTCACTCCAGAATTAACCCAAGATTATAATGAACGAACTAATTTAAGTAGTTTTCGTTTTGCTTTCTCTATTGGCGGAAGTATTCTTTCTCTAATTCTGGCAACTTTTATTTTTGCTGTTTATCCAGACGATCCTATTCAACAGTATTTAATTCTTGGTTTAGTTAGTACTTTAGTTTCTGTAGTTGCTTTATTTTGGTGTACTCTGCGTATCCAGGAAAGAGGTGCAGAACCAATTCTGAATACAAAGCAGAAAAAAAGGCTAGGTTTTTTTCTGGCGGGAATCGGTATTTTAGCTGTTGGTTATGGAATAGTGACAGCAGTTATGGGAGGCGGTACTATCAATCTAGGTATTATTTTGGCTGTTTTATTGGGACTAGAAATAGCTGTATTTAGTATTACTTTAATCTCGTCAGAAACAGAGACTCATTTACGCGATCGCTCTTTTATTGCCAATCGTACTGCCGATGATAATCCTAATCTTTCCTTCTCACAACAATTAAAAATTGCTTTTACCAATAAACCTTTTCTCTACATCATTGGTATCTATCTTTGTTCTTGGTTAGCAGTTCAGTTAACCGCATCAATTTTAATTTATTTTGTGGTTAGTTGGATGGGAATGGCAGAAAGTGCTTTTCCTCTAGTTGCGATCGCTGTTCAAGGAACGGCACTATTCATGTTATTTATTTGGAAGGGTATCAGTGCCAAAGTAGGCAAAAAAGCAGTCTACTTTATGGGATCGATCATTTGGATTATTGCTCAAGGAGGATTATTCTTTATTCAACCTGGTCAAACTAACTTACTCTATATATTAGCGATGATGGCTGGTTGTGGTGTTTCGGTAGCTTATCTTATTCCTTGGTCAATGATTCCCGATGTAATTGAATTGGATGAACTCAATACTGGTCAACGTCGGGAAGGTATTTTCTATAGTTTTATGGTCTTGCTGCAAAAGTTTGGTTTAGCTTTGGCATTATTTTTAGTTGGTCAAGGTTTAGAATTAGCAGGATTTATTGAAAGAATACCAGGAGGAGAGATTCCCATCCAACCTGATAGTGCTTTGTTAGCTATTCGGATTGCTGTTGCACCTTTACCGACAGTTGCATTGATTGGTGGTTTAATTTTGGCTTATTTTTATCCCCTGACCCGCGAAGTTCATGCTGAAATTCGTTTGAAATTGCAGGAAAAAAAGAGTAATAGTTAATTAAATAGATTTAATCTATAGCTTTCTAGATGGCAGTGCGATCGCTTTTAAAGTATTTAGCATGATCTAATGTATTACCGATTAGTAAAAAACCCTTAAAAAATTAAATATTTATAAATGGTTGAGGTTTAATATTTAATACTCAATGGCTAATAAAAAACTTTATTTTGAGTTTGTTCTCTGCTGAGGTCCGTATTCTTGATTTTTTGCCTATTTCTTTCTCACTGCCAGCAAAGCGGAATAGTAATGAGTGAGCAAGTACCGAAAGATAATCCGATCGCAACATATTACAACGGCAATGAGGGCTATCCTGCCTGGACTGATGAGATTAGGTGGGATAACACCATCGATATGGGAACTTATACTAATGGTTCTGATGATTTTGCCAAATTTGAAAATGCACGGGATGAATTATACGCTCAAGGAGGCGGAGTACTTTATTATCCTCCTGGTGAGTATGACTTTTCTGCCATGCCTGCTGATGGTTACGATGGTCGGGGATTAATGCTCAAAAGTGGTGTAGTTATTCGTGGTGCTACCCCTCTAGAGGATAACACTGCCAGAGATGATGGTAATTTAGACTTACTAACCACTTTTAAATTTCCCTTGCAAACCAAAGCTGGCGGTGAAGTCCCTCGCGACTGGAATATTATTGGTTTGATGCCCACAAAAGATGAATCTATCCAAGATATAAGCAATATTGGACTTGTCTGGGTCAATGTGGTTGGAGGAACAGTATGGTGGGGACCAGAGCGAGAATGGGGCGAAACTTGGGCAACTGCTGATGGTTGGAAAAGCGATCGAGTTAAAGGAAGTTGGTCAAACCGTATACCCGATGGTACTCATCCCTGGGATGCTTTTGCTGGTTCGCCTACTTCTGGAACAGAATTAGGTATCGGCACAGGTCGTTTAGTTTTTGGTAGTAGTTTTACAGATTCGGCGGTTATTAATAATTCGATCGATGAGGGGTTTGGCGAAGATGGCTTTTACATGGCAAAATTCGCTCCCCGTATTGGTGTTTATGGTTCGCGGGTCTTAGTTGCTAATAATACCTTACCTCCTAGCCAGAAAAACTTTAAATACAAGCAAATTACTAACAACCATTCAGAAAGTACGTTGCTGTTTGACTATGGTAAAACTCTCGGTATCGATGTCAATAAAAGTATGTTACCCGCATATCAGAGCGATGCTGGTTACTATGCTGAAGGTGTAGCCGTTATCGATAACTGGGTTTGGAATCATGGTCACAAAGGTTACGATCTTTCAGGTACTTGGGTGACTGTGCGGAATAATCACAACGAAAGAGAATATTTAACCGAAAATGTTCCTAGTTTGTATGGTCTTGATGGTACTTATGAACTGACTCTCGATGGTTATAAAGAAAGTCAAGCTGGTGGTAGTGGTTCAGTCTCAGATAATCTTTCCCGCGCCTTCGATCTTAGTGGTCAAGGACTCTGGGTTGATAATAACACCTTAAACAATACTGGTTCCGATCCTGGTAATGATGGTGAAGGAATTTTGTGGCAGCGTCACGGTGGTACGGAGATTAATTCTGTGGCATTGACTAATAATACCCATCTTCAGGGTTCTGGGGAAGTAGGTTACTTCGGTGGCTATGATGTACATAATTATGGTCATCTCAGTGCTTGGAATCAGACCCCAGGATGGGTAGGTCATGCTAAAGCAGGTAATAATAATCTGATTGATAGTGCTTTTATTGCTAATAATGCGGAGGGTGGTGTAAGGACTGAGGCTGGCGGAATTAGGGATGTGATTACTGCCGATCCTGTTGGTTCAGTTTCTGCACCAATTAATATAACGGCAACAGTACAACCAGAAGAGGATAGTGTCTTAATTACTTGGGAAGATACAACCGATAATGAAATTGGCTTTCGAGTCGAACGGAGTATAGAAGGTGGTCCATGGACAACCATCGCCTATCGACCTCGCCAGAGTATGGGTTCAATTCATAATCAACAAGCATGGGTAGATTTTATGGCACCTCGCGATCGCTCTCTTAATTATAGAGTTGTAGCCATCCAAAGTGATGATAGCAATACAGGAGCTAGTACATCCACAGAGGCGATCGCTCTTTCTAGTCCTAATTCTCTGGGTGCAGGAGTTATCGTTGATGAAGATTTTACTAGTGGTGCTTTGGCAGCAGATACGTCTGATTACTGGACAATAAATGGTTCAGGTATAGCTTTTCGCCCTCCCAACGAGCGTAACTTTGATTTGGCTTTATCTAATCGTATTGCCGAAGGTGGAGGATCTTTTGCTGATAACTTGGTTTTCAATATTCCCGATGCAGAAACCACCCATCCTTCGGGAAAGAGACAGTTTGGCATTAATAAATTGGATGAAGTGGCAGTAGTCCGCTACCAAACTTTTAGTGATGTTGCCAAAAACTCACGGGAACAGTTTCATGTCCAAGTCGCCATGGTGCAAACTGACCCCGAACTAAATCCGCCTCCTGATTTCGGACACGATTTATCCTTTGAAACCGAGAGTAGATTTGTTAGTCTTAGTGCAAACCATAGCGATCGCGTACAACTCACTGCCAACGTAGAAAACTTAGAAATTGATGGTAGCGATCCTCAGAAAGAAGCTCAAAAACAAGCTTATTTTGAGGCAACTATGACCGCAGCCGATCTAGATCGAGAGTATACTAATCTGGTTATTTGGCGCGATCGACCAGGCACAGGAACAACGAATATTGAACAATGGGGTAATAATCGACTTGGTGACTACAATGTCCCTAGTGAAATGGTTAATAGATTACCACGCAACCAAGACCCTAATTATTCTTTATTTAATGAGATTGAAATTTTTCTTCAGCGTGGAAACACTAATGTAGATTTGCTCCGCAACGATGTTAATCTTAACGATGCTCAAATTGGTTTGACCGATCTTCATGTGGGTATTACTAAAAAAACCGATTTTAATCTAGACTATCGTACCGATGCTGCTGACTTTATTCGCTGGAATACCTATAAAAATCTAGGTGGAACTCCAGCTATGCAGACTGGAGACGCCGATAACGATGGTGATATCGATAACGATGATTTAGCACAATTACAGCTTTACTTGGGTCAAATTCACGATCCTAATTTTGCTGAAAGTCAATCTGTTTATACCTACAATTCTGAATCAGCCTTAAATAGTGACTATCTTATCCCTAATGGTAGTGAAGAAGAGCCAATTTTTGCCTATAATCAGCAAACTGGTGAACTGTTAGTCAATACCAAAGGTCAAGCTTTAAATGCCTGGATAATTCGCGGGCAAGTTGCTAATTCCGTTGAGCAAATCAATAACGGTAATTGGTGGATGGAAACAGTAGGTAATACTCAGCAATGGCTCGATCTTGACTTAGATGGATTTAGTTCGACTGAATTGACTCCCATTGCTACTTTTGCTCCAAGTTTAAACCTAACTGATTTTGGCAAGGTGGAAGTAGGCTTTGCTTCTGGTGGTGGACAGCTAGTGGATGTGGTTGAATATAATCCTCCCGTTTCTAACCAGCTTTTGTTGAAAAACGAGCTTTTCTTTAAAAAAGAAATTGACGGAGCAGAATATATTTATGTTACTCCCTATCCAGTTTCCGAACAATTTTTGAATACAAGCTGGACAGAGGAGCAAGAAAACGAATTCATCAAACGTTATAACGCTGTTATTGAAGCACAAGGAAGCAATACAAGCTACGGTGGTAGATTTTTCGAGCAAGAAAAACGCTCTTATCCCCGCGCCATGCTTTCTTATATTTGGGGTGTGGCTAATAATAACAGTAACTCGATCGAGCAAGCAAAAAACTTTCTGCAAGCTGATGATATCGGTGATAATAGTTTATCTTTTTTGACCCAAGGTGTAGATTATTTCCCTAGCTTTACCCTCAAAACTCAAGTTACTAAGTATTTTTATTTTGGTCAATTTAGTCAAAGTCTGGGACTAGACTATCTGGACTCTAGTTATACCGATACCATGTATTTAGGAGCAGATGCTTGGATAGACGATAACTGGATCGATGCTGAGACAGGAATTGCTTATAGCGATCCTTTATGGCGACCCAATCCGATTTATAATCCAGATAAAGACCCAGAGTTAGTCGGTGGAGAAAACTGGACACCCAATGGTCGTAACAGTTGGGTTGATATTCGTAATACCGATAACTTAGAAGCAATGCGAGAAGTTGCTATTTACCTGATGGCAGAGGAAACAGGTAATACAGTTAATCGCGATCGCTATGCCAAGAATTATTTAGCCAGAGTAGCAAGCAATTGGCAAACTGGCATCAGAGAGTGGGATTCTCCCAACTATTTTAACTGGACGGCAGCAGCTAACCTAAGTATGTACGATTTTGCGGAAGAAGATGGCGCAGGAGCAAAAGTTAAAAAAGCAGCTAAAGCCTCTTTAGACCAAAACTTTACTGCTGCTGCCCTGAAATATTATCATGGTGGTCTTGGGGGGACAAACCTGCGTAATACTACACCTCAGCTTCCTTTTAATGGTGCTGCTTCTTTCTACCACTTATATTTTGGCGACTCACCCTTAGCCGATCTCGCTCCTGACACTAGCAATAGTATTCACGCTCTTTTAAGTAGTTATAGACCACCTCAAGCTGTAGTCGATCTTGCCCAAAAAGACTTTAGCAAACATACAGAGATTTTAGCGACTAAATCACCCTATTTAGAAGATCTTGCCCGCAAACCATCTGAACCCGAAACCCCTGCGATTGAGACACCACGGTATTTTGAAACCAATTACTACGGGAACACTTATCATCTGGGAACTTTAGTAGCACCAGACTCTCCTACCGATTATCAAGCAGAACTTTGGAATGTTACGACTTTTAAATTAGCTGCGGATAATTCCGTCCGTGGTGTGGATTTTTTCGGTGCGAATACCAGTTCCCTTGATAGTGCAGCTTCTAAAAACCTTGGCGATCAGATTGCTCAATACCAAAATATGGCACTCTGGTTAAGACCTGCTGATGGTAACTCTTTCTATTTTATGGCTCCTGACCCAAATTTAGCACCAGGAGGTACTGGCACAGTTATTCAAGATGATGGTATTTGGTTCTTTCAATTAGAAAACACTTGGATTGCTTTGCGACCAATTAATTTAGTTTTTAGAACCCAGACTAACGGAGTTAAAAACCCTAGCGAAATAGAATATGTTTTTGACACAGTAGGGGATGATTACGCTGGATTTGCGATCGAAATTGGCGAACAAGGAAATATTAATGAACCAGGAATATTTCCTAACTTTGATCGCTTCAGAAATGCAGTTAAATCTAAAACTCTAGACCTTTCCCAATTATTCCAAGGAGATGTCACCCTTAACGGCACAGATGATTCCTTTTTGCGGATGGTTTACAACCCCCATAACGATTTACCTACTATCTATCGCAACAATAACCAAGCATACGGTTTTACCAATCCAGATAACTTTGCTCTCTACCGTACCATTAATGACGAACCAACCGCAGAAATTGTCAATTTATCTTCTGGTGAGAGTTTAACTGTAGGTGAACCAGTAACTCTAGAAATTAATGCCGAAGATACAGGCGATCGCGGAGCGGTTAATATGGAATGGCAACGAGGTTTTCTCAGTGTTCTTTCAGGTACTCCAGAAAATCCTGGTTGGTTATTTGAAGAAGAGTTAGATAACAATAATCAAGTAACTTGGTCTGAGAGAGAAGCAACTCCAGAAGATTATCTAGGACAAGTCCAACGAGTAGAATTTTGGCTTAATGGTGAATTAGTTGCTGAAGATCGAGATAGTTCCGATGGTTGGGACATAGATTGGATGCCTATGACCCCTGGAGATTATACTATACAGGTGAGGGCGATCGATAATGATGCTCAGGTTGGTTGGTCAACTCCCTTAGCAGTTCAAGTCACCGATAATGATGCAATTATTACTTCGATCGGTACTGCAGACAACGAAATAATTCTTCCTAATACTTTTTAAATTTTCTTGGATATATCCAGAATATAGCGTTATTTTATCTGGTAAGTTATTGTTTAAGGGCGATCGCGAAGTGCCAGGCTTCGCCCGATCGCACTATATACTAAAATTTTGGGTATGAATACAGAAATTCCTCTCGGCTCAGTTATTCAAGGTTCTTTGACTAAAGGATTAGAAGTAAGGTTACATCCTGATATCTCTGTTGAAGATATGCGAGTAGGAAAGTTTCTGGTTATACAAGGTATGCGCTCGCGTTTTTTCTGTCTACTTACTGATGTTTCTCTCGGTGCTGCTAGTGAGAGGATTTTGGCTAACCCTCCTGCTATAGAAGATACTTTTTTACGGGATGTTTTGGCAGGAAGTGGTACTTATGGCACGGTCGAACTTGCACCGATGTTGATGTTTACGCCGACAGAGACCAATAAAGAGCAAACTAGCCCACCTGTGAAGGGTAAAAAGAGCAAAATGGCTTCCTTTGAGACTCAAACTAGTATAGATGCGGAATTATTACCAGTTAAGACTATTCCTGCCCATTTTAGTCAAGTTTACGAAGCTAGCGAGCAAGATTTTCGGAACGTGTTTGGGTGGGAA
>JAAUYI010091112.1_pt1 | contig 10485 bp, 8 predicted proteins | sample 7278041 | NCBI WGS metagenome assembly JAAUYI01 (sample SAMN14350216, study PRJNA611818) | marine sediment metagenome | isolation source: surface marine sediment (0.6m) | place: French Polynesia: Moorea | collected 2018-08
AAGCCAAAGCCAAATTGGCATTACAAAAAAGCTGATTCTAGTAAGTTTTATCTTTTGTTGAAAAGTGTTAAAAAAGCCAAAGCCAAATTGGCATTACAAAAAAGCTGATTTATGACAAAATTCAAATAAGGTCACTATTAGGAAAAAAATAAATTCCCTAGGGATAAAAAGATGTTGAGTTACCCCTAGGGAGTTTATATCCTGATAGAAAGACAAGAAATCAAACTGATTCAACCTTAAAACAGGAGAAATCAATTATGGACTATATGAAGGATTTAGAACTTCAGGATTTAGACTTCATGACAGACCTGTCGGGAGTTGAAATTAGCCAAATTGAAGGCGGCTGGGGCGATGATGACGATGACGATGGCGGTGGCTACTACCCTAAGCCTTCCTACCACGATCCCTACTACCCGGGAACATCCCAGAGTGGCGAAGTTGTTGCCATCGCTTACGCTGATAATGGTGGCTATGCTACTAACAATGTGTACATAACTAATAACTATTACATCATTGGTTTTGGTGGTGGTCGTCGTGGCGATGATGAGGGGGATTAATAAATTTAAGAGTGTGATTTAAATGTCTCTTTTTAATTGACTTTTTCACCTTTTTGGCTTGTTTGCGCCGTAGCACATATCTTGCACCTTCTCAATAAGGGTAAGTAGGCCTATGCCACACCTACGAAATAATAAGGGTTTGGGACTGCTGATTTTCTCAATAATCTTATGGTGCAAGATGTGAAGCAGTGTACTAGAACAAGGAAAACCTCGTTCAGCGAATGAACGAGGTATTTCCCTTAATAAAAATTTTTTCGATAAACGAAATGTATCAGACTAGTATAAGTTCAGGGAATACCAAAACATCGCTGCTTCAAGATATCGCCTTACACGTCTGTAAAGCTTTGTGCAGCTATCCTCACTATGCCATCGTGGGTGGCTTCCCTGCCATACAAGACCGCTCAAACTTGATCGATCTGTCCCAAGCCATTGGTGCAGTTGTATGCGGACAACCAGTTTCAGGGAGAGATGCCGAAAATCAGGATAAGGTTTCTTTCACACAAGTTCGGATTGACGAAACCAAGGCTAACCTAGGTGGGTACGTGACCAAATACAGCCGAACTCATCAACCCCTGACTCTGCACACAGATTCATCCTATATGTCCCACCCCCATAAGTTAGTTGCATTCCAGTGCATCGTAGCGGCACAGACGGGGGGGGAATCCATCATGGCTCCTGTGGAAGACATATTGCAAAGAATCGATAGTGAGGTTTTGGAGTTACTAAGGGCACCCATTTATCCTTTTGGCGATAAACCATCCCCAATCATTTTTGGTGAACCCGGTGATGAACAAATCCGATACTACCGGGCACAAATTGATCGGGCACTGGAAACAGGGGCACTGCCATTGTCTGACAAACATTATGCTGCCATTGAAACTCTGGATCGGGTACTTCAGCAAACCGAACAATTTAATCAGTTTCAATTGCAACCTGGACAAATTGTGTTTATGGACAACACCAAGGTGCTGCATGGACGTACAGGATTCTCTCAACAGAGCGATCGCTTATTGTATCGGGTTCGTCTCCATGTTCCCAACTTTGAAGTTGGCAGTCAACTCAAGGCATCTGTCAACATAGGTGAGAATCAAATACAGTTTCCACCATCCAATCAGTCTACCTCAGCAGCACTGAACCTGGATACCCCTGAGAAAAATGAGGAACCTCAAGAGTTAGATTTCAATAACGCAGAGGCTCATTTGGTTCTGGCAAAGGAAATGAGGCAGTTGAATCGTGTTGGTGATGAACTCGAACATTATCGTTTAGCCAGTGAATTAGCATCTGATAACAAAATTGCGTTGCAAGCCTTCAGTGCCTATGGTAAACTTGCCCTGCGTATGGGGAAGTTTGCTCAAGCAACTAAAGCATTCCGTCGCTGCCTGGAAATTGACCCCCAAAATTATGATTGTGGTCTTGCCTTATCCAGTTTGGTGCATGAGTCTGGAAATGCGGCAGCAGCCGGAGGAATATTAGAACAGGTTACCCAACATCACCCGTTTGTTTTTCTAGATAAACCGAATTCCCAAAAACCAACTATCTTGAGAACCCGGGGGCTGGAAGGCTCAGCTTATGCCATCGTAAAAGAAAATGATGGCACCTACACTAACCTGCTTCGTGGTGGTCATTTCTCAATTAAGAATCTGGTTAATAAACAACGATATAACTTAATTATTCTCAATATTTTTCAAAAAAATACCGATCAATTAAAAGATATTCCCAACTTTGACTTATTTCTCAATACAATTGCCTGTCCGGATCTCAAACGAGAATCATTACTTGCTGCAGCTAGATTGGTGGATCGCTATCCCCATATTCCTGTCATTAATCACCCCCGTCGCGTTCTGGAAACAACTCGTGAGCGTAATTCCCTCCGGCTTAACATGATTCCAGGAGTTTGCTTCCCCAAAACAGAAAAACTCTGGTGGGACGGTATCTCATTGGATGCGATCGCCAAAGACATCATCGGTTTGGGTTTTGTCTTTCCCATGATTATCCGCCAAGTCGGTACCCAAACCGGAAGCAGTGTTGCCCTGGTTAAAAGTGAGCAAGCACTCCGGGAACATTTTCAGAAAAGTCCCGCAAACAAAGAGTACTACATCATCCAGTTCCATGACTGCCGTAAGTTTGAGAATGTTTACAACAAAACAAGAGTATTTTTCATTGATCACAATTTTTATCCAGTGGCTCACTTATTCAACGATTCCTGGAATATTCACTCTGGCGATCGCTATAGCCTCATGAATAAAGCACCTTGGACACAGTATGAAGAAAAGTCTTTTCTCAACGATCCCCTTAGTTATCTGGGCAGGGAAAATTTTAATAAACTCTGCAAAATTCGCGATTTGATTGGTCTAGATTTCTTCGGGATTGACTTTACAATTCTCCCAGATGGCAGATTATTTATCTTTGAACTCAATGCGGCAATGCGACATAATTTCGATCATGCTCAGAATTTTCCTTACACCCAACCCCATCTCAAGCGGATATCCGAGGCTTTCGACACTATGGTGCAACGCCGTCTAAAGGTCAGCAAGGAACGTGCGGTTAGATGATGGGAACGATGTGGGGTAATGGTGGGGGTGTTGGGACTGTTGGGTGGGTGAAGCTCATTACCAGATATCTTGCACCTTCTCAATAAAGGTAAGGTGGGCACTGCCCACCCTACTCCATGTTTAATGGAAACAGAAAAATATTTTCAATTTCTCACCACGATCTTGACGAGTATGTTATAATGTCTATTAATACTAAGAGTTAATTCGGCAGACGGTTTTTGTTTATTCGTAATTCACAGACTTTTCTCCGAAATCACTCGTTTCTACACATCTATGATTTTGGAGACAATTTATGTCAGTTTATGTAGGCAATCTTTCTTACGAGGTTAAAGAAGAGGATTTGAATGCTGTTTTTGCGGAATATGGTTCTGTGAAACGAGTTCAATTACCTACTGACCGTGAGACAGGTCGTCCACGCGGCTTTGGCTTTGTGGAAATGAGTTCAGACGCTGAAGAAGAAGCAGCCATTGAAGCTCTTGATGGTGCTGAGTGGATGGGACGCGACCTGAAAGTAAATAAAGCCAAACCCAGAGAAAACAGAGGTTCTTTCGGTGGTAATCGTGGGGGAGGGGGCTATAACCGCAACCGCTACTAAGGTTTGTAGTTAGCTCTTTAAGCTCAGAAATTAGTCCACCAAGGCTCAAGGATTATACTTGAGCCTTTTTGATTTCCAGGCTTGGACTTTTTGCTCAAAAATGGGATGTTTTGTTTAAAACATCTCAAATTTTCGTACTGAGTTCAGAAAAAGCCCAATTTATCATCACATTTATCTAAAAAGTATACCACTCATTAGGCACTTCCTGCACAGAAGTCTCACTAATAGTAGTACCATTTACCTGCCAAATACTATTTTCACCCGTTTCTTGATTCCGCCAGAACACATCAGTCTTACCATCCCCATTAAAATCTCCCATATCGGGTTTCCAAGCGGTATTAGTTCCTGGTAGAAAAGCCGCAGTTGCCACAGATGTACCATCCATCAACCAAGCGGTATTTTCCCCAGTCGTCTCATTGTGCCAGAAAATATCAGTCTTACCATCCCCGTTAAAATCACCAACACTAGCCTTCCAAGCAGAATCCATTTTATCTACAGAACCGCCAAAATTGAAAATACCATTCATCTGCCAAATGGAGTTTTCACCGGTTTCTTGATTCCGCCAAAGAATATCAGTTTTACTATCACCATTAAAATCCCCAGTAATAAAACTCCAAGTTGGATCAACAGTCGCTAGAGAATAATTGGAGGCATTTGTACCATCCATAAACCACACCACATTCTCACCAGTAATCTGATTGCGCCAAAATAGATCGGTTTTACTATCACCATTAAAATCAACCATAGTGGCATTCCAAGGTGAATCAGCTTGATCTAAAAAAGCCGCAGTGGTGACTGTAGTACCATTCATTATCCAAGTAGCATTTTCACCAGTTGTGGCATTTCGCCAAAAAATATCACTTCTACCATCACCGTTAAAATCAGCAATATCAAAATTCCAAGAAGAATCAATATTTTGTAGAGAAACAGCAGATTTTACTGTAGCGTTATCAATTAGCCAAATGGAGTTTTCACCAGTTTGGGTATTACGCCAAAAAATATCAGTCTTACCATCACGATTGAAATCAGCATAGGCAAAATTCCAAGCTGAATCCATATTCGGTAAAGCATTTTGATAGACAATATTACTACCATTCATTAACCAAATGGAAGTTTCACCCGTTTGAGTATTACGTAAAAATTTATCGGTTTTGCCATCCCCATTAAAATCAGCAACCAATGCTGCATCACTAAATCTAGAATTAGGATTAGGATTTCTGCCTGCAATTGTAACTAATTCTTCCCCTGGTAATAATTGTGAAGAACTACTGGAAGCAAAATTATTATTTGAATAGATATTGTCATCAAAACTATTAGCAGTTTTTTGATATTGTAATATCAAAGTTTCTGACGACAAAGTTAAGGACTTATCAGCAGATGATAACATAATACGTTCTTTTCCAGATTACTCATAATCTTTTTACATTTTTTGAAATTTTATTTTTGTAAACAGGTAACCCATGTTATAGATTGAAGTTTGTTTATAAATAACTTTTTGTGACTTTAATAGACTATTTTCAAGAGGTAAAGGGTAAATACTACCGAGTTGAAAACCAAGCCGATTTCTAAATCCAAGAAACAGAGTTTCTTTGAGTAGAATAGGGAAGATTTTGGTATCGAGTTGAAAACAAAGCCGATTTCTAAATCCAAAAAACGGGGTTTGTTTGGATAGAATAGGGAAGATTTTGGTACCGAGTTGAAAACCAAGCCGATTTCTAAATCCAAGAAACAGAGTTTGTTTGGGTGGAATAGGGAAGATTTTGGTACCGAGTTGAAAACCAACCCGATTTCTAAATCCAAAAAACAGAGTTTGTTTGGATAGAATAGGGAAGATTTTGGTATCGAGTTGAAAACCAACCCGATTTCTAAATCCAAAAAACAGAGTTTGTTTGAGTAGAATAGGGAAGATTTTGGTACCGAGTTGAAAACCAACCCGATTTCTAAATCCAAGAAACACCGAGTTGAAAACCAACCCGATTTCTAAATCCAAAAAACACCGAGTTGAAAACCAACCCGATTTCTAAATCCAAGAAACAGAGTTTGTTTGGGTGGAATAGGCAAGATTTTGGTATCGAGTTGAAAACCCGATTTCTAACCTTAGTCGCTATCCACCCTGACAGAATTACTCCTAACTCCTAACTCCTAATTATTACGAGAACATTACCCACTCACGAGAAACTGTCTGTACAGGAGTGTTAGTACCATCAGCCAGAGAAATCAAATTCTCTCCAGTCTCACTATTACGCCAGAAAACATCCGTCTTACCATCGCCATCATAATCGCCAATGATGGGTTCCCAGCTACCAGGAAGTGCTTGCTGTTCAATAGGAGTGACATTTCCACCATCCATAATCCAAACACTATTTTCACCAGTTTGCTGATTATGCCAGAGGATATCCATCTTGCCATTACCGTCAAAATCGCCAATGCTAGACTTCCAATCCCCTGCAAGTTGTGGTAAGACAACTTCAGTCGGAGACGAACCATTTGTCAACCACAAGGTATTTTCCCCTGTACTAGCATTACGCCAGAGGATGTCGGTAGTAAAGTTACCATCGAAATCACCAAGGGTGTAATCCCAACCAGCACCAAATGTATTCAGATTAATAGGAGTAGCCTCTAAACCATTCATCGACCAGATAACATTCTCTCCAGTAGCCTGATTATGCCAGAAAATGTCTGTCTGGAGGTTGGGATTAAACTCACCGATAGTATAAGTCCAGTTTGAATCCAGGGTATTTAAGGCACCATCAGTAGCAATGGTAGTACCATCCATTAACCAAGCAGCATTCTCACCAGTACCAGCATTACGACGGAAAATATCGGTTTTACCATCGCCATTAAAATCAGCAATGCTATAACTCCACCCTGGAGTCAGGGTTGTCAGAGAAGCTTCAGAAGCAATGGTTGTACCGTCTATCAACCACACAGCAGTTTCACCTGTCTGGTCATTAAACCAGAACATGTCTGTCTTGCCATCAGCATTAAAATCGCCAATCTTACCCTGCCATCCTGGTCCAATAGTATTTAAATTACCAGAAGACAGCACATTAGTGCCATCCATTAACCAAACAGCAGTTTCACCAGTTTGAGTGTTGTACCAAAACTTATCATTTTTGCCATCACCATTAAAATCAGCAATTACCGCAGGACTTGTAATATAAGGACTGGGATTTTTCTGATTCAGTAAATCATCAAGGAATGACTGTGATTCTAAAGAACTACTTGAGGAACTTTGAGAAATCAAGTCATTATTTAAATCATTATTATCATTAACATTTTGGAATTGAATTGTTGATGTTGTATTCAATTCTTGGGATTTAGCAGATTGATTTGAAAACATAACTGTTGTTGATGAATCGTGCTTATACATCTTTTAACAGTGTCTTCATAAAAACTTCAAGTGTTGCTTGATAACATATTCATGTTTTTAATATTTTTTTTATAACTGTCATGATTTGTGGAGAAAACTATAGAATAATTGACGAATTATTTCCATTAAAAATGGTCAGCAAATACCTGTAAATCATGACATTTAATTTCAAAATGTTATCTATAAAAACACTTGATTATATTCAACACTGTTTATATTAATTGAGGTAGTTATATGTAAATTATAATTTTGACAATAAGTTCAATATATACGGAAAACTTAGATATTAATTGTATGAATACAACAATAGGATTAGTACTGCTACCTTGGAAGTCATAGACGCGCAAAGAAAACCTCCCATTCGCCAGAGAGGTTCTAGGGTAAGTATTGTTTTCTCTAGCTTTGACCTTTTATAAATGGTTCCTTGATTTACGCGTCCACAGTACTAAGTAAGTAGGTGGAAATAAACACAACTATATTACGAAACGTAAATAAAGAGTGAAACCTTTACCAATGACAAATGACGACCCTAAAAGCGTTCGCTTTATTTCTACCTACCTACTTAGTATTTAATTCTTGTTGACGTAGCCTAAAAATCTCAGTATACTTTCTATTCCCTATTCCCCTTCCTTGACGAGTAATTTTACAAATCAAACCGGATTCCTAAATTAATTTGTGAGTACAATAACAGTGAAAAAATCTTTAATTATTTACCAACTAACTCAAGATAATATGAAACTGTCCCTGGATTTGATGACATTGTGTATCTTTTACACTATTGCGGTTATTTAAAATAAAGTTAATACATCACAGCTGTTGTAAATAATCAGTGAGACTATGCAAACAGAATATCGACTGCGTCGGGAAGCCTTGATGTCAAAAATTGGTAATGGAACCGCCATCTTTCGCAGCGCTCCCATGGCGGTGATGCACAACGATGTAGAATATACTTATCGCCAAGACAGTGATTTCTTTTATTTAACCGGCTTTAACGAACCCGAAGCAGTTGCAGTATTAGCACCCCATCACCCCGAACATCGGTTTATACTATTTGTTCAACCCAAAGATAGAGACCAAGAAATTTGGACTGGTTACCGCTGTGGAGTGGATGCAGCCAAAGAATTATATGGTGCAGATGCAGTTTATCCAATTGCAGAACTAGACGAGAAATTACCCCAATATCTCGAAAAAGCTGATCGCATTTATTATCGCCTCGGACGCGATCGCACTTTTAATGAGAAAATTCTCCAACATTGGCAAATTCTCATGCGGACTTATCCCAAACGGGGGACAGGACCTATTGCTATTGAAGATACCAGTCCAGTGCTGCACAGCATGAGATTAATCAAAAGCGAAGCGGAATTGTTACTAATGCAAACAGCCGCTGACATCGCCACAGAAGCACACAACCACGCCATGGGGATGACCGCACCAGGACGTTATGAATATGAAATCCAAGCGGAAATGGAACGTATATTTCGCCTGAGGGGGGGAATGGGACCTGCTTATCCTTCCATAGTCGCCTCCGGTAACAATGCCTGCATCCTCCACTACATCGAAAATAACCGCCAAATGCAGGATAACGAACTACTACTAATTGATGCTGGTTGTGCCTATGGTTACTATAATTCTGATATTACCCGTACATTCCCGGTAGGCAGTAAATTTACCCCCGAACAAAAAGCATTATACGAAATAGTATTAGCAGCACAAAAACAAGCGATCGCTCAAATCCAACCAGGAAACCCTTATAATTTAGCCCATGATACCGCCGTGCGCGTACTTACAGAAGGATTAGTAGAGCTGGGTATACTCAAAGGAGACATTGACGAATTAATAGAGTCAGAAAAATATAAACCCTTTTACATGCACCGCACCGGACATTGGTTAGGTTTAGATGTCCATGATGTGGGTGTTTACCAACATGGTGAAGATAAACCCCAGATTTTGCAACCAGGTCAAGTATTAACAGTAGAACCCGGACTTTATATAGTTCCAGGTACACAACCAGCAGAAGACCAACCAGAGGTTGACCCCCGCTGGGTTGGTATTGGTATTCGCATTGAAGATGATGTCTTAGTCACAGACACCGGAAATCAAGTCTTAACCGCTGGAGTTCCCAAAGAAGTCGCTGATATGGAAAGATAGATAGCTAAACCACAGAGACACTAAGAATTTGCCTCTGTGGTGAATTATCTTTCCCAGGAATAAGTATGTATAAACAATTAGCAATAGCAACCCTTGGTGTGTTTTTAGCAACAATCACACCTGGTATGGCAGCAGAGACAGTAATGCAAAAAGTGAAACGTACAGGGGTGCTAACTGCTGGTACTAGTAAGGATGCCATTCCTTTTGCCTATACAAATAAACAAGGGGAGTTGGTGGGTTATTCAGTGGATATGCTGAATTTAATTGCAAGAAAGTTAGAAAAAGAACTTGGCAAAAAAGTAGAATTGAAGTTAATTGCACTTACCCCAGCACAGCGGATTCCGAAGATAATTAACCGGGATGTAGACATAGTTTGCGATGCTAGCAGCTTTACTTGGGAACGGGATAAACAGGTGGATTTTTCCGTCAGTTACGGTGCTACTGGTACGCAGTTATTAGTAAAACAAGGTAGTAAAATTGATTCCCCAGAGTCCCTCATTGGTAAGCGCATTGGTGTGTTAGCTAAAACCACAAATGAGCAAGCAATTAAGCGGGCACAACCACGAGCAATACTAGTATATTTTAAAGATAGAGCTGAGGGTTACACAGCCTTACAACAAGGGAAAATAGATGCCTTAGCTTCCGATAGTATATTTTTGGAGGCATGGCTGGAGAAGGGTAAAAACCGAGAGCAGTTTGAAATTGTACCCCCTCGTCCCTATTCCCGGGAAGGAATAGCCTGTATGGTGCCTGAGGATAACTCCAATTTTCTCGATGCAGTCAACTTTACCCTCATCGAATTTATGCAGGGGTTCGTTAACAATCAACCCCAAAATGTGCGCATTTTTGACCGTTGGTTTGGTTCTCAAGGAGTTGTATTACTAAATCGAGATTTACGAGATTTGGCAATTGAAACCATGCAAATCATGATTGAATCCCGGGAAGAAATCCCTCAAAGGTAGTTTTTGAAGATCAATGTCGAAGTTTAGACGAAGTTAATTCTAGAGTCTACCATGGTAATCTGAGTTTTTGTTACTTATTTACACATTTCCTTTACAAATTCTTAATGGGTATTCGTTGACAATAGGGGGTAGGGAAGAGTTGTTTATGACTCTTTCGTTAACCAAACCCCCAAATTACACAAAATAGTGCATTTGTCAATCCATATAAATACTTAGGTATTTATGCTTGTCAAAAACTTGTGCTTTCTTCCCTGTTTTTCTGGAGAGCATATTTAAGGGAGAATCTGCATAACCAAAC
>JAAUYI010102631.1_pt1 | contig 10485 bp, 11 predicted proteins | sample 7278041 | NCBI WGS metagenome assembly JAAUYI01 (sample SAMN14350216, study PRJNA611818) | marine sediment metagenome | isolation source: surface marine sediment (0.6m) | place: French Polynesia: Moorea | collected 2018-08
CGACCGTTTCAACGCCTACCTGGGCCAGTTCCGCGAGGCCGTGCGGGAGTTCTATGAGCAGCTGGACAGCCTGCGCGGGGCCGAGCTGCCGACGCTGAGATTCGAAGCCATCGTCGACCTGAAGAACCGCAACGAGGCCGTGCACCGTCGCATGCACCGCCGCATCTACGACGAGGTGTCGCGCGGCGAGCTTTCCCGTGTCGAGATCTCGACACTGTTCAACGTCAATCGCGAGATCTACGTCTCGAACCTCGCGCTGATCACCGCACTGGCTGATGCCCTGCTCGATGCCGATGCGGCCGACGACTTCGCCGCGATCCCGGTCACGAGGTAAGTGGATTCCCGCATTCCGGCACCGCGCGCCCGCGCGCATCATCGAAGGGCAAGGGTCCCAAGGGAATTACGAGATGACCATCGACGTCAAAGACCTGCTCAGGGAGTTGCACGAGGATCACCGCAACATGGCGCTGCTTCTCAACCTGCTCGAGCACGACATCGACCGGCTAGAAGCCGGCGATGACCCCGACTTCGAGTTGCTACACGACGTCATGCAGTACATGACCGTGTATGCGGACGCCGTGCATCACCCTCGCGAAGACCTGGTCTACGCCCGCATGCGCGAGCGCGGCCCCGACATTGCCGAAGGACTCGAGGGCATCGAAGAAGACCACGAGAACATCGCTGTCCTCGGCGGCAAACTTCGCGGCGACATCGAGGCCATCATCGCGGGCAGTGCGCTGACCCGCGACGAGATACTGAACGACACGCGCCAGTACATCACTCGCCTGCGCAATCACATGGAATGGGAAGAAGGCGACCTGTTCGAGCGTGCCGAAGCGATGACGCGCGATGCCGGCGACCTGAGCGTCGATGTCAGCCACCTTGGCCTGAGCGATCCGGTCTTCGGTGCAGACAAGGACTCTGCGTTTGCCAACCTGCTCGACTACGTGCGACGGGCAGCCGGCGGCGCGGCCTGAGACCGCTCAGAAATAGAACGCGACCTGCAGGAATATGCCCAGGTCGGTCGCAAGGAACGCGCCGCCGCTTTCGATCCCACCGAATTCGCTGCCGAGCGGGCCGAGCGGCACGTTGATGCTGCCGGTGAAGGTGGAATCGTCGCTCAGGCTCAGCTGCGTGATCAGCTGCAGCAACGCGCTGGGGTCGTCGACGTTCGCCAGCAACGTCGGCGATACAGTCCACAGCGGCGACATTTCGATCAGCACACTGCCGGCCAGGTAGTTGCGTGACAGCGTAAACAACTCGCCGCGCGCAACGCGTGCCAGCAGGTCCGGTCGCGCGGCAAGGCTCAGCGCATCGTAGTTGCCTGCGCTGACGCCAAAGCCGTTGTAGTAGTACTCGAGCAGCCCGCTCATGTTGCGACCGGACCATGTCCATGAATAACTGACGTTCGCAACGAGCTGCACATAAGTGTCGACGTCGGTGTCGGTCACGACAACGTCACCCCGCAGTACTGCGCCGCCCACGCTCGTTGCGCCGCCGAGTCCCACGACATCGTCGCCGTAGTGCCGTGCGACGAGCAGGTCGAACTCGCTCTCGCCCCGCAGTCCGTGATACTTCGCAGCCATCGTTGCGACGTCAGTGTCGACATCGCCGCTCAGCGGGTCTCGCCGCGAGACCCAGGCGGCCTGCAGGTCGTCACCATTGTCTTTCAGGTACTGCAGGTACGCCATGTCGTCACCCGGCTTGTACTCGGTGTCGATCGTCGCCGGATCGAACGGGTTGACGAGATCCATCGGTGAGTAATACAGGCCGTTGCCCCAGGAGATCGCCTGCCGGCCGATGCGCACGACGGCCTTCTCGCTCGCGTAACCCAGCCACAGGCGGTCGAACCTGTGCAGCCACGCCTGCCGGCCGTCGTCATCCAGCACCTTGGTGAGGTCCATGAGCCGACGGTCGTCTTCCGGCAGGCGCTGCACAAACAAACCGCCAGGGAGGTCGCGAGTGAACTCGATCGTGTCTCCGTACAGGGCGAAGAGCTGGTAGTCGGCCTGTGCGCTGAAGCGGCCCCGCGAGACCTGCAAATTGAGACGCAGGTCGCCTTCGAGGTCATAACTCGAGTCGCCGGCCAGCGGTTGGAACAGGCTGTCCTCGGGATACAGGGACGACAGGCCTCGCAGTTTGACGTGTCCGCCGTAGCTGAGTTCGGTGTCTTCGGCAGCCGCGCAGCCGGCGGCCAGTATCAGGGCGACGAGTAATTCAGGCCGCATGCTGCTCGATGTCGTCGACGATGCGACCGTCGAGCATGCGCACGAGCCGACGCGCATAGCCCATCACTCGCTGGTCGTGCGTTGCGATGACAAAGGTCGTCTTGTGATGTTCGTTGAGTTCGGTGAACAACGCCATCAGGTCATCCGACGTAACCGAATCGAGATTAGCCGTCGGTTCGTCGGCGAGGACCAGTGCCGGGCGGGATACGATCGCCCTTGCGACGGCCACGCGTTGCTGCTGGCCGCCCGACATCTCGGCAGGCCGACGGTCGCCGAGCCCTTGCAGGCCGACTTCGTCGAGGATTGCGAGCGACCGCTCGCGCCTTTCGGCGGCCGGTACACCCTGCACCTGCATGACGAACTCGACGTTTTCCCGCGCCGTCAGAACGGGGATCAGGTTGTAGGCCTGGAACACGAAGCCGATGCGTTTCAGCCGAAGCTGCGCAAGCTCCCCCTTTCCAAGATTGTCGATGCGCTTGCCGGCAATCCAGACTTCGCCCTTGTCCGGACGGTCGAGGCCGCCGATAGCATTCAACAGCGTCGTCTTGCCGCCGCCCGACGGCGCGGACAGGCAGACGAAACCACCCTCCTCGATGTCGATGCTGACGTGATCGAGCGCCTTGATGTCCTGGTCCCCCTGGCGGTAGGTCTTGCACAGATCGATACAGCGTACGGCAGTCATCAGTCCACCTTGGTGATTGCGAGGATGGGTTCGAGCCGTGATGCGCGCCACGCCGGTGACAGGCTCGCGAAAAACCCGAGTATCAGTACGACGACGTTGGCGAGCACCATGTCCTGCACGCGCAGGTCGGGGTACAGCACGTTGGACATGCCCCAGTAGTCCATGCCCTGTTCGACGATCGCGAGATCGATACCGCTCTCCAGCGGCAGGATCGTCCACCAGGCAACGAGGTTGCCGATCGTCAGGCCGATGACAAGCAACAGCATCGACTCGACCACGATCTGGCCGAGGATGCTGATCGGCCGCATGCCGAGCGCCAGCATCAGGCCGATCTCGCGCACGCGTTCGAACACGGCCATCGCCAGCGTGTTGACGAGACCGAATGACAGCGCGAGAAAGATCACGATGACCCAGACGAGCACGAAGCCGTCCATCATCTCGAGCATCGTGCCCAGGTAAGTGTCGACTTCCATCCAGCGCTTGACCTCCACGCCGTCGTCAACCAGTGCCGTCACGGCTTCATACGTCGGCTCGACATTGCGATAGTCGTCCGAGAACGCGACGACCACGGTCACGCGATCCTCGATGCCGAGCATGTCCTGCAACGTCTGTTTCGCGACGAATACGTAACTCTCTTCCAGCGCCTCCGGGCTGGCCTCGAACAGGCCGACGATGCGGAAGCCACGATCGGCGATGTCGTTGTCCGGGTTCTGGCTCATCAGCACGACCCGTTTGCCGATGCGGGTGTCGAGCGTTTCGGCAAGCTTCCTGCCGATCACGATGCCGCGATCGTCGAGCCCGTCGAGGAATCGTCCCTCGACCGCGTCGTAGTCGACAAACGTCAGGCCGCGCTCACGCTCCGGGTCGATGCCGAGCAGCGTCGCACCGCGCGACTCCCGTTCGCTCGTAATGACGCCCGGCACGTTTACGCGACTGAACCAGTCATGTGGTCCGTTCGCATCGAACGCTGCGGCAATGGCCGAGTCGCGCTGCGGGACCAGGTTGCTGATCGTCGGGTCGTCGAGAAAATCGGGATGATGTACCTGCACGTGGCCGGGCAGCGTGCGGATCCCGTCGCGGATCATCTCGGTGACCATGCCCTGGCTGAGCGCGTTCATGAAAATCATCGCCCACACGCCGACCGTAATCGCGGCCAGCATGATCGCCGTGCGGCGCCGGTTACGCCACAGGTTGCGCCAGGCCAGGCGGATGAGGATCGCCAGCTGGTGCATCAGGCCGCCCGCATCGCTTCGACCGGCTTGAGCCAGTGCAACCTTAGCGCCGGGTACAGCGCCGCGACTATGGAGAATGCAAACACGACCAGTGGCCCGGAGAACAACGATGCCAACGTGACGGTCGGGTAGAAGCGCGCCGGCAGGTTGAATCTTTCGGCCATCTCTTCCATGCCCGGCATCGAGAAGCCGTTGACCGTAAACCAGGTCGTAAACAGGCCGCCGAGCAGCGCGCCGAGAAGCACGCCCATCATTCCCATCAGCGCCGTTTCGAGCAGCACGAGCCGGCCCAGGCGTCCCGGCGACACACCCAGCGACAGCGAGATGCCGAACTCGCGTGTGCGTTCGAGCACGGACATCAGCTGCGTGTTCAGCACGCTGAACGCCACCAGGATGACGAGGATCGCGTAGGTGAACACGGCGCTGGAAATATCCGCCTGGATCGCCTGCCGGAGGCCCGGTTGCAGCGCGTCCCAGTCATGCACCTCGAGGCCATCGGGCAGCAAGGTTTGAACCTGCGCCATCATATCCGGTACCAGTTCGAGCTCCGGCGCGTTGACCACGACGTAATGCCCGGAGCCTTCCATGTAGAACACGTCCTGGAACAGACCGAGCGGCATTTGCGCGACCGCGCGATCGAGATCGCGGACGCCGCTGTCGATGATGCCGACGATTGTCACGATCGCTGCCGCGAACGAACCGTCGCGACCGCTGCCGAGCAGCGTCAGCTCGTCGCCGACCCGGACTTTGAGATTGCGAGCCAACACGCTGCCGATGACGACTTCCGGCGCATCGACACCGTCCAGGTAGCGGCCTTCGCGGACCAGTCCCGGCATCGACGATATACGCGGTTCGTAATCCGGTTCGACACCCACCATCGCGATGCCGTAGGTGCGATCTTCGCTTGACGCAAGCACGTACGCCATGCCGCGCGCCGCAACGTCGTCCGTGGCAAGTTCGCGACGCATGTCGGTCGCGAGCGTGCGGATGCCCGGCACCGTCTGGCGCATCTTCTGGTCGTCGAGGTAACCCGGTGCCTGTACCTGCATGTGGCCGGTCAGCGCCTGCAGGGAGTTGTTGATCATCAGGTCGTACATGCCGAACTGCAGCGAGATCATGAACACGAGCAGCACGTTCGAAAACACCATCGCACCGGTCGTCAGCCAGGTACGCCGCGGCTGCCGCCACAGGTTGCGCCAGGCCAGCCGGAGGGTGATGTTCACGTCACAGGTCTCGCGGGTTTCTCAGGTTCGACAGTGTGAACATCGAGTCTTTGAGCTCGATGTCGTATTCGACCGCGAGCATCGCGATCTCGGTCCACTCGTCCGGCGCGTCGACCTTGGCCATGCGCTGCCGCAGTGCGATCGTGCGACCGCCCATTTCGCCGATATCGAGCGACACGAGCGTTTTGACGAGTTCGCCATCCTGGTCATAAAACGCGTGTTCGACGACGACGTGGTCGTCGCGAATCTTCAGGACCTCGCGGCCCCAGACGACCGCGGCATCCTCGTGCGGGGTCGACTCGATTTCATAGATCGTAACGCCGTCCTCGTCGCTCGTGCCGAGCAGCACGTGATCGTACTGGTCGATGATGTCGTCGGCGCGCGCGACGTCCTTGTTGGAAAAATCGGAGCCCATCCAGCTCTGTCCCATCATGGACGACGGGATCTTGATGACTCGATTCACCTTCGGCGAGAACGTCCACATGTTGTCATCGTCGGTCAGGGTGGCATTGCCGCGGTCCTTGCGCGGTTCGGTCACACGCACCAGCGACCGCTCATCACCCTTGGTCCATGCGCGCATCGTCATCGAGCGTTCCCAGTCGGGACGGTGAATCACCATCGACATTTCGCTGTAGGACGACAGGCCACGCCAGTGGTCGACCGCCGCCTTGACGATGGCGGCGGCATCCGGCGCCGCCTCGCTGTAGGCGCCCATCGGCACAAAGCAAACCAACAGGAAAAATATAGACTTGCGCATCGGGAGTCTCGTCCAGTCTGGCGCCAGTATAGTGTTTCGGGCCTGAATTGGGACTGAAGTTCACCCGTGTCTTCATAGGTGATTGTCGCAATGGCGCGCCCCTGCCGGGTGGCTAGACTGGTGGTGAAAGAGGAGGGCCACGATCATGTTCACTATCGACGCCATCATGACCACCGACCTGGTCACCGTGAAGCCGTCATCGACGCTGGCCGAAGCACGCACTCTGATGCACGACCGTCGCATCCATCACCTGCCGGTCGTCGACGATGCCGGCGATCTCGTCGGGCTCGTTACGCTGACCAACGTGCTGGCCGCCACCGATTCGATCCTGCGCGACGCGGACAATCGCATCCGTGCCAAGGACGTCACAATCGACGATGTCATGGTGACGGACGTTGCGACGGTCGACGAGCACGCCAGCCTGAGACAGGCCGCATTGTTCCTGGAAAAACACCGCATCGGCTGCCTGCCGGTCGTCACTGACGGCGAGCTGCGCGGCATCATCACCGATACGGATTTTGTCGCTGTCGCAATCAACCTGCTCGAGCAGATCGAGGACGGCGAGCCGGACGACGACGACTTCGCCGAAGCTTCCTAGGAAACATCCCGGGCCGTCTCTGCTGCCTTAAGCCGCTGGCTTCTTGGCGTCCTTCGCGGCGGCAGCGCGTCTTCGCGCATTGAGTTCGTGCTGCGCGTCCCGTTCGGAACCGATCAATATCGCCACCCAGCGCGTGCGCTCGTCATTTTCGAGCGCCAGTTTCAACGTCATCGTCAACGGCACGGACAGCAGCATGCCGACCGGGCCGAAGACCCAGCCCCAGACGAACAATCCGACGAACACGACCAGCGGCGAAATCCCGACGCCGTGACCCATCAGTCGTGGTTCGATGATGTTGCCGAACGAGACGTTGATCGCAATGAAGCCGATCATCACCGCCGTCGCCTCACCGAAGCCGAGCTGCACCAGCGCAACGAATATCGCCGGAATGGCCGCAATGATCGAGCCGATGGTCGGGATGTAGTTCAGCAGGAAGGCCAGCATGCCCCACAGCTGCGGGAAATCGAGGCCCAGTGACCAGGTCAGCAGGTAGGCAAGGATGCCCGTCAGCATGCTGACCAGCGTCTTGATACCCAGGTAACGGCCCAGGTCCGTCAGGAAAACGCTGGCGCGATCGAGCGTCTCGCGGCGTTCGCCGAAGGCTACCTCGACCTTCGTGGCCAGCGAGCCCGCTTCGAGCAGGATGAAGATGACCGTGATGAAGATCAGGAATGTGCGCGTCAGCACGTCACGCAGTGCGTTCAGAAGCTTCGCCGCCTGGTTGACTGCCCAACCCGGGTTGATCAGGTCGCCGAGATCCTCGACTTGCTCGTCGACCTCCAGGTAGCGCGCGACGAAGTCGATCGCATTGGCGACGATGATGTCGAGCCGCTGCTGGTAACCGGGCACCGCGGCCGTGAACTCGGCGAGCGTACGGCCCAGGATCGTCCCGAAAACGGTCAGGATCAGCATGATGACCAGCACGATCAGGAGTGCGGCCAGGATCGTGGGCACCCGCTTCTGCTGCAGCCACAGCATTGGCCGGATCGTGATCATCGCGAGGAAGGCCGCGATCAGGAACGGCACCAGCAGCTCTCTCGCGAACTGCAGTCCGTAGACCAGCACGATGATCGCTGCCAGCGTCACGACCGCGCTGTGTTTGTTGCGAGTCAGTTCGCTCAAGGTTTGTCCTGGCCGGATTAGCGCTGTCGCGATGATCGCACAACGCATTCGCGATCGCATGCGTGATTCCCGGCCCGGGTTTGGTATGCTCTGCGACCCTTCGCTCCGGGAGATCTACTGTCATGGCAGCCGTCGAATCGACCATGCTGGAACTGGGCACGACCGCACCACCTTTCGAACTGCCGGATCCGGACGGCAACCGGCATTCACTGGCGGCGAGCGCGCCGGCGTACGTCGTCATGTTCATTTGCAACCACTGCCCGTTCGTCATACACGTGCGAGACGAGCTGGCGCGGCTCGGCAGGGACTATGGTGAGAAAGGCGTTGCGATCTACGCGATCAGCAGCAACAACGTCGAGACTCATCCGGGCGACAGCCCGGAGAAAATGAAAGAAGAAGCCGCCACCCACGGTTACTCCTTCCCTTACCTGTATGACGAGGACCAGTCCGTTGCGAAGAGCTACATGGCCGCGTGCACACCGGACTTTTTCGTGTTCGATGCCGACAAGGCGCTGGTCTACCGCGGCCAGCTCGACGGCAGCCGGCCATCCAACAACGTGCCGGTCGATGGCAGTGACCTGCGGGCGGCCCTCGATGCGGTGCTGTCCGGGGATGCCGTCAGTGAGACACAGGTGCCGAGCATCGGCTGCAACATCAAGTGGAAGCCGGGCAACGAGCCCGATTATTTCTGAGCCTGATCCCTGGCGCGACGAGAGATCGCCGCGTCGCTAACGCGAGGAGAGATCGAAAGGATTCTTCTTTTTGCCGGTCTCTTTCGGGGTGTACAACTCGACCTCCTCCGGTTCGAGCTGTTCGATCTTGATATGCCAGCGTCCCAGCGTCGAGCTGATGCGCAGCTGGTAGCGGCCACCCTGGTCGAACAGCTTCAGGCCGTCGCCGACGTGGCGAGACTCGAGCACACGGCCGACAAAGCGACCGGTCGTCGCATCGACCAGGCTGATCTCGAGCGCGATTTTCTGCGTGTAAGACCCGGTGATGTGGAAGGTCCTGTCACCGTACAGGCGCCAGTCCAGCAACCACGGGCCATCCACTTCGAATACCGTCGTGGTTGCGTCGGTGTTGCCCTCGAACTCGGTGACGAGTTCAGCCGCTTGCGCAGTCCCGCCGAGCAACAACACTATCCAGAAATACCTTGTCATGAACCAGCCTTTGTCCGATCGGCCGCCAAGCCTACCGTAACTGAGACCGGCATGCCGGGCGAACGTTTCCTCAGGCGAACGCACCGCAGTCCGAGTCCCACTCCGGAACGCCCGAAAAGCGGTCGACGAGAAAGTCGATGAATTCGCGCACCCGGTGCGACAGGTGCCGGGTTGGCGGGTACACCGCGTAGGCCGGCGTCGCCGGCCAATTGAAGGCGGTCAGCACCGGCACCAGTTCGCCGCGCCGGATGTAGTCCCCGGCAATGAACGTCGGCTGCATCGCGAGGCCCGCGCCCTTGGCGGCCATCGAACAGAGAAAGTCGCCGCTCGTCGCCATCATGCTGACCGGCACGGTCACCGTCTGGCGCGTGCCGTCAGCGTCGGTGCAGGCCCACTTGCTCGGGTCGGCCAGGTTGCCGTAGACCAGGCAGCGATGCGCGGCGATGTCTTCGAGCGTCTCAGGCGTACCGCGGGCAGCGAGGTAGTCCTGCGACGCAACGACGACCGTGTGGGCGTCGAACAGCCGTCGCGCGATCAGCGTAGAGTCCCGCAAGTGTCCGATGCGAACCGCGAGGTCCACACCCTCCTCGACCAGGTCGATGCGCCGGTCGTTCAGGTCGAGGTCGAAATGGACACGCGGATGCAATCGGCTGAAATCGGCGATCGGCTCGCACATGTGCCGCACGCCGAACGATAGCGGCAGCGCCACGCGCAAGCGGCCACGTAGCTCACCGTGCTCCTGGGCGACCGCCGACTCGGCCTCATCGAGATCGGCGAGGATGCGGGCACTGCGCTCGTAAAAACCCTGGCCGGTCTCGGTCAGGTTGATACGCCGTGTCGTGCGCCGGATCAGCTGCACCCCGAGACGCTCTTCCAGTGACGCCACCCGCCGACTGACGGCCGATTTTGCGAGGTCGAGCCGGTCTGCGGCGGCCGTGAAGCTGCCGGCTTCGACAACGGCAACAAACGCCTGCAGGTCTTCGAATCGATGCATATTGTTGCGTATACGAGAACAATCTTATCTCGATAGTACGGTTTATCCTCGGATAGTCAACAACCATACTACGCTCCAACAACGAACCGGCGCACCGACGCCAATTCGGAGCAGACAGATGCAGGAACGGAATCACATTAACCTGAACGTGCTGACGATCAGCGCAAGCGGGCGCAGCGGCGACTCGGTCAGCCGCCAGCTCACCGGGGACCTCGTCGAAGCGCTGGAGCAGCGTTACGGGCAGATCGACGTCAACCGTCGTGACCTGAATGCCGGCATCAGCTTCGTTGACGAAGCCTGGATCGCGGCCAACCTGACGCCCGACGAGGAGCGCAGCGAGGCACAGCGTGAGGTGCTTGCAGAGTCCGACGCGCTGGTCGATGAACTCGAGCGCGCCGACGTCATCGTCATCGGGGCGCCGATGTACAACTTTGCCGTACCGGCAACGCTGAAGGCATGGATCGACCTGGTCGCCCGCGCACGCGTGAC
>JAAUYI010226159.1_pt1 | contig 10483 bp, 8 predicted proteins | sample 7278041 | NCBI WGS metagenome assembly JAAUYI01 (sample SAMN14350216, study PRJNA611818) | marine sediment metagenome | isolation source: surface marine sediment (0.6m) | place: French Polynesia: Moorea | collected 2018-08
ATGTCCGGGAGGAACGCGATTGGCTCCGCCAGTGCCGTAGGCAATCGCCTTGGCAGGGCGAAAACATAATCAATACATATTACATTTTGACGTGCGGAAAGAGAATTCTAGAATTATACTGAGTTCATTTAACCAGATTTGATATAACTTAAAAATCATCCAGTAAGGGACCGAGACGGCTTAACAACTCCTCTGATTCTTCGGTAGGTGTTTGACTTGTTTGTGAGTCAGTTATCTCTGCTACTTCCCTCTGATCAGCCTTAGCATCTGCCGAATCGAGCGGCTGTCTTAAATTGGATAGCTGCATCGCTTCCCAGCTAGAAACAGTTTGAACCAAATGGGTAATCTGCTGTTGCAGTTGTCCTAGTTGTTGATGAAAGTTAGCATTCGTCTGCTCAACCTTTTGAAGCCATCCAGTCAGCTGACGTTCGAGGGGATAATCATCTTGGGTTGATAGCACCTGCTTTAATTCAGCCAGTTGCTGTTGCAGTTGCGTCATCTGTTGGTCAGTTTTGACATCCACCTGTTCAATCTGCTCGGTCAGTCGCGTAAATTGGTTGCCCAAATCTCGCTCAGCCGAAAGTTCTAGAGCCTGTTTGATTTCAGTTAACTGCGACTGCAATTGGGTTAGCTGTTGTTCAAGTTGGCGATTGGCAGTGGTTGGAGATTCGGGGGTTAATAAGAAGGCTTGAATAGCTTGCTTGCACAGAATACTGAAGCTGTCATATTTCCCCTTGGACAGCTCTTGCTCTACTGTTTCGAGCAAATTCTGCTCCTCGATCTTGGCGGTAAAGGTAACAGTTTTGTTGACTTTTTTCATCATCGATGATCTGAGGGTTATACCTGGATGGGTTGATTGAGTGTTTATTAGTAGAGTGTAAAACACAATAAACGCTAAGCTACGAAGATGACTATTCCTCTAGACAGAGGATAGACATCTTCTCTTATTGCTTAGATGCAGCCACCTGAACTTCTCCATAAATATACTGTCCTAAAACATTCGCTTTGCGAGAAGGTTCTGCCAGATGTGCCCTAAGCTGAGCTTCTTGTAATAGCAGTTGGAAGTCACTCCAGAAGAATTCACCGCCACCACCTGTCACAATGACATCAGTTGTTCGCTCTGGAAGCCAAGCGAGCAATCGGTCAGACAGTTCACGAGCAAAACTTTTGCGCAGGCTCGGGAGAATTTCGTCTAAATTCGTCGGTCGCTTCGCCCCTCTAGGACGGTAGAAACGCTGTCCTTCTGGACGGTTGACAGCTTGGATTAATAGTAGAGATTGGCTATCCGCTCCCTGAATTTGGGTAGCGACTTGGTCGTAGAATTGACTCATCCCAAAGAGCTCACTTTTGGATACGCCACGGGCAAATCGAAACTTATCAACCATAATCAAATCAGTTGTTTGGTGTCCAATATCGACCATGGCAACGGATGAATTGAGCAATCCTACCTGAGAAGTATTTTTGGAGAGTGCTTCCATCCAGATTAGGCTTCCATAACCCTCTGGAATGACCCAAACCTTCTTGATGTTAATTGAGACAGACTTCCCTCTATAAGACATAACATGAGGAGCTTGAAGAAGACTTTTGATTTCCTCTTTCTCGCGGTCGAATTGCTCCTGGGATTGGTAAGGTAATGCCAGAATTAACACTAAATCATCTTTAAGGTCGAAGTAGCCAGCGCAAGCGAAGACTTTTAGGAGTGCGTCTTCTACTTTGGACTGTCCTATCCCCAGATTAGCCCCAAAGTCTGAAGCCAGTTGACCCATTGCGTACCCTTTACCCTGATATTCGAGCCAAATGTCGAGTAAGGGATCTGTTAAGCGAGATTCAAATACTCCCCTGCGGACTTGTTCAACGGTCAGGTGGGCAACATTGGCAGGAATGAGAACAACGTTGTTTGGGTCACGATTAATGCAGGCTTTTGTTGATGTTCGACCTAAATCTAGGCTGAGAATGGGGGTGGTCTTAGTTATGGAAGTTTGTTTAACAGGAATCATTATCGATCTCGTTTGATTCAACTCAGAGTAATCATCCCTCATAATTGTGAAAAACTCGTCTTATTCCCATAACTCCTGCGACTCGTTCTTGGGTGATGTCTTTAATCGGAAATAATAACTTGTTTTTCTCTGGGTTATCGGCAATATTGCTAATGAATTGCTTCATTTGAGGAGCTTCTAATAATTTCTGGGGATCAGCTTCTAGTTTTTCTCTCCACAGATAGTTTTTTTAAGATATTCTAAATCTGCTAAGTCTTAATCTCCCTACCAAGAATTCATGATTACTGAATTGGTGTTTTAGGATGCTAATAATGGTGCGGCAGATAGCAATTTCTGAGTGTAGGGATGGCTTGCTTGGGTAAATATTTTTTCAGTAGTGTCGATCTCAACAATTTTACCTGCATTCATGACGGCGATGCGATCGCAAAAGAATCTAGCTACCCAAAGATCGTGGGTAATAAATAAGTAAGTTAAGTCAAATTCCTCTTTTAAAGCCAGCATAAGTTCTAATACTTGGGTTTGCACTGTGGCATCGAGCATACTTACTGGCTCATCACAGATTACTAGCTTAGGCTTGGTAATTAAAGCACGAGCGATCGCCACTCTTTGTTGTTGTCCTCCCGATAATTCTTTGGGATAGCGTTTAGAGTATTCTTCTACAGGAGTTAAGCCAACTTTTTCTAGCATGGTAGCTACTTGCTGTTTTGCTTCTGCGGGGGTGGCTAATTTATGAATCAATAAAGGATCGGCAATACTATCTCCCACTTTCATCAAGGGATTTAAGCAAGCGAGAGGATCTTGAAACACCATCTGTAGTTGTCGCCGTTTACTCCGCATTGCTTGAGGAGAAAGAGTAGTCAAATCTTGTCCTAAAAATTCAACTTGTCCCCCTGTAGGTTTAAGTAATTGCAAAATTGTTCGCGAGAGGGTACTTTTACCGCAACCAGATTCTCCCACTAACCCTAAGATCTCCCCTGGATATAAATCAAAACTTACATTATCAACTGCTTTAATGACTGATGCCTTCTCTTGAGAAAATAATTGCTGAAGTAAATTTGTCTCTAAAGTAAAATGCTGTTTTAAATTTTTTACTCCCAGAATTGAGGATTTTTGGCTGCTAGTATCTTCTAGTTTATCTTCTACTGCTTGAAGGTGCAGTGCTGCATTTAACAAAGACTGGGTATATTCATGCTGGGGATGATAGATAATAGATTTAACATCCCCTTTTTCTACCATTTTTCCCTGATACATCACAGCAATGCGATCGCAATATTCTCCTACCATTGCTAAATCATGGGAAATTAACAACAATGCCATTTCTCTTTCGCTACACAGTCTAGTTAATTCATCCAGAATCTCTGCGGAAACGGTAACATCTAAACTAGTGGTGGGTTCATCGGCGACAATTACTTTAGGATTGAGTAATAATGCTAAAGCGATCGCAACTCTTTGACGCATCCCTCCACTAAATTCATGGGGATATTGTCCCCAACGGTTTGCAGGTATTTTGACTGTCTCTAGAGTTTCGGTGGCTAATTTCTTCGCCGCAGCTTTGGATAACTGAGGTTGATGAGCTTTTAAAGTTTCTAAACAATGATCGCCAATAGTCATCAAGGGATCTAGCCGTGTCATCGGATCTTGAAAAACTAAAGCTACTACTTCTCCTCTAAATTGGCGTAATTCTGTTTTATTTAATTCAAAAACTGATTTTTCTTGAAAAACAGCTTGGCCTTCTACTTGGCTACCTTCCGGCAGAAGACGCATAATTGCTCGTCCTAGAGTAGACTTGCCACAACCAGATTCTCCCACTAACCCCATTCTTTCCCCAGGCTTAAGACTAAAAGAAACATCATCCACAGCCCAAATAGTCTCCTGCTGAGATTGGCGAGGATAAGCAACTCTGAGATTGGCGACTGACAATAGGGCTGAAGTCATAATCTGAGTCATAGGTGCTAGCAATAGAAGAACATTTAGTTTATCGCATTGTAATCAGCTATTAATCAAATTGGCTATCGTTATTTCAAGGAACAATTATCTAATGATCAGTTATCAATAATCTCTCTTGACAATTTCAGGTGGGGTTGAAAAACCTGAAACCTAATACAGGCAAAAATACAATCATAGTGATAGTATGATTAGATGCAACTAAAATAGGTTGTTTTTTTATAAAAACTATAAATACCAAACTATTACCAGCAATAAGATTTAGCGTTCCCTATAAACAATTGAGTTAATACAACAATTAAGCTAATCGTAATTTACACTTATTAGGACTGTCGATCTCTTAATTATAAACAGCACATTCTTATTTTAAAGATGGTAATCAAAGAGAGCTATAAGCGAATTGCTCGAAGCTGTGAAAAAGTGCGTAAATCCAAGGGTGATCGCCATAATCGAACCAAGAAGTTCTCAATACCACCAATTGCTTCCTGGTTATCGTTTGTTGGTAGTTTGACAGGCTGGTATTTGATTAATAGTAGTTCTCTTCAAGCACAAATTACCACCGATGGTACTACGGGAACAGAAGTTAATACTTCTTTGGATGTAACGGAAATTACTGGAGGTACTAGAGCAGATAGTAACTTGTTTCACAGTTTTCAAGACTTTTCCGTCGAAACAGGTAATACTGCCTTTTTCAATAATGCCTCGGATATCAGCAACATTGTTGGTCGAGTAACTGGCGGTAATATTTCGTCTATTGACGGTTTAATTAGAGCCAATGGCAATGCCAACTTAATCTTGATTAATCCCAGCGGAATTAATTTCGGTGCCAATGCCAGCTTAGATATCGGTGGCTCGTTTTTGGGTAGTACCGCAGATAGTTTGATTTTTGAAGATGGTACGGTATTTAGTGCCACAGATACTCAAGCAGAACCAATATTAACTATCAGCGTTCCCGTTGGCTTGCAATTAGGACAAAATTCTGAAGCTATTCAGGTAACAGGTACGGGAAATCTCGGTTCGGATTTAGAAGCTAATCCAGGTTTAGCAGTAACTCCAGGCAATACCTTCGCTTTAGTGGGAAATGGAATTACTTTTAATGGTGGTGTGGTAACGGCGGAGTCTGGCAGAATCGATCTTGGTAGCGTTGCCGCAGGAGAAGTAAGTATTAATGAGATTGCTGCGGGTTGGCAATTGGGATATGAAGCAGTCACCCAGTTGGCTGATCTTCAATTGTTAGCAGAATCTTCTTTAGGAAACCCTAACTTAATTAATAATCCTGATGGTGGTATCCAAGTACAAGGCAGAAATATTACCTTAGAGCGATCGCAGGTTACAGCACCAACTTTAGGTAATTCACCAGGAGCAGATATTAATCTTAAAGCTGTCGAGTCCATATCCTTAAAGGGACTAATTGAAGATGATATGGTATCTGGTTCTCAAATACTCAATGAAGTGAGTGCAGAAGCTAGCGGGAACGGTGGCGAAATAAATATAGAGACAGGTAGATTAAATATCGAACAGCGCTCTTTTATTAGCACCACAACTTTTGGCGCGGGAGATGGCGGTAATGTAAATGTCCAGGCATCAGATATAAATATCACTGGGACGGGATTTGCCGAATTTCAACAGACGTTTCAGCTTGGTGCTTTAAGTGGCACTCTGCAACCAGAAGATCGCGGTACGGGTATTTTTATCGGCACTGTGACAACAGGTGAAGCAGGAAGTCTCACCATTGATACTGGCTCGTTAAGTCTTAGTGAAGGTTCAATTATCTTTAGTCCACTTTTTACCGCAGGAATGGGAGGAGACATCAATGTCAATGCTACCGATATCGAAATTAGTGCCTCGGCATTACAAGGTGGGGGTAGACCAGGCAGTGTTGAATCGGCTTTATCTGGAGATATTAACCTAGAAACCGAACGCTTAATAGTTAGAGATGGAGGAACTATCGCTAATGGCACCGTTGGTGATGCTGTTGGTGGAGATATCAACCTGACCGCTGCTGAATCTATAGAGCTGAGAGATAGTCCGATTGATAGCCTTATTTTGACTGGAATCTATTCCAATACCCTTCTAGGCTCGGGAGCGGGAGGGAATATCAACATCAATACAGGAAACTTAACCATAGAAGATGCGCTCATTTCAAGTAATACAGGAGCATTACTTGCTGATGGTACTATTCTTTCCGTAGGAGGTTTGGGAGGCAGTATTAATATCCAAGCTGATGAAGGTATTGAAGCAAGAGGAATTCCCGCTAATCCTCTATTAATTACTGGTATTAGCACAACTACCTTTACCTCGTCTGACGCAGGAAACTTGGAAATCTCCACAGGCAAATTAATTATTCGCGATGGCGCAGAATTTGGTTCGGCAACTTTAGGAGCAGGAAATGGAGGAAAATTAACAATTAATGCGACTGATTCTGTAGAGTTAATTGGCATAACTACCATTGAGGGCTTGAATCGAGGTGGTTTGTTAGCTAGCTCTGGAAGAACGTCATTTCCTAATGAGGCTACTAATGCTTCGGGAGATATTGACATTACTACCCCAGAATTAACTGTGCAAGATGGTGCTAGCATTGACTTGCAAAGCCTTGGTTTGGGAGATGCGGGAAATTTAAATATTACGGCTAATTCAATTGTGCTTAACAATAAGGGAAGTCTGTCTGCTTCTACTCAGTCTGGTGTGGGAGGAAGCGTTAGAATTGATACCGATACTATACAACTCAATCGAGGGCTAATTAACGCTTCGATCTTAGGAGATGGAACAGGAGGTAATATTGAAATTAGAGCTAGGGATTCTGTAGAAGTAATTGGTTCTGGCTTTGATTCTCTGCAAGGATTATTTTTCGCTCAAAGTTTTCCTGACCTTGAATCTTTAGCCAATTTTGAATTTGGCTTGATTACTGAAGGTATTATTGCAGCTACTACAGGTAAAGCTAACGCTGGCACAATCAGTATTGAAACAGCTAACTTGCAAATACGCGAAGGTGGTTTAGTTGCTACTGCTACAGCAGGAGATGGGATAGCAGGTTCTATTTTTCTTAATGCTTCAGAGTCTCTCAAGGTAGATGCCTCTATTGTCTCTTCTAGTAGTTTATTTACTGGTCAAGGTGGTGACATTGCGATTAACACAGAGAACTTAGAAGCTTTGGCAGGGGCGCAAATAACTACCTCAACCTTAGGTTTTGGAAATAGCGGCAGCTTAACCATTGATGCTACCGAATCGATAACTGTAGCAGGAAGATCGACCAGTAATATTTTCAGTAATATTTCTGTAGGAGCGGAACCCCTACCAACAACGACAGGGAACGGGGGAGATTTAACTATTACTACCACTAAATTAAATATCGATGATGGAGGAATAGTTTCTGTTAATTCTACAGGTACAGGAGACGCTGGAACACTGGGAATAAATGCCGATTCAATCTTGCTTAATCGCCGAGGAGCTATCACCGCAGATACCCAATCTGGAGGTGGTGGGAATATTTTTCTCGATGCTGAAAATATTATCTTGCAAGGCAATAGTAATACTTCCGCTCGAGCTGTGGGAGTGGGAGACGGTGGTAACATAACTATTAATGCTAATAATATTGTGGCTTTAGAGGGTAGCCAAATTAGTGCTGATGCCATTCAAGGTATGGGAGGAAATATTCAGATTGATACCCAAGGATTATTTGTCTGTGGGGAATGTCAAATTAGTGCCAGTTCTCGACTGGGAATCGATGGGCGAGTAAACATCGAAACCCTAGAACCAGATCTTCAGTTAGAAGTAATCGATCTAGCTCAACAGCCAACCCAAGCACAAGAGACAGTAGCCGTAGCCTGTTCAATAGAAAGGCAACCCAATACCAGCGAGCTTACCATTACAGGAAGGGGAGGATTACCACCCCGCCCCAAAGAATCTTTAAGCAGTGAATCTATCATCGTTTTTGATGCTCCTGTGGATCAAGTTAAACAGCCATTGAGTTCTGCCACCAAAAAAGCCTCTAGATTACCACCTCCAGCCCGTAGCTGGTATGTAGATGCTAAAGGTACAGTGGTTCTTACCGCTCAAGCCCCTGGAACTGTACCCGATAATTCTCCATCGACTATCCCTGATTGCCATGTTGATCAAACAGAAGGTAGGTAAATGAGGAAAGCGAAAGCGATAAGTCTACTGTCATCTTGGCGATCGCAACAGGCTTAAGACTTAAGATCAAAGGAAATATTATATTTATTAAATATCTATTTGCCAACTAATTTAACTGCAATTTGATTGGTTTTTTTGACTAAATCTGCTAATTCAATAGTAGTTAATCTACCTCGATCAACTACTTTTTTTCCATTAATAAAACTGTAGTCTACATAATCAGTTTGACAGTAAATTAATGCTGCTACAGGATCTTGTTTCGTCCCCACAAAACCAGGTTTGTCTAAATTAATCGCAATAAAATCTGCTGCCATACCTGAAGCTAAATAGCCAATATCATCTCTACCTAAAACTCTCGCACCACCCCTAGTAGCAATTTCTAAAGCATCACGGGCAGTCATCACTGAGGCGTTTTCATCCTTAACACGGGCAAGGAGAAAAGCTTGACGGGCTTCGTGAAATAAATTAGTGGCATCATTAGAAGCTGCACCATCTACACCCAAACCAACAGGAACATCTTTATTTAACATTTTACGGATCGGTGCAATACCGCTAGCTAGACGCATATTACTACAGGGGCAATGTGCCACACCTGTACCTGTTTGACCAAATTTGTCGATAGAGCGATCGCTTAATTTAACACAATGAGCGTGCCAAACATCATCTCCTAACCAGTTAACAGATTCGGCATAGTCTCCAGGAATTAAATTAAACTTAGATAGGCTATATTCCACATCTCCTTTAGTTTCCGCCAGATGGGTATGCAGTCTTACCCCTGGATAACTCCTCGCCATTGCTGCCGACTCTTTCATTAAGTCTTGAGAAACAGAAAAAGGTGAACAGGGGGCGAGAACTATCCGCAGCATTGAATAGCGATCGTTATTGTGATACTGCTCGATTAACCTTTGAGAATCTTTTAAAATGTTTGCTTCTTCTTCGACTAAAGAATCTGGAGGTAAACCGCCATTACTTTCCCCGACACTCATACTTCCCCGACTAGCATGAAACCGCAAACCAATATCGTCAACAGCACGTATTTGCTCATCAAGGGTGCAATCATTGGGGAATAGATAATGATGATCGCTAGCAGTGGTACAGCCAGATAAAATTAACTCTGCTGCTGCCATCTGAGAACTATAATACATTCCTTCCCCAGTAAGATTAGACCATAAAGGATAGTGTGCCGTCAGCCATTGAAACAAATCGCCATTTTGCCCTGCGGGAGTGACGCGAGTTAGGTTTTGAAAAAAATGATGATGGGTATTTACTAAGCCAGGTAAAACTAAATGCTTATCTTCTAAATCCAGAATTTCATCAGCAACATCAGGTAATTCTGTAGTCGTTCCTACTTGTTCAATAACATTATCCCTAACCAACAGCGCACCATGACGAATCTCACACCGTTCATCATCCATAGTAATTAGGGTATGGATGTTTTTAATAAGTAGGCTAGGCATTTTAATTTGTTCCTTAATTAGCTCTTCGAGTTTTTATTAACCAAGCGTTATTCGCCCTGGTAGTTAACCCAATTAATTATGACAACAAATATCTTATCCCGCATCAGCGATCGCCAATGCGGTTTCGGGATTTCTGGCTATTTTTTCTTAGAGTGTAAGCCTGCCAAATAATCTCCATAAAAACGGCTGAATTGCCAAAATTTCTGGCACCACAACCAAACTTTTCTGTCTAAAGTATAAATTTGATTATTAGTAGCGTTTTTGAAGTCAACATTAGATGTATGTAAGTTCATTTTTTCCTCCTGATTTGATAATTTTCTTTAACTTGATTAAAGGCAGTGATGACGTTTTTCAATCCAGGCTCTTACATCTCGATCCGAACCAAAGGTATGAGATTTGTTAGTAGTAAAATCGTAAACTTGCCAATATGAATTACCGTAGCGATCGCGCTTCTTTTCAATTTGAGGCTCGTGGTTTTGAACTACTAAACTACGTCCTATATCTTTGAGAGTATTAACGATAAAATTGACTATTTTCATGATTGAAACTTCCTCTCGAAAAATAGATGTTTAGAACAGGTTATTGACTACAAAGACTCAGATCGATCGTGAAAACCAACTGTAGACTTATTTATCGTAATTTTGAATCGGGAATAACTCGGGTAGATTTTTGTTTATTTTCACTGTTTTTTTGCTGATGAAAATTAAAAGCAAAATTGCGGATTTTATTAATCAAATTGATTAAATATTGCTGGTTTTTTTTAAGCTCGCAATCGCTAATGTTTCGTGCTTCTGGCTGCAAAAGAATTTTCATGTTTTGCTGCTCCTGTTTACTTTGATTTAGGATGTTTTTTACTTTCTTTAAATAGAGTGTAACTATTAGATTTTTCAGCAACAAAACATTGTCTGCATAGTAAACATGAATAAAATTCATAGTTAAATTAATCAGAAAAAT
>JAAUYI010029124.1_pt1 | contig 10481 bp, 9 predicted proteins | sample 7278041 | NCBI WGS metagenome assembly JAAUYI01 (sample SAMN14350216, study PRJNA611818) | marine sediment metagenome | isolation source: surface marine sediment (0.6m) | place: French Polynesia: Moorea | collected 2018-08
TAATTACACCACTGGTTTCTAATAAGTAATTTGCCCCAATTGATACCTTGTCTATCTGAAGTTCAACAGTAGTCCCTCTGATAGGAACCGTGACAATAAAGCCTGGTTTGACATGCTCGATGTACTGAGGAAGGAGTTTTAATCCTTCGACTCGCTGTCTTTGTGCCCAGGATTGGTATAAATTCCTATTTGCTGCTGTAAGTGCTTCAGTATCAGCTAGTACACAATCGGTGTTGTATCGTACTTCGTTTCTATGAGTAGAGATATGGCGAGTCGCTTGAGCTACACCACGTTGATGGTCCTTATTAACGTTCTTATAGTCGAACAGGATTGATGTAGGAAGTTCCGTTTCTTCGGTCCGTCTCTCAATATACTTGTCAGGCAGGCTATCACCTGCTTCACGAGAACCGAGGTCATCAGCAACTAAAGCTAATGGAGTTCCGTACCCGTCCTGAGGAATAAAGTTGATCTTACCACCTTCTGAAACAGCTAAGAAGTTGTACGTACGTTGGAGGTCTTCTAAGAATTGCTTGTAAGTATCCCCATTTTGCTTGAAATTTGCCCCGTTAGCGAATAAATCATAGAAAATCTCATAATCAGTATTCTCTACCATTCCAACATCATCACCTAAGTACCGAAGAATATCTCCTAAGGTGGTTTTGAATGCGTTTAAAGGATAGCTAAAGGATTGTGTGGAAGGATCATTTGCTTGGAATAAAGCTAATAATTGATTCCATGTAGACTGCATTACATTAGACGAATTACCCACAGTAGCATAAATGACTGTAGGATCTGCGTTTACATTAGTAAGTGTATCAGTGTAATCAGCAATTACTTCGACGTCTACTTTAGGAATAGCACTATTAAATTCGGCTGTAAGTTCTAAGTCATTGAATACAATATATGGACGGCGACGGAATCCAGGCACATTACCTACTCCTTCTACTCCTTCTATAGTAGGGGAAGCAACTTGAGTAGCAGTACCTCCGTAAATCTCTAGAGAATCCAACTCTACATCCACACTTTCTGCTTGAGTACCGTCTTGAATACCGAGAGGATTATAGAATAGCTTACCATTTAACCAGATACGAGTAATTATGCAAGGATCGTAGCCGAAATTAACAGCAAAAGTACCATAATAAGTATATTCTTTAAGCTTATTCTTGTTTCCTGCACCTTTTCCACCCCCTCCAGACTCATTAACTTCTTCACGGAGAGGGAGACCCCAGAAAGTGTTCGCACCATTATATCTTACTCTACCGAAAGGTTTAGAGAGGTTATATCCGTATTCACTTTTCGGTACGTCAAGGTCATCCAGACGTTGTCCTTCTTGAACTTGAGTAGGGGTTAAAAGGCTGATTAATGCTCTGGACGCTAGTCCCACAGCTAAAGGGACAATTAGAGTTGCCATAAGATTTTAAATAGACTCCTTGACATATTTTACAAGTAAAGGTAAATTAGAAATGTAATCAACAAATAATAAACAATTATGGATTATAAGGCATTTGTAGAATCGATGGACTTACAGGAGTTCATGAATTTAGACACAGCTATCAGAGAAGTTTGGTCTGCAAAAACTGGTCAAGACATCAAAGAATATGAGTTGGATGAAGATGAGAAAGAGGATTTAGATGTTGTTGCTGGGATTTTAGCTAAGTATGATATAGAAGCATTTAAAAAATGTGAAATGGATGAACTCAGTAAGTACGATTATGAGTACTCCTCTGAAGCTAACGAAAACTTATGCTACTTATATACTGGAGCAGATGAGATAGAGGGTATGATTCTAGGTACTGTATTACCTGATACTAAGTCTGATGCTGTTCTTAGGTACCTCTTTAAAAAATTATACTAATTCTCTAACGCGGAAAACCGTAACAATCTTATTCCTCCAGTGACCCAAGGGTGTCTCAATGACACCCCTTTTTGTGTCTGCATGGACCATACATTCTCTAGCTTCGATAAAGGATAGGATACCTACGTGAGTAGGAACACCACCAACACGAAGTACTAACAAGTCTCCTTCACGTCTTTCAGGAACAGGCACTTCATCCATATATTTTCTAAGTGCTTTCAACAGCGAATCACCGAATGCAAAACGTTCATAGTTCGGTTGGAGGAGTAAATCTTTCGACACATTCAATTCCAACTCATTAGTGATTCCCCAGAACAATCCCACACAATCACAGCCTGCATGCTTGCAGCGTTGACTGGTAACGTAAGGAGTCCCAATCCATTCACGAGCTTCAGTAATAATTTCTTTTCTAGTAACCATAAAAAATAAGGTACCCAATAGGATACCCTGATTTGTAACTATTCTTACACTTGTTAGGTGTACTTCTTAATTATACTAGAAGTCAGACCAACCGTCAACAGCAGAACTCATATTATATGAAGTTACCGTGGACTCAAAGAAGTTTCCCTTCACACTAGCATCTTTACCTAAGTCAGCAATAGTATCTAGATGTTTTAAAGGATTTGTTGTCTGATCATAAAGCGTAGGATAACCAATAGCTTTAAGACGGGAATTTGCTAACCACTTCACATAGCCTGTGATTGCATTGTGGGAAAATCCAAGAATCTTATCATCACATATATGACAAGCCCATTTAATCTCTTGTTGAGCAGCATAGTCCATCATTTCTAGTACTGTGTCTTGAGTAACACCAGTGTACTCAAGGACATCAGGCAACATCTTCTGGAATAGCCGTACATGGGAAAGCTCATCACGATTGATATAGGTGATAATGTCTGCTGTTCCCTGCATCAAGTTACGACTAGACAAGGTATAGAAGAACTGGAATCCAGAGTAGAAATAAAGACCTTCTAGCAAGTAGTCCCCAACCATTGCAATTCCATAAGCTTGTTTACCATGGGAATCTGCGTACTTTTGAAACAAAGAAGCTATATATTCGCAACGAGCATACAGCATTTCATCGGTTCTCCAGTAATCGTAGATATAATCACGGTCTTCAGGAGCGATGATAGTCTCAATCATGTACTGGTAACTTTGAGAATGGACTGCTTCTTGCATTACCTGAATAGCTACACACTGCTTTACTTCAGGAGCAGTGATTTCTTCCATCAAGTTGGGTAAGTTAGTGACTTGAACCGAATCTAGAAAGATTAGATACGAGAGAATCCCAATAAAAGCACGACGCTCATCATCAGTCAGTAGATTGTAATCAGTCACATCACCTGATAAATCAATTTTCTCGGGAATCCAGAACTGTTCTAACATTTGTCGATACAATTGGGTAGCCCATGCGTACTTCACGTTGTTGAGATTTATAATATTGGTAGAATTACCACCAAAGATCTTTCTGTCGTTTATTCTGTCTGTTCCTTGGGGATTAAAGATTTTCATTTATGACTTCCGTATGTAAGAGTAATAAAAGTTGCAACGATAACTAGAATAATCTCTAGTAACATTGGTAAAAGTACCCAAAACCAAGAAATTTGGAATATTCCAGCCAATTTCAAGACTAGTAGTACGAAGGTAATCGAAGTTAACATAGTTCTCCCCTTAATGTTTTTACTATTCTAGCATATAGGTTGGGGTTTTATCGCTTCAATTTTTCTTTAAGTTTTTGAATTGCTTCATCCACTGTCAAATCCATATACATAATTAACGCTTGAATAGATTTTTCCCCATCTGTAATTTTATCACGGTCCTCCTTAGAAAGAAAGTGATGACGAAATGTATAATCTCTCCGTTCATTTTTGGTTAAACCTAGTGCATCGTACTCTTCATACCGTTCCAGTAAACCGATTGCTTCATAGAAATCTTTTGTGTGCTTACCGTAAGTTGGAAATTGACCTGTCATCTCATAACATTGTTGCCAAGTATCGGTTAATTCACGACGTGTTTGTTTAGATGCTACGAGGGCATTAAAATCGGCTAGATAATCCCTAGTCACTCGTTCAATTCCTAACGCGGAGTCAAACGCCATGCTAATTGTAGTATTAATTGATGCTTCAACCATAGCTTTTGCTGTTTTGTCCCCTTTAAAAGTAGCAGCTAAAATTACCTTTTCAAACTCATCTAGAGTTATGACATTAATAGGACGACTGTTCAGTTCTGAGGGAATTTTGGGTAACGGGGAATCCTTACCAGCTAAGGTTTTGACCTGTCTTGTGGCATTATTTTGAGTAACGGAATCTGGTAATAATCTTGAGAATTGAGATACAGAAATATACCTTTTTCCTTCAAAAATTAAACCTTCAATTTCAAAACCAGCGTAGTTAATTGTGATGACTTGAGCTTTTACTTTAGACATATGAAATCCTCTGAGTAACTCTTATGTTCTAGCACAAAATTTATGCGTGGTCAATAGGATTAGAGTAAAGATAATCTTTCCCGGGCATCCAGTTACCACCTTGAGGGAAACCACCGAAGTTTACAATGTTGCTGTAAAACCCGCAACCTGTAGTTCCATTGGTAGTCTTATCACAACCAGCAGTAATAGTCACGGTATCACCGATTGTTATAGTGTCGGGGAACGATTCAAACATTTTAACTACGAAAGTCCCCGTATCTAGGTTAAGGATTTCTCGTTGGACGCCGTTATTAGCTCCTGAAGTAAATTCAATTATACCGTAGTTGTAAGGACGGGTAGTAGCAATCGCAGTAATAGTGAATTCATTCCGTGCTGTTACCGCGGTCACGGTAGCTGTAATCCCCTCAAAGCCTCCGCCTGCTAAGTCAACCGTACAATCACTGTCACCGAGAGCATAAGGGCAGAAAGGTTGCACTAGCTTGGATGTGGATTTGTTAAGTTTTGTTTCTATTGAGCGAGCTTCCAACTCATACCCCATATTAGTAACACTTACGTTACCTAAATCACCTTTAGTGATTACGATAGCATCTACTCCTTCAATATCAGTGGGAGGGTCGTGCCAGTCAACTAAAGAGATGGTAATAGTTGCACCATCATAAAAACCACGAGCTATTAAGTCAGCATCAATAGAATCATCGGTAAATACAGCCCTCAATTGAGAGGAATCTACTGTCAAATTAGATGATAATTCTGCTGAGGTTGGTTCAAAAGTACCCTTCGCTTTATAGACCAGACTATCTATCGTCAGATCACAATCATGATCGGTAAATCCTATCTCTCCTGCTAAAGCAAGGTTTAAGGGAGTAATACGGATTACTCGACAAACGTGGATAAGTTCTCTGTTTAAGGCTGTTTGTGCTGTCATTATGTGCTTACCTCTGCATATTGCCACACTTCATCTGCTGGTGCTGTAGTTGGATCCGGTGCATTCGCCATTAGGTAAAACTTATCATTACCGTAGGTCAGATAATAGAACGGCTGTACACTTGTAGTTGATGAATCATCGAATACTAACGTCATCTGAATACTATCGGTACTACATATAGAGTTTGCAGCAAAGTACCATCGATTAGTAGGAGATCCTGTCATAAAAATAGACCCATTATACTCTACATGACCATATCCTTCTTGGAATGGTGCAGAGTAGTTAAGATTGAAAGTTCCTATAGTCGAGTAATTATTGGTGACATCTACCACTTTATGACCGATAGAGTTATCCGTCGGTTGAAGGTAGTATCTGAAACCGAACTTCTGAGAAGCTCGTCTAACAGGCTCAATTACATCTCTGTTGGAAGCAATAGTCCCTGATTCTACTAGCACAGAAGCAGCAAATGAAGCTCCTTCATAGATAAAGTAGTCATTATTAGGGAAACTTCCTGTCTCTAGGAAGTAATAACGATTAGTACCACCTTGAGTAAGGAATTGGAACTCTAAATTGTATCCAGCAGGAGTAGGTTGTACTAGAGTGATGCCTAATTTAGTCTCAACATCATCTACTGTAAAGGTTTCGATTAGCGTATTACCTAAATCATCAGCTTGTGAGGAATCTACCGAGAAGATAAAGTACTCTTGACTTGTTTTAGGTACAGTAATTGTCTCATTAACTCCTCCAACTGGAATAAGGTTTTGAGGAGTTGGATGGACTAGGTAGTAAAGTTCTCCATCAACGTTATACATGATACGTGTATAGTATGATCCTGTTTGACGAGTAGCATCTGAAGGATCTGTGGTGGTTAACGAAGGAGAATGGGGAGCTAACATATTACGTAATTCTGTGTGAGTTACGTCGATAACTCCTGGGGAAGGAATCTTTATCCTATCAAAGAATCTACCACGTACGTGAGTTACTAAGAATCTATTATTCCTCATGTAGTAGGTATCGGTATCGATGTTTCCTGAATAAAACAGCAGTACTCTTAGGAAAGAATTCGTAGGTGTGAGGATAGTCGAATCATACAAACCATTGTTCATGTCATGATAAGAATAATACGTATCCTGGTTAGGATATGGGGGAGATCCTCCAGCATAACAAATCAACACGGGTTGTATAGCACTGGATTGTCTCCAATGGTCACGTGTTCCGGTCTCCAAGAATGTACCTACAGTACCGAGAGCTATAGTTGAAGGCTCATCAAATGTAGAAGTTCTACTGAAGGTGTTGAAGTTTGCGATTACCGTCTGAGTAAGACCATCATCCACAGGACAACTTATAGGGGGTATAGCAGGCAAGTTTCTGGGTGTTAGGGTATTTGCTGCTCCAATCACTTTCTGTGCGCTCTGTGCCCCAATAATGAGCAGTGGGTCTAATTGATAAAGCTCACATCCAGCATCAACTAGATTCTGGACTGATAAATCTGTGTCGAACCGCATGAATTGGTATTCTGCTGCACCAGGCTGTCCTGGATTATAGTAATGTTCTACACCAAAAAGTCTCCACTTACCCATTACTACGTGGTAAAAAGCACTTACGTACTCTGCAACGAGGTAATAAGGTGGATCCTGAGTGAGTAGGTTGTATTGGTTCTCTATAGGAATATTCCGTAAGAGAGTGTCTTCAAAATTTAATTGTGTATCCCCTCCACTAAAAGCGTAGGAATCAGCATTTTGAAATTTATTGAATGTCTGCTCTAACCGTACTTGGTACTTATGAGCAATGGATTCTGTCGGACGATAGTCTAACTGAAAATCAAAACCAGTCGGACTTTCATAATATGCCTCAACTGAAAACCAATTAGCTAAAAGAGCTGATTTATTTAGTTTATGGTCAGGAACTTCGATTACCGTCAAGTTAGAGAACTGGTAATAATCGCATGTACTGACGTTGTTGGTTGGAATATCCGTGAATTTACCACGAGATAGAATAATCTGAGGTACTTCATCCATATCGATACGGGCTTCGATATCAAACTCGAATTGCGCATCTAGGAATGTTCCCGGATCATAAGCTAATGTTGTAGTAACAATGCCTGTATCAGTGTCGACCGTAAAATCTACACCATTCAATATTTCGGTACCACCAGGATTCCATACACGAACCGTATTAATTCTCGGTTTACGGATGGTTTTGATGTTGTTGTAAAACAGACCTTCCCAATCAATCTCATAAACTTTAACTAGCTGCCACCGAGTGAATGGACCACTAGTTACATCAACAACTTGGTCATTTGCATCAACAGCTACTAGGGCACCGTAAGTATAGACAGTACCATTGTTTGCGATATGAGAGTCTAATCCTCTGAAACCGAGGGCAAGAGATTGGGCGAAACGTTCCAAAGGAACAGTGAATCTGAATGTGTTTTCTTTACCACCAAGCGTTGTACGCCAGTAGGTAACGAATGTGTCTAGTTGGTCTTCGGTAAAAGTGACATCGGATAATTGGTGGGTTGAGTACCATTCCGTTAGTCTATTAAACCGTTGTTCCGCAGCAACACCGTTCTTTAACACTTGAGTGTCATAAGTGAATGTTGTCTGAATAGACGGTTGAGTTGGTAGTGGTAGAAATGAATCTACGAACGCCATAGTACTTCTCAGTTAGTGTTTAGTGGTCAGACCCCTTCTACAAAATCATCGCACTAATTCCATTTTACATCACAAGAACCGAAAGCGCAAGCGAGATTTTTTTCACCTACCTCCCTATAGACGAATGGGGTTTCAAAAAAGTTCCCGATTTTCAAAAAAGTTTTTTTATTTTTTTTCCATATTTACAGGAGTACTTTTGTACTAATTATCTCTAGGTATAAATACTGCTCTAAAAAATGTTTTAACTGTTCTTATATATATAGAGAAAAGGCAGGAATTAGAGCAGGTCTTAGCTCCCGGTTTGCAAGGGCTCCAGCCATTTATAGTACGAAACTAGTACACTCAATTTTTTGTCAATAAAAAGCCTTATTGCGAAAATAATCAGCCTCTCATCTCCGTACAAAAATACGTAGTTTGGGTATAAAATGATACCTACAAAATCTGCCCTTGACATCTCGGTTTTGAAATTGCTATATTGGATTCAAATTTAGGAGACCGTTATGGACAACAATATATTTCAAGACGATTACGATTATATGGATATTCTCGAAGACCTCGATAATCGCGGATTCTCTGATGAGTACGCTGAATTTATATTTCGTCAAGTAACAAATCGGTATGTAGCCCATAATGAAGCGGAAATGGACTTACTACAAGCCGGTGCGGACTTTATGAATGATTATTCTGAGATGGAGTTAGCTGACGGTGATGAGTTTCACTTTGTGATACCCGAAGATATAGAAGCTACCGATGAAGCATGTGGTCAGATTATCTCTATTGTTCTCGATCAGTTAGATGAGAAAGGAGTACTCAATATGCAGTTACTAAATAAAGGTATAGTTGGTGGTCCTCGTCCTTCCTCTGATCAAGAAGCAATTGACCGGTTGAATAAATTATTTAGGAGAGATGTTGACAACGAAGATGACGAAGGGTTAACATCGTTATAGATTGAATTAAAGACAACAAAGGATTTATTAAATGAGTAACTTAGTTAAGTTTGAGACCGTTGACCAATTGAAAGAACTCTGTGCAATTCTTGCAAAGTCCGGTCTCCATAAAGGTGAGACCCCTGAACAGGCATTCACCAAGATAATGTACGGACAGGAACTCGGTTTACCTCCAATGGCAGCTCGATCCGCAGTCCATGTGATTCAGGGCAAGCCTACTCTATCTAGTAATGCTTTGGCGACTGCACTTGACCGTCATCCAGAATAAGATTATACAGTCAAAACACTAACTACTACAGAATGTGTGATTGATTTCTATAAGAAGCGTGATACCGAATGGATACTACGTGGTACTATGGAATTCACCATGGATGATGCTAAGCGTGCACAATTGATTAAAGCAGGTAGTGGATGGACTAAGTATCCTAAAGCTATGTTATTTGCTCGTGCAATCTCCCAAGGCATCAGATGTTTTGCTCCTGGTTGCTTCACCATGCCGGTTTATTGTCCTGGGGAATTAGATCAATCTCGGGAATTAGAGGGTGTGGATGTAGAGATAATTGAGGCAATGAGTGTAGAACCTCCTAAACCAGAACCTCTACCATTCACTAACTTACAATCTGCACTTGATTGGGCTTGTGATAAGTTAGATATTGATTTAGATGCTGCGCAAGCACTATTAGATGATACTCCCAAAGACGATAAGGGTAATAAATCTCACAATTTCTATAATAAAGTACTTGACATTCTGAAACAGGAAGGCTAATATAAAATTATGGAGGGTTCGGGAAGTATCTATCCTGCCCTCGTGGCTCGCGACTTGCTCGCAAAATATAAGTCCACTATTAACTAAAAGAAATTAAAAACTATGACTATCGCATCCATTAACACTCTCGCATATTTCGTAAAGTCCAAAGAAATCACTCAAGTTGGTACTGACGGTAAGCAATACAAGAAAGGTCTTTTATACGTTACTTACAGCAAAAGCCTTCCTCAAATGCTTGTTACCACTTCCACTAATCAATTAGCTGAATTATTAGCTCAAGGTTTGATGCCTGGTAATTTCCTTTCTATCAACGGTAGTATCGAGATTCTTACTAATGACAAGAATCCTTTAGCTGAGCACATTTCTACTCCTCAACAGGCTGCTGTTTATTCTAGTCCTACTATTGCTGCTAACTCTATTGTTCTTCAACCTGCTGGTTGTACCTCAATGGGTAACGTAGTTATCGTTGGTCGTAACGGTGCAGACTTAAAAGGTGTGGACAAACGTGATAAGCCCTACTACAGGATTACCGATAAAGGATTATCTATTCTTAAGTTATCCTTAGCGGTTAGTGCACCTTACAAAGGCGGTCCTAGTACTTGGTTTAACGTAACAGCATTTGGTAAGAAAGCTGATACTATGTACAACTACGTAGAGAAAGGACAGATGGTTGCTGTCGATGGTCGTTTAGATTTGAATAGCTGGACATCCAAGGTTGTAGACCAAGACACCCTAGAAGAGAAGGAGGTGCAGAAGTATGACTTCCAAGTTAAAGCTGATAACTTTCGTTTTATCTCAGTTGGTGGTGGAAATGGTGGAGAGAAGCCTAAGGACGTTGTTACTGAAGCAGTAGCTCAGGATGACAATTCTCCTTCCTCTGATTGGTCTGATGTCTCCTTCTAGTTGACA
>JAAUYI010011843.1_pt1 | contig 10476 bp, 9 predicted proteins | sample 7278041 | NCBI WGS metagenome assembly JAAUYI01 (sample SAMN14350216, study PRJNA611818) | marine sediment metagenome | isolation source: surface marine sediment (0.6m) | place: French Polynesia: Moorea | collected 2018-08
GATGATGGTGTTTCACCCTGAGCTGTTCGCCGGGTCCTTTCCCTGGGCCCCGGATCCGATCGACTTCCGCAAGCTGATGCAGATCGATATCTACAACGGCACTAACGCGTTTTACAACGAACTGGACTGGCTGCGCACGCCGCTGCCCGCACAGCGAGAGGTCGACGGTCTGATCAACTACAACGTGCTGGATGAGTATCGCTACGAGCAGGTCGTCGCAACACAAGACCGCTCGGGCGGCCAGTGGGCAATCTGGCAGGCGCTCTACAGTCCGGTCGCCGATGACGGCTACCCGGCGCCGCTGTGGGATCCGGAGACCGGGGAGATCGATTCGGAAGTAGCCGAGTACTGGCGCGAGCACTGGGATCTCAGCTACCTCATCGAACGGGACTGGCCGACCCTGGGACCCAGGCTCGCCGGCAAGCTGCACTTCGCCGTGGGGCGTCGCGACAACTACTACCTGGAGCAGGCCGTTTATCTGACGGAAGAGCGCATGCGCGGGCTGAAAGATCCGGATCCGGCCGCGACTTTCCAGTACGGGACCAACGGCCGGCACTCCTGGATCGGGCACAGCCCGAGCGATCCCGAGAAGCAGATGCGCTACAGCGAGTTCATCGGGGTGGTGGCCGACTTCGTGAAGAAGCGGGCGCCCGAAGAGGCCGACCTCGATAGCTGGGACTACTAGGGCGTCACAGCTCTGTTCGCGGCGTCTTTCTCCAGCAGGTACTCCGCCACGGCCTGGTATGCCGGCAGTGAAGTTGGATCGATCACCGCATTGGCGGACACGGGGTAGGTCGCGAACCTGGCGATGACCATTTTCGCCCTGGGGTCGATATAGATCGCCTGGCCGTGGATGCCGCGGGCGCTGTAAGCGCCGTGCGCGTTGTGCAGCGACCACCACTGACTGCGATAGCTGCCCCCGGGCAGCGTGCTGTATCCGGCACTCGCAAACTTTTCCGGATCGCCGCCGCCACTGATGGACGCCACCGCGGCGGCGGGGATGATCTGCCTGCCCTCGAAAACACCGCCCTGCAGCATCGTCAGGCCGAAGCGCGCCGCATCGCGGAGCGAGAGGCTGAGGCCGCCCGCTGACAGGGGAGTACCCAGGCTGTCGACCATCATGTCGCCTTCCTGTTCCATGCCCAGCGGCTTCCATATCCGCTCCGAAAGGTGCTGCAGGAAGTCCTTGCCGCTGGCGCGGGCGATGACCCAGGCCAGCGCGTCTGTATTCACCGACTTGTAGCGGAAGACCTGCCCGTGTTCGTCGGCCTTCTCAACGCCCTGCAGGTATTCGTAGAAGTTACGCGCTCCCGCATAGTCCGCGGGTTTGGGCGTCGGATCGCCGGCGGCCGCGTAGGCCCAGATGTCGGCGTTCGGATCGGCATAGTCCTCGTTGAAGACCAGCGACGTGGTCATATCCATGACTTCGCGGACCGTGGCTGACCCGAAGGCACTCCCCGCGAGTTCGGGTACGTACTCCCGGACCAGCTTGTTCTCATCGATCGTACCTTCGGCAACCAGTATCTCCGCGACCGTCCCCACGAAGGACTTGGTAACGGACATGGCACCGTGGCGTCCCTCGCGGTCCAGGCAGCCGGAGTAGTACTCGTAGACGATCTTGCCGCGGTGCATCACGAGGATGCCGTCGGTGTAGTTCGCATCCAGGGATTCGCGCCAGGTCATGGGGGCGTCAGCGCCGATGGGCGTGAAGCTGACGTTATCAATCGATGTGTCTGGGGATGCGGTCAGCTCGGACGAGGGTCCCAGGCTCCGCGCTATACGCCTGGATGCCTGCATTTCGCGCAGGTGACAGAAGGTCCAGCGCAGCTTTGGGAAGCTGAGGTAGTTCGAAGCCGGTGGGGCGATGAGCTGCTCCGGAGCTGGCGGGAAGCCCTGCATCCAGCCAAGCGCGTTGGGATCGGATGCGCTCGCATCCAGAGTCTGCGTCACGCCATGGCGACTCGCCAGCGCTGCTGCCAGGACAAGAAACACTCCGAATCGTGTCTTCAAGGAACCTGCCCTCCGCCTCGCACGTTATACGTTATGTTGTAACATCGTCCGCCATGCTGACAAGAGACGGATCTGGCTCCGTAGCGTGGTCTCGGTCAGCGCCGCTCTCCTGGAGCACGTCACCCGGAGCTTCGCCATCTCGGAGTCCCACACCCTCGGAGAGTGTTCCTATCGCCGAACAAGCCAAGCTGGAGTATCCCGACATGATGACTTCACCGTTTCCGCAAAACTACGACGAGTGGCGGCACTGCATCATCGTCGAGTGCGGTATTCCGCTGACTGCAGAATTCGTCTCCCAGCGCCTGGCAGTATGGCGCGACGAGGCCGCCGAGGAAACGCGGCGTTTCAGGCGGCGCTACGGCGATGACTACTGGCGCACGGTCATTGGATGGTTTGAGCAGGCAGAGAAAGAAGTTGCCTGAGCGGCTTTGCCGTAGAGCTTCGTCCCATGCCACGATGGCGCCTGCTGGAGCCCTGTAGAAGCAAAGGAGCTTTGCACTCCACCCATGCGATTGTCGCCTTACTGTCTTCCGAAAGTCCTACCTTGCCTGGTTGCTCTGTTCGTCGCCGCGTGTAGCGGACCCGAGAACCGTGAATTCCCCGACCCGGCGACCAGCGAACTCCCGTTTGCGGACATCGACCTCGCCGCCTACCTGGATTGCGCCCGGGAGCAGGGCGTCACCCTGCTCCAGGCGCATCGCGCGGGTGACCGTCCCGGCGCGGCGGAAAACAGCCTGACAGCCATCGACGAGTCTCTCGCCGATGGCGCGGTCTTCATGGAAATCGACGTGGCCCGGACGGCCGACGGCGTCCTCGTGCTGATGCACGATGACACCCTCGAGCGCACCACTACCGGAGCCGGCACTCTGGCGAGAACAACGTTTGCAGACCTGTCGACGCTGTCGCTCGTCGACGTTGATGGCACAGACACGGGCGAAAAGGTGCCAACGCTCGCCGATGCCCTCGGCGCACTTCAAGGCCGGGGCTTCGCCCAGATCGATCGCAAGAGATCAACTTCCTTCGACGAAATTGCATCGGTCATCGAGGGCGAGCAGGCCGCGGATCGATCGATGGTCATCACCTACACGATAGAAGAAGCCATTGCCGTGCACCGGCGTTTGCCGGACGTGATGATCTCCACCGGTATCGACGGATTAGATGATGTGGCGACGCTGGAAGCTGCCGGCGTGGATTTGAGCCGTGTGACGGGGTGGTTGGGTCTGGGTAGCGGCGAGCCGAGCCTGGATCGGAAGCTCGCTGCGTTTGGCATCGAGACGAGTTACGGGGACTTTCGCGCTGAGAGCGAAGGATCGATCGACTATAAAAAACTCGCAAGAAACGGCGCAGAGGTGCTGAGCGTGGATGATATCCCTGCGGCTGCGAACGCGCTCGATGCGGCTGTCGTTGCGCGTGCTTTGTTGAGGGACTGTCCGGCAGCCCGGCGTTAGGACGTTTCGGCTTGGACGTTATCTGAGAGGTTGCGTCACGTGCGACCGAAAGCCGACGACGTCGGTCTAAGTGATGAACGTCTCAGTCCGACCTGCGCGCGGAGCAGGCGTCCGGCGGCTAGCCGAGCGTCGATCGCCTGGAGAGCCGCAAGGCGCCGATCGCGCCGAGGCCGCCGAGCAGAAGCGACGCGGGCGTAGGCAGCGGGATCGACGAGACCTGCGTGAAGACGAGGTTGTCGAGGACCCCGGTAGTGTTGCCTAGTGAGCCGATTGAGATTACCAGTTCGTCGATGACGGTCCCGCCAAACCCTGCTCGCGTGTCGCAGCAAATATTCGCTGACTGGTCTCCAAGCGACGCCACCATCAGGGAGTCGAGGAAGCCGGCGAAGGTAACGCCGTCACCGATTCCGCCGAGGGACCCGATGTCGAACTGGTCGAAAGTAAAGTCGCCGCCGTCGACGCGCGTGATCGTCGCATCCGATGGGTTGAAGCTGTTATATAGCAGCGCGGGAGCAGGGTTCCCGAACCCAACGTTGCTTACAGAAAAGTCAAACCCGAGAACGAGCGAGTAACCGTCCTCAACGTAGGGGTTCATCACGGCTTGATCGAACTCGATCGTAATAATGCTGGCGAGCGCCTGCGTGCTGGCGAGCGCCATCGCGGCGGCCACAATTGATTTCACAATCATCGGTGGTCATCTCCCAGAAATGCCTTCAGTGTGCGGAAGTTGTGGTGCAAAAAATATACCCACCGGAACAAGTAATTGATTTGGAGAGTCTTTCGTCCCGGGAGCTATAACCGAGGTCAGTATCTGTAAGTGTTTTCGACAGGATGCTCTCCGATAAGTCCTTCACGAGCAGGACTTGGCGCGATAGCCGAACTTTCCTGTACAAGTCAGTCGCCACCAGGTGGTCACAACAAATACGCGGCGGCTTTTGGCCCATAACTACGACGTCGCAAAGCCAGGAAGCCGAGGGCAAAGAGGGCCAGCGAAGAAGGGAGAGGGAGGGGGATCTCTTCTGCAACCAAACTGTTGATCTGAAATCGATAGGCAAGCTCGGGAATATTAAGCTGTTGTCCGATTCTTACCTCGGCGACTTGTTCATCAAAGCCGGATAGCGGTGGAAAAGGAAAGGGAAGGCTAGTGTCATCGAAGACGGACCGCGTGGTGTCGAACAAGGAGAACAAAACGGCGATTACTTGTCGGCCTGCAATCACGTTACTGCTTATGTCAGAAAAAAAGTCTATTATGTCGCGATTGACACCGCCACCGAGGGTTGTGGGCGTCAGCGCATCAAGCACCTCCAGGCCCAAAAGACTGTCGCTACTCTGAGTTCCCGAGAAGTTGCCAACGGACAGCACGGTATTGGTCAGCGAATAGGACGCGGTTGTAAAGTCTGGCCGAGTGTCGTCGAGTAACGGTGTGGCACTAATTTCCGTAGAGAACGTGACAGTGCTCCCAATCGAGATCCCGTAGTCGGGTAGATCGGGGCCGCCAATAACTGATGTGACCTCGCCGGTACCTACATAGCGTAGAATCGGCGCAGCACGTACTGGCGCCGAAAACGCGGCCGAGAACAGTGTCGAGCATAGTCCGAGCGTTACGATCGCAACTGGCGTTTTGCTACGTATATTTGGCGCCGTGATCAGCATGCTCGCAAGTGTGGTGAAAAGAAGTACCGAATCTCGTGCTGTCTGCACGCGCAAAGCGTCATAAAGTGTCATGTAGTCCGATCTCTCTCATTGGAAGCCCCTCTGGCTTGCTAGCTTGCGTTTGCAGTTTTCAAGCAAACGTTTGACTCGCTTGTTCGGACGCATCTCAAACAGCTAGTTAACCCCGCAAGTTTCGTGTTGCGGCCGGGGTGAGTGCTGCACCCGATGCCGCATCAGCTCGCCATGCGAGACCTTCGATCACGGTTCGACAGCTGCCTGATCAATCGGATGCCCAGAAGCCTGTTCGCCGACACCTGGCCTTACTGTGTAGACGCTGTGCAGAACATCTGGTGTCGATGGCAATAGATGCTCAAGAGTGGTCCGAACACCGTCTCTCAAACCATTAGATAGTTGAGGAATACGGCTGTCATCCCCCAGATGGGGTATGCATGGCCGCTGCTGTGAGTCCTGGAACCACGCCGTGGTCGACAAAAGCTCGAGATCCTTTGCCAGCGAAAAGGAAGCAGTTTCGCTGGTCCTTTCAGTCGCTAGCTGACGCTGAACCACGTCAATGGGTGGTAAAGGCACGATAGAGCTGCTGCAGTATCTGGTGGTCGATGGGCCGATCTTGACCGGTAGCCGATCCCGGCGATTGAATAAGGCTGACTGGTGTCGGCCCAGAAACGGCCACAGGTACGAAGCGTTGTTTCAAGTCAGGAACGGCAGCGCAACAGGCGTTGACGATTCGAAACTGGTTCTGGATGCGGTGAATTCAATGACAACACACAATAAGACTGGCCGTGCCGACTTTCTTGCCTGCCTGCTCGCTGTGACGATGACCAGCTTCTCTCTCACTGCCAGCGCAGCAGAGACTGTGACACCGCAAGTAGCCGGGCAACTCAATGGCCTGTCGTTTGTAGAGACCGTTACCGCTGGCGCGGATGAAAAATCCGAACTGCCGATGGTGATTGCATTGCACTACATGACCGGCAGTCCCGCGACTTCGATTGAGGACTACGGCGGTGTCGACGCACCCGTTCGGCTGCTGTCGCTTCAGGGTCCCCACGAACTTGACGGTGGCTACTCGTGGTTTCCTGATGGTTACTATGAACTCGACGCCGGATCCCAGCTTGAGGTCACGGTGGATGTTTCGGATCGCGTCGCCAGCTTTATTCGCGCGGCGATACAGGCCTTTCCGACTCAAGGCAAACCTATTCTCACCGGGTACTCCCAGGGTGCAGACCTGACGCACATGATCGCTCTGCGAGAGCCCGGCTTGATCTTCGCCGGGTTACCGATGGGCGGACGTTTTCCCGACGCCTGGCTGGACGCAGTCCCCGAGGATGCGAAATTGCCGGCGAGGATCGCGCTGTTTCACGGTGCTGCAGACGAAGCGGTTGACGTTAATGAATCCCTCGCCGCCGCGACGTACTACACGGCTAATGGCGTATCGGTCGTGCTGCATACCTACGCTGGTGTTGGGCACTCCTATCCTGCTCAAATGAAACAGGATTTTCAGGCGGTCATTGCGCAACTCATAGAAGCGATGGACGATTGAGACTCCAGCTTGATCACCGGGAACGTCGGCACTCGGCCGCTCTTATCGCTTTAGCGGTTCGGCCTGCACAGTCGGCTATTGCGAGAGAGCGGGCGGCCCGTCGCGACGCACGGCGAACCCGCAATCGAAGAGCTAACGTCCTAGATGCTGATGGTGTGTCCGCTCAGCGTTACAACGCAGGTGGTTGTCCCGCTCGCCGCTCGCCTGACTACTGTAGCCGCTACGGCAGTATTGCTGTTGTTGGGGTCGGGGTCGGCATAGATGCGGACCGGGGTTGCGGCAACGTGCACCGCGGTGCCGGTGCTCGTGGACCCCTGGGATCTGAGTGGCAGCTGGTGCTGGAATTGCTGGAAATTGGACGCCGTGGTCAGAGACACGATGATAGGCGCTCCCGCGGAAGGGCCTGTGCAGAGCACGGAAGCGTAGTCGAGAATCAGTCGGGTGTTGGCCGGCAGGGTGATGATCGGGACATTGAAGGTGCCGGCGATATTGCCGGGTAGGGTGATCGTTTCGCTTTCCTGGTAGGGCGATCGATCGGGATTCTCGACGTCACGGGTGGGTGTCGAATACTGCGCCAGAGCAGGTTGGGCGAGTAGAAGCAGGGTGGATGCGATGCCTAGGTAGTTGCGCATGATAGGTTCCTCCTTCAATGAGGTGACTGCAGTGTTTAGCCGTGGCGCGAGCTGCGTACCCTCCCTGGAGAGCGGCGCAGAAGCAGCCAGAGTGCGGGCAATAACAACCAGGGAACCGCCGGTGCCGGTATCGGAATGACCGGTGGACCGGCCGGGCCGCTGGTGAGCGCTGAGAAGGTGTACGAGGGAAACGGTGCGAGGGTGAACAGTGGCGTGCTTCCGGCCCCCGAGGTTACGTCCAGCAGCTGCGAAAAACCGAACTGATTACCGATAGCCAGCATGCCATCCACCCCGGCGTAGTCGAGACCTCCGATGATGCCCGAGCCCAGAGGCACACCTACCGGCGCCGCGGATCCGGGTGCCACAGGATCGATAGAGAACAGGCTCTGCTGGAAAAAAATGTCTGATCCCAGCGCGTACAACAACCCGTCATCGCTATTCCAGGTCAATCCGCCGGCCAGTCCGAAACCCAGCGCGGGATCGAGTAATGAAACAGCGGTGGCGCCCAGGTCTATCGAGTACAGACTCGACGCGCCCGAGAGCGAGTTCGCCAGGGCATAGAGTTGGTTACCTGACTGCGCCGCCAGGCCGCCGCTGAAGCCGGTGCCAAGGTCGAACAGGGGCGTGGTGATACCGGCATCCGCCAGCGTAAACGTGTACAGAGTGCTAACGCCGAAACCAGTACTTCCTACGGAGTAGAACTGATTGTTGGCGAAGGCGAGCCCGGAGAAACCCAGGCTGCCGTCGCCGAGATCGAACAGCGGGGTGACGGTTGAGGCACCGGTATCGATCTGGTTGACCCGACGGGGGATGCCGAAGTCGTCGCCGGAAATGGCGTACAGAATCCCCGCCTTCACCTCGACGGACAAAGTCGCGAGGGCCAGAACCAGCGTCGGCACTATCATTCGTAGTGGCATAACAACCCGCTGCCGCAGGGCGGCTTATCATTCGAGGTAAATCAGTGCCCTCGAATTCGTGAAGCGGATTGCCGCATATTTCGCGCCGCAATGAAAAATTGCCAGCCGATCTAGTGGGTTAAGAGTTCGTGCCAGAAAATCCTGAGCACGGGATGTAAAGAAAATTGACACGCAAACACGGACGCACGCGTGTTGGCGCCCACCGGGGCGCCAAGTCAATCCGGACTACAGCTTCCAGTCTATTCCGACCGAAAAACGCTGGCGCTCTCTTTGTAGCGACAACGCCACGACGCCTATGCCCGTGGTTGTTCGCACGGGAAAGCCGCTCAGTCGCCACGCCCTTACTGAGAAATCACTTTGAGTCGTCGGTGGGCGACTGGCTGGTCCTAACCAGTGCGATAGTGACTTCTCCACTGCCGGGACCAAACACCGCGCTCTTCACGGTTCCGTCACGTTCTACATTGACAAGGTTGGTCTGCTCCGGCCAGATCTCGCGCAGAGCCTGGTGCGACAGCGTGATGGTCGTGAGGTCTTCCGGGATCGGCGCTTCGGCGTAGACCCACAGAAACTCCCCTTCGATTTCATTGCCGACGGAGTTCAGGCCAAGGGATTCGCCGTGCTGGTCCAGCAGAACGAACCTGCCGTGGACGTATTCTTCGAAACGGTCGCAGTCCTCCGGCTTTCCCAGCAGGTCGGCTTTCGTGCCGAACAGGCGGCGAGTGGCGTGTTCCGCGTCGTGCAGCAGGAAGCGGTGCATGACCTCGATGTTTCCGGTGCGCTCGTTGAACAGGACGCGCGTGATTGATTCCTTTTGCTGGTGCGCAACAGTTGGTACTGCGAGCAGCAGGCCAAGAAGGAGAGGAGCGAGCCGTTGCAGTCGAGACCGGGGAAGGGCGAGGCCCTCAGCGCTCATCTTTCTTCCCGGGTTTCTCCTGGTCTTCGTCTTCGCTCTCTTCTTTCAGCTCGGTCTTGCTGTCCTGCATGATGTCGCGGGCTTCCATGGCTTTGCTCTTCGGCACCTTGTAAGCCTCGATGCGCGAGGGCACGATCCGCCGCGGATAGTAGTTGTTCTCTACGTCTGTATCGGCCGTTTCCCAGTTCGGGTCGATCTCGACCTGGCTCAGCTCGCGGTCGGAGATCACGAGCTTCTTCACGGACCGGTCATTACGTCGCCAGATTTCGGCGGGAATATCCAGGCGCTCCCGGGTACCGTCTTCGTAGGTGAGTCGCAGCAGGATGGGCATGACCAGCCCGCCGTGATTGCTGAACTCCAGCACGTAATAGTTCTTATCCTCGGCGACCGCTCTTTCGAGTGCCGCGCGCTCCCAGTCTTCCAGCTCGGAAAGAAATTTCCGGTACTTGTTGCGCTCCTTGTTCGTGACGGTGAAACGGTCGTTCTCGTCGTAGAAGTCACGAAGCTCCGGATTCGCTTCCACCCAGGTCGGGCCCTCGGCCTTGTTGCGCTCGACGATCACCGAGGCCGGTTTGTCGGTGTCTTCCTGGCGCCGGCGTTGGAAGTCGATGTCGGGGTCCTTGGTGTCGAGGCGCAGCTTCCAGATCTTGTCGATGCTGATGTCAACGTGGTCGGTGGTGTAGAACCAGCCGCGCCAGAACCAGTCGAGATCGACGCCGGATGCTTCCTCCATCGTCCGGAAGAAGTCGGCCGGGGCAGGGCGCTTGAACATCCAGCGACGCGAGTACTCCCGGAACGCGAAGTCGAAGAGCTCCCGGCCCAGGATGGTCTCGCGAAGGATCATCAACGCCGCCGCGGGTTTGGCGTACGCGTTCGGTCCAAGTCGCAACACCGAATCGGACTGGGTCATGATCGGCACCTGCCGCTGGGACTTCATGTAGTCCACGATGTTGCGCGGCTCGTTGTTCCAGGGGATGTCCGGGTCCCACTCCCAGCCGGCGAGGGCGTCCAGGAAGCTGTTCAGGCCCTCGTCCATCCAGGTCCACTGGCGCTCGTCCGAATTCACGATCATGGGGAAGTAGCCGTGGCCCACCTCGTGAATGATCACGCCTACAAGGTAGCGCTTCTCGGCTAGGGTGTAGGTCCGCTCCCCGTCGTCCTGGAGGTCGGTGCGCGGACCGTTGAAGGTGATCATCGGGTACTCCATGCCGCCCACTGGCCCGTTGACTGACTGCGCGACCGGGTAGGGGTAGTCGAATGAGTAGCGGGAGTAGACCTTCATCGTGTGGATGACCGCGGCGGTGGAATACTTCTCCCACAGCGGATTGCCCTCCTTGGGATAGAA
>JAAUYI010100626.1_pt1 | contig 10476 bp, 12 predicted proteins | sample 7278041 | NCBI WGS metagenome assembly JAAUYI01 (sample SAMN14350216, study PRJNA611818) | marine sediment metagenome | isolation source: surface marine sediment (0.6m) | place: French Polynesia: Moorea | collected 2018-08
CTTGGCGGCGCCGAGTGCGAGCGCCGTCTTGAGATCAACGACGCCCCACCACGTGATCAGCGAGTAGACGGTTGTGTCGACGACCTGGGAGCTGAGCGTCGACAAGTTGTTCCTGAGCCACAGGTGTCGCCCTTGCGTCCACTGCTTGATCTTGTGGAAGGCCCAGACGTCGAAACGCTGGCTGATCAGGTACGCAAGCAGTGAACCGGCGACGAAGCGCGGTGAAAAGTTCAGGATAGTTGTAAAGGCTTCATGGACATCGGCCGAGAAAGCCTCGGTCTTCGGATTCGTGCTTGGCAGGTAAAGCAGCCCGAAGCTCATCATCACCAGGACAATGACGCTGACCGTGAAACCCATCCAGACCGCGCGGGCCGCTTCGTGCTTGCCATAGTTTTCGGACAACACGTCGGTCGCGAAGAAAATACTCGAGTAGAAGATGACGCCGAGGCTGGTTTCGAAGCCGGCTATGATCGTGAGCTTTGGTCCCTGCAGGTTGGCAAGGATGATCGCCGTTGCGATCGCAACCTGCAGGCCGGCTTTGCCGAACAGCCGGTACAACAGGACGGTACCCGCAAGGTCGAGTACCAGCGTCGTGAGCCACAGCAGTTCCTGGTTCGCCGCGTAAAAGCTGACGACACTGTCGGGCAACATCGGGTTTGTTGCGGGTCGTTAGCCGGCGAGCCGGTCGAGGTGCCAGTCCGCGTTACCGAACATCTGGCCGATGACGGTCAGCCGCTTGAAGTAGTGTGCAATGTCCATTTCCCAGCTGACACCCATACCGCCGTGAAGCTGGACGGCTTCCTGGCCGACCTTGCGCCCGGCCGTGCCCACCTGGTACTTGATTGCATTGACGGCCCCGCCGGCTTCGTCGCTGCCCTGCGCTGCGAGCATCGTTGCCCACATCAGCAGCGACTGGCTCTGCTCGCACGCCGTCAGCATGTCGACCATGCGGTGCTGCAGGGCCTGGAAGCTGCCGATCGGCACGCCGAACTGCATGCGGTTCTTCGAATACTCCAGCGTCTTGTCCTTCATCGTCTGCATGATGCCGACGGCCTCGGCGCATGCGGCCAGCGTGGCTTCCTCGACGACGCTTGCCAGGACTGCGTAGCCCGCATCGGCTTCACCGAGCAGGGCGTTTGCGTCGACGCGAACGTTGCCGAGTTCAAACTCTGCCGCCGTATGGCCGTCGACGGTCGCATACGCCTTGATCGCGATGCCGTCAGCGTCCGCGGGCACGGCAAACAGCGAGATGCCGTCCCGGTCCGCCTGTTCACCGCTCGTCCGGGCCGGCACGATGACCAGTCCCGCGTTGCCGCCGTTCAGAACGACGCCCTTGGACCCGTTGAGCACCCAGCCGTCACCGTCCCGGGTCGCGGTCGTGGCAACATTGGCGATGTCGTAGCGGCTCTGGGGCTCGACGAATGCAAGCGCCGCCTGCAGTTCGCCGCCGATAATCGGTGCGAGCCATTGTTCTTTCTGTGAAGCCGTTGCCGCCCGACGCAGGACACCGCCGGCCAGCACGATGTTGGCCATGTAGGGCTCGACCACCAGGCCGCGTCCGAATTCGCGCATCAGTATCATCGTCTCGAGCGGGCCACCGCCAAAGCCACCGTCTTCCTCGGTGAACGGTACGGCGGTCCAGCCGAGTTCGGCAAACAACTGCCAGACCTCGTCACTGTAGCCCTTGTCGCTGCCGGCAATTTCCTGGCGCCGCTCGAAGTCGTAGTCGTTGTCGATGAACTTGGCGACACTGTCGGCCAGCATCATCTGGATTTCGTTCAGTGAAAAGTCCATGTCGCTGGGTCCTACAGCCCAAGCACGTGCTTGGCGATGATGTTCTTCTGGATCTCGTTGCTGCCGCCGTAAATCGACGCTTTGCGATTGTTGAAATACTGCAGCGACGAGAACGTTTGGGTGCCTTCGCCGACACGGTCATCGTCCGGGAAGTCGAGCGTGTACTGTGCGGGCACGAACGGCAGCGCATAGTAGCCCGCCGCTTCGACGTAGAGCGTGTCGATGGCCTGCTGTACCTCGGTGCCGGCAATCTTCAGGATCGACGACTCGGGTCCCGGCGCCTTGCCCGACGCGACGGCCGCAAGTGTGCGGAGCTCCGTGTATTCGAGCGCCTTGAGCTCGACCTCGACCGCCGCGAGCCTGCGCATGAAATTCTGGTCCCCGGCCAGCGGCGCGGCACCACGGATCGACCGGCTAGCCTGCGCGCGAAGCTTCTTCAGCCGGTACTTCGATCGTGCCACGCCGGCAATGTTGGCGCGCTCGTGCTGCAACAGGACCTTGCCGTAGGTCCAGCCCGCGCCTTCGGTGCCGACCAGGTTTTCGACCGGGACGCGTACGTTTTCGAAGTGCACCTCGTTGACTTCGTGCTCGCCCTCGATGGTGATGATCGGTCGAACCGTGACCCCGGGCGTCTGCATGTCCACCAGGATGAAGCTGATGCCTTCCTGGCGGCGAGCGACGTCCGTACTGGTGCGCACGAGGCAGAATATCCAGTCCGCGTGCTGGCCCAGCGTGGTCCAGGTCTTGGTACCGGTGATGACGTAGTGATCGCCATCGCGGTCAGCCTTCGTCTTCAGCGAGGCGAGGTCGGATCCCGAGCCGGGCTCAGAGTAGCCCTGGCACCACCAGACATTGCTGGCCAGGATGTCAGGCAGGAAACGCTCTTTTTGTTCGTCGTTGCCGAATGTATAGATGACCGGGCCCACCATGCTCAACCCGAACGGGATGATCTCGGGCGCATTGGCCGCGGCCATCTCGGTTGCGAAGATGTACTTCTGCACCGGCGTCCAGCCCGTGCCGCCGTATTCGACCGGCCAGTTGACGCCGGCCCAGCCCTGCTCGGCGAGCAATTGCTGGAAGCGGACGTGGTCCTCACGCTCGAGGAGTACGGCCTGGTCCTGCTTGCGGCGGATGTCGTCCGGCAGCTTGTCGCGGAAGAAACTGCGTACCTCTTCCTGGAACGCAAGCTCGGCGTCGCTGAAGGTGACGTTCATGCGGATTCCTGTGGCTGTTGGACGGCGCACAAGTCTGCCTGAAGCGCTGCGGCAGTGAAATACTCCGGAACTGGTAGCCTGGAATTCGTTCAAAGCCGGTCCGTGTTGATGCAGAATGGCCGGATGAGTTCGCCACCCGTCATTGAAGGTACTGTCCAGGACATGGCCACCGAGCAGCCGGTGGTCACGCGCGACGCGCTTGACCGGCCGATGCACGACCTGCGCATTTCGCTGCTCGACCGATGCAACTTCCGCTGTCCGTATTGCATGCCGGAGGCCGAGTTTCACGAGGAGTACGAGTTCCTGAAACGGCACGAGCGGCTGACGCACGACGAGATCCTGAAAGTGGCGCGTGTCGCAACCCAGCTCGGCGTGTCGAAGCTGCGCCTGACCGGGGGCGAGCCGCTGCTGGACAAGAACATCACGTCGCTCGTTGCCGGTCTGGCCGCATTGCCCGGTGTCGAGGATCTCGCCATGACGACCAACGCGATGCTGCTCGCGCCGATTGCGCAGGAGCTTGCTGACGCGGGGCTGCACCGGGTGACGATCAGCCTCGACAGCATTGACGACGAGGTCTTCCTGCGCATGAGTGGCGGACGCGGCGATCTGTCGCGTGTGCTGGACGGCATCGCTGCCGCCGAGGCGGCCGGCATCGCACCCATCAAGATCAACGTCGTCGTACAACGCGGCGTCAACGACCATACGGTGCTCGATCTGCTCGAGCATTTCCGCGGCACCGGGCACATCGTGCGCCTGATCGAGTTCATGGACGTCGGTAACCGGAACGGCTGGCGCATGGACCAGGTCGTGCCGTCGGCCGAACTGCTGAAGCAGGTCGAAGCACGCTGGTCGCTCAGGCCGGTCGGGGCGAATTACCCGGGTGAGGTTGCCCGCCGTTACCAGTACGTCGACGGGCAGGGCGAGATCGGTTTTATTTCGTCGGTGACGGAGCCGTTCTGCGGCAGTTGCTCGCGCGCCCGGCTCTCGGCAGACGGTGAGCTGTATACCTGCCTGTTCGCGACGCACGGTACGGATCTGCGCGAACCCCTGCGCAACGGTGCTGATGACGACGAACTCGCCGACACGCTGTCGCGCATCTGGCTGCAGCGCGCCGACCGCTACAGTGAACTCCGGCGGCCGGACGTTGCCGAACTGCATCACTTCTCGAAAGTCGAGATGTACCGCATTGGTGGATGACGTGAGCAAACTCAGCCACATCGATTCCGATAACCGGCCAACGATGGTCGACGTCAGCGGCAAGGCGACGACCCGGCGCGAGGCGCATGCGCAGGCGATCGTCACGCTGCCGGACGCCGTCCTGGCGGCGCTCGACGACGGCGAAATCCAGAGCAAGAAGGGCCCGGTATTCGCGACCGCGATCATCGCCGGCGTCATGGCGGCAAAGAAGACACACGAACTGATTCCTTTCTGTCATCCGCTCGGGCTGGAGAACTGCAAGGTCGAAATCTCGATGGATGCCAGCAACGCGATCATCGACTGTCGTTGCACCGTCAGCCACAAGACCGGCGTCGAGATGGAAGCGCTGACCGGCGCAAGTGTCGCCGCGCTGACCGTGTACGACATGTGCAAGGCGCTGTCACACGACATCGTCATCACGGAAACTCGCCTGATGGCCAAAACGGGCGGGAAGAAGGATTTCGCACGTGACGAATAAACCGCTGTACGGACTGGTGCTCGCCGGCGGCAAGAGCCGCCGCATGGGTCATGACAAGGCGCTGCTCGAGCACGACGGCAAGACCCAGCTCGAACGGATGTTCGTGCTGCTCGAAGCCGTAACGGACAAGACATTCGTTTCGACGCGTGCGGACCAGGCGGAGGACGCTGAGCGCGGCCGCTTTCCGCAGCTGGTCGATGCTTACGAGGATATGGGCCCGGCTGCCGGTATCCTGACGGCACTCGAGACTCACCCGGATGCCGACTGGCTGGTCGTGGCATGCGACCTGCCGAATATCGACGCGCAGACGCTCCGCTACCTGCTGGAACACTGTTCCGCAACGCAACCGTTTACGGCCTTCCGCTCGAGCTACGACGGCCTGCCCGAGCCCCTGTGCGCGCTATATCGCGCCGGCAGCCGTGCGCTGGTCGCCGAGTTTGTCGGCGACGGCATCCATTGTCCCCGCAAGATGCTGATTCGATCCGATAGCTGCCTGCTGGAGCAGCCGAACCCGGCTGCGCTCGACAACGTCAACACGCCGGAAGACCTGGCGGCGAGCTCACTGGAGCGGGCGTCATGAAGACCATCACGGTGCGTTACTTCGCGATGTTCCGCGAGCAGGCCGGCGTCAGCGAAGAGACCCTTTCCATCGAGGCTGCGACCGCGGCCGACGTATTCGAGCACACGCGTGACCGTCACGGCTCACACGAGCCGACCGGCCACTGCAAGGTCGCGATCAACGACGAGATGGCGGATTGGACGTCGCCGGTCAACGATGGCGACACGGTGCTGCTGTTTCCGCCGGTAGCGGGTGGCTGACATGATCGAAATCATCGACACGGCGATCGACCCGGACGCACTTCGGCGCACACTGTTCGACCCGGCGTCCGGCGGCTATTGCGCGTTCGAGGGCTGGGTACGCAACGAGAACGAAGGGCACGAAGTGCTGCGCCTCGAGTACGAGGCATACGAGCCCCTCGCGCTCAGCGAGGGCGAACGAATCATCGCTGAAGCGATGCAGAAGTTTCCGTTCAAGCAGGCACGTTGTGCGCACCGCACCGGCATGCTGGAGATCGGCGACCTGGCCGTCTGGGTTGGCGTGTCGGCTGCACACCGCGACGAGGCATTCAAAGCCTGCCGCTACATCATCGACGAACTCAAAGTACGCCTGCCGATCTGGAAAAAGGAGTACTACACCAACGGCGATTCCGGCTGGGTCAACTGCGAGCGTTGTGCAAAACACGCGGAATCTGCCTGAGTACATGCAGTACCGACTCGACAGTCACGAATTGTTGCGCCTGCCAGTCATTATTTTTTTGCTCGGCATGCTTGCGGCATGCACGGGCGTACCCGATGGCGTCGACGTCGTCGATGACTTCGAGCTCGAGCCGTATCTCGGAACCTGGCATGAAGTTGCGCGGCTCGACCACCGCTTCGAGCGCGGCATGACAAAAGTGACCGCCCACTATTCAATGCGGGACGATGGTGGGGTGCGTGTCGTAAACAAGGGGTACCTGCCGGACAAGGGCGAATGGAAATACGCTCGCGGCAAAGCGTATTTCGTCGATTCGCCGAACGTCGGCAGGCTCAAGGTGTCGTTCTTCGGTCCTTTCTACGGCGGCTACAACGTCGTGGCGGTCGACCCGCAGCGCTATTCACTCGTGGTCGGCCCCAATCGCTCTTACCTGTGGATCCTGTCGCGCGAGCCGGACCTCGAGCAGGACATTCTCAACGAGCTCGTCGCGAAAGCCGCATCGCTCGGGTTCGCGACCGAGGAGCTCATCTACCCCAATCTGCTGATTGAGGAAGGGCACTAGCCTGGCGTTCATCGGTCGTTGGCATCGTCGGGTTGGAAAAGCAAGCCATGACGCCACGCTTTGATGAGTCGGAACAGCTCGTGGTTGTCGACTTCGAACGCCTCGAGTTTGATCGGTTTCTCCCGGCCCAGCACAGCAACCTCCAGAAAGCTGTGCCGGGTACCTCTTACAAACTTGTCGGTTACTCGTACGTTGCTGACGTCGGCCGGGCTTAACGTGACCTTCCGTAGCGGCGATACGATTTCGAAGGTATAGCGCGAAATCACCAACTTGGCGGGATACGCCACGTACTCGTAAACCCAGGGCCCGGCCAGAATCAGCCCGATCAGATACGCGTAAATTGCTTCTTCATCGCCTCGCACAAACCAGGCAATCGAGATGCCGAAGGCGATGAAGAAAAGCCGGAATGCGTGATAACCGGCCGTCCTGCCGATCACGGTTGGCTCGGTCACGTTTCGCCTGGGCAGCTCGACACGGTGATAGATGATGTCCCGCAAATGCTCGAAGTCCTCGAGCTGGTATTCGACCCGGATGAGTTCAGCGCCGGATGCGTCGAGCAGGACAAATCGTTGTCCAATGTGTGATTCACGTATGGCGGTAATCGCCGACCAGGGAACCAGCGCATCCCGCTTTTCTCGATGCGCATACCAGAGGCCGTCCCGATCAACTGAAATGCCCGACTGCGGCATCCTGCGGACGATCCGGAGGAGGCTGTACGACATTGCGCCGAACACAATTGCCATGAGTATCCCGAGGATCGACCCGGCTTTGTCGTCCGGGGTGTCGAAGTAAGCGATAACGGCGAGGCCAGTGCAGGCGGCTGTCAAGCCGAAGCCCGCCCACATCGCGAAGCGGAACAGGCGTGCCCAGGACACGGACACGGGAAATACCCGAACCTCGTCCGGTTCGTTCACCCCGGCAGCACCGTCACTCGTCCAGGTCCCACTCGAACAGCAGGAACGGTTGCGGTGCCGCACCGCGCGGCACCGAGCCGAAGCACGCCTGCGCCACGTCGTTGTCCACGTCGGTGCCCAGCCAGGCATAGGCGCAGCCGCGACTCTTCGCCTCTGCCAGCAACGCCTGGATCAAGCCGCGCCCGATCCCCTGCCGGCGGTGCGACGGTGTGACGCCGATCTCGTTGATCCAGAGCTGCGGCGGCTTGTCCGGATGAAAGTACTCGACTGCCGATGCCATGCCGACGACCGTATCGGCATTGACCGCGATGAACATCACGTGTCGCGGGTCGTCGACGAAGGCACGGGCTTGTTCGTCGTCGACGTCATGGTCGAACACATCCGGGGCAATCCGTCGCAGCGCGTCGAGGTTTGCCGATGTCAGCTGCTGGATATGACTGGTCATTTACAGCGACGACTGGGTGGCGGTCGGGGCCGACAGGTCTGTGGGAGTGTCGATATCGATTGCCGCCAGGTCGGAAACAATCGTCATGACGTCGAAGTCGCCGTCCTCGATGACGCTGCGCGCGCCCTGGTCGCCGTTCAGTGCGACAAGCTTGTCGAACGCTGCACGGCCGAAGATCACGGGCGGACCGACTACGTCGTCGAATGCCGTGGCGACGATGTCCGCGGCGCCTTTTCGCCACGCACGGACCAGCAGGTCGATATGCGCGCCGGTTATCGCGACCTGGTCGGCTAGCAGGATCAGCACCGCATCCGCAACGTGGCTCACGGCAGCCACGCCGGCGGCAATCGACGTACCCATGCCATCCGCAAACCGCTCGTTGACGACGAGGAAGCGGCAGGCGCCGGCGGCGGCCGTGTGCACCCGGTTCCATTCATGCCCTGCGACGAGCACGGTGTTGTCGCCACAGGCCTGGCGAGCCAGGTCGGCAGTGCGTGCGACCATGGGCCGGCCGTCGATTTGAGCGAGTTGCTTGGTCGAGCCGAAGCGCGTTGAGCGGCCGGCGGCCAGCACGATTGCGAACAGGCTTTTTCTTTCTGTTGCAGGCAAAACTGTTTCCCAATCAGGGCGCACAAGTTAAAACAGTAAGTTACACTATGCCGCGGCGCACGCGAGAAACAACAAGGAATTCATTTGCGCATCATCAGGTCCATCGAAGATGCCAAGGCACTCGAGGGGGAAGAAGTCGGCCTGTCCGACTGGATCGTCATCGACCAGCACCGCATCGACCAGTTCGCCGAAGCCACCAACGACTACCAGTGGATTCATGTCGACACGGAGCGTGCCGCCCGCGAAATGCCGGACGGCAAGACCATCGCGCACGGCTACCTGACGCTGGCCCTGATTCCCGGGCTGACCGGCCGTTTCGTCGATATTCAAAACCTCGAACGCGCGATCAATTTCGGCGTCAACAAAGTGCGTTTCTACACGCCGGTGCAGGTAGGCGACCGCGTACGCGGTCGTGCGACGGTGCTGCAGGCACGTCGCCGGGCCGGTGCGCTGCTGCTGACCTCGGAAGTGCGCATCGAAGTCGAAGACGAGCGCAAGCCGGCGTGTGTCGCCGAGACGCTGGGAATGTATTTTTTTACCGAGGAGACCGACTGACCGTCAGTCACCCAGCGCCGTGTAGCGTACCAGCGTGCTGCGGTAGCCGACGTTGTCCCGCATCGTTTGCGCCAGGCGACCATGCAGCCGCTCTTCCCAGTAGGCCCAGCGTTCGACGAAGGCCTTTGCGAGTTCGTAGTCACCGGCGTACTGGATCTGCAGCACCTGCTGCAGCAGCAACTCGACGACCTCGGCGTATCGTTCATAGTTGATCATCAAGAGCCCGCTTTCGGCATCCGGCTCCAGCAGCCCGTACTCCATGAAGAAGTTGAACTGCATAAGCTGCATGTTCTGGTACGGCTGCTGCGGGCGCGGTTTCACCACCTGCAGCGTGCGGCGGATGCCGTCGGCGTAGTGTGCTCTTAGCGATCCGGCATCGTGGTAGCCGGAGTCGAGCAGGGCCGGTGCTGCAAACAGCGACACGAGGTCCGACTTCATTTCCTCGAACAGGTCCGAATAGTCGGCCAGCGACTCATCCAGCGTGCGGCCGTCTGCCGCGATGCTGGGGCCGAGATAGTGCCCGATCTCGTGCCACAGCGTACGGTCGAAGCCGCCGTCCAGGGTCAGGTGGTCGCGGTACGGCTCGGCCATCGCCGCGTCGTAGCGCAGTTTGCGGTTCGCGAAGATCTCGGGATGAGTCAGGATGTTGTTGCGGATCAGGATCGTGCGACCGTACTTGCGCGTGTGGTCGGCGTCGTTGGGCAGGATCGTGGCCGTGTTGGCGCCGCGTGCCTGTCCGAAGTCGGCTATGACGTTGTAGACGCCGACCGGTATCTGCGAGCGCACGGTCTTGTGCGCGTCGTAAGGCAACGAGTCCTCGATTGCCTGCAGCCCACCCAGTGCGGCATTCAGTGCGTCGCTCTTTTCCTTGTCGCGCGCGAGGATGCTCGCGCTGAAGAAGGCCTTCACGCCGAGCAGCGAGTCGTTGTAGGTCTCGTAAGACCCGATCTGTATGTTCAGTCCGTCGAACTGCCCGGTGACCCAGGCGGCGTCGCCCGGTTCGTAGTCGCTGGTCAGGAGGTCGCGGCCGCGTATGTCGAGGTATGCGGCAAAGTCGGGTGACTCCGACCGCAGTTTGCGCGCAGCGGCGGCAAGGTGCAGGCGTGCCTGCTTCAAATCCTCGGCGTAGGCAACGGCAAAGGGCACGGCGTACAGCGTCGACTCACCGGGCTCGATGAGTCCGAGCTCGGCCCGGAGATTGATATGCAGGGCATCCAGCTCCGGATGTGCATCCAGCGTCGCGATGTCCGCTGCGATGTTCTCCGCCGTTGCACGGCGGACAACCGTCCTCTCGGCGAGAATCGCATCGGCAGCGTCCGGCTGCGCCGTGAGTGCAGCGTCGATCTCGGGACGGTTCATGCGGGGCGGATACAGCGATTTGCCAAGGAATGCCCGGCGCAACGGCAGGAATGCCAGGCGCACGGTAACCAGCGTCGACGCGATCGGGCCCTTA
>JAAUYI010194324.1_pt1 | contig 10474 bp, 8 predicted proteins | sample 7278041 | NCBI WGS metagenome assembly JAAUYI01 (sample SAMN14350216, study PRJNA611818) | marine sediment metagenome | isolation source: surface marine sediment (0.6m) | place: French Polynesia: Moorea | collected 2018-08
CGACATGCGGGTAGACCCGGCGGCCGGGCATCAGCCGGACGATCTTGGCGCGGCTCAGCTCAGCATCCTGCTCGGCCGCGAAGCTCTCCAGAAAGGCGCGAGCCACAACGAACTGGCGCGAGGTCGTGGTGTAGCGGTTCTCGTGCACGTCGCGGCGCTTGCGATTGCCGATCTTCGACTTGACCAGGCCCCTCAAGGGAATCGCCTGGGCCTCGCGCTGGACCGCGATCTTGTCCTGCCGGCCGGTGCTGAGGTCCCAGGCGCCGGGGATCGAGGCGATCTCGTCGAGAAAGGGCTTCACGTCGACGTCGTGCTTGATCCTGCGGAAGTACTTCATCGCTTTGTCTCCCATCTCGCTCGCTGGGTTTGCGTTTTCAGATCTTGAGATCAGCCCACCGCCCGGAGGGCCGGGGGCGCGGCGTGCTGCGCCCGCCAGTCTGCGGGCGCGATCTCGACCAGGCCGCCGCCCTCCACCTTGAGGATCCGGTTGGCCGCGGCGGCGCGGGCCGGATCGTGGGTGATGAAGAGGACCGTGCCTGCGAAGTCGTTGACGACGGTTTCCAGGGCCTCGCGGGCCGCGTCGTCCAGGTTGGCGTCGGCCTCGTCCAGCAGCAAGACACGGGGCCGGGACAGCAAGGCCCGGGCCAGGGTGATCCGGGCACGCTCCCCGGTCGAGAGGCCGCCGCCGCTTTCCGAGATCCGGCTTTCGATTCCGGCCGGAAGGCGCGACACCCGGGCCTCGAGGCCCAGCGCGGCAATGGTGCGTTCCAGATCCTCGACGGTCCAGTCGGCAGCCCCGTAGGTCAGGTTGAGCCGCAGCGAGCCGCGCAGCAGCGGCAAGTCGGGTGAGACCATCGCAAAGGCGCGGCGCACCTCTTCCCAATAGCACTTCCGGATGTCCTGGCCGTCCAGCCGGACCCGGCCCTTGTCAGGATGGAGGATCCCGGCGATCAGACGCAGCAGGGTCGACTTGCCGGCCCCGTTGGCACCGACGACGGCGACCCGCTCGCCGGCCTCGATGGTCGCGTCCAGGCCATGGAAGAGTCCCGCGAGGTGCAGGCCGCGCAGCTCGATCCGGCCCGGGCCCGGGTCGAGAGAGATCTTCGCGTTTCGGATCGAGCGGCGGCCGACCGGCTTGAGCGCGAGCATCTGCTCCAGCTTCTCCCGCGCGATCAAGGCACCGTTCCAGTACTCGTAGACCCGCCCCAGGTCCTGCAGGCGCGGGGCCAGCAGGCCTGCGACCACCATGGCCGCGACCACGGCACCGGGGCTGGCAAGGCCGAGCCCGACCTGAAGGGCACCGGCGAAGAGGGCACAGGCGCCGGCGAAGCTGGCGCTGGCCTCGGAGAGCGCGCGCAGCAGGCCGATAACCCTGGCCCGGGCGATCAGGGCGTGGCGCAGGCGGGTGCTGAGGCGTTCGAAGCGTCGCTTTTCCTTGGCTTCCTGTCCGAAGGCCTCGACCACGCCGATGTTGGCGACCCGGTCGTTGAGCTGCGCCGCCAGGCGGCCCCTGCGGCGGCGCGACTCCCGAGTCGTCGCGCGCAGGTGCGGGCCGACCGCCAGCGCCAGCCCGGCCGCCACCGCGACTGCAATGCCGACCGCCAGCGCGACCACCGGCTCGACCACGGCGAGGACCGCGATTGCCAGGACGCTGGCCAGGCCGCTCACCGTCAGCCGCGCCAGGCCGTGGCTGATCCATTGGCGCAACGCGGTCAGGTCGCCGACGAAGCGGAGCACGATGGCGCCCCGGCTCATCTGCCGCGCACCTTCCGCGCCGATCCGCGCGAGATGGCGGAACAGGCGCAGCCGTACGGCGTGGATGTAGCCCTGGCCCAGTTGCTCGGCATCGAGATGGCCGCGCCAGCGCAACCAGGCGCCGAGGACGATTGCCAGGCTCAGGCCCGCCGCGAAGAGCCCCGCCTCGCGCAGCGGCAGCGGTGCCTGCGGCGCGATCAGCCGGTCGAAGCCGTTCTTGACCAGCAGCGCGGTCGCCACCGCCACGCCGGCCTGCGCGACGCCGTTGGCGACGAGGTAGGCGAAGCGCAGCCGGCGGCGGCCGGAGAGGACGGCGGGGAGTCGCATCGAAGGCTTCCCTGTACGCGGAGACGGACCGGGATCAGGCCGGAATCCGGGCCGGTGCGGCCAGGCGCGGCGGCATCCAGACGCCGTCGGTCAGGTCGTCGAGAGAGACGATCGGCGTCTCGATCAGGCGGGCCGCCTCGCGCACGGCCAGAGGGCTCGAAGTCATGCGCCCGGCCAGGGCGACCGGCGTCATCTGGTTTGCCTCCAACCTGCGAACCCCGGCTTCGGCGCCCATGGCGTCGCTCGCCGCGACCACCACGTCGTCGACCAGCTCGGCGAAGGCCGGAGTCTCGACCAGCTCTGCGGTCTCCGAGAAGAACAGGCCATCGGCCAGCTCGAGGATGATGACGTCGGGTCGGTCCTCCGCGAGGGTCCGCACCATGGCCGGCAACAGCGCGGTCAGTTCGTCGGCGGGCACCTTGTAGGTCGAGGCGTAGCCGAAGTCGGTGAAGTCGAGCACCTCCGAGGCTCCGGCATCGACGTAGGCCCAGCGATCGCCGCCGGCGCCGGTGCCGGTCACCTTGCCGACCGCGACCTTCAGGCCGTTGCTGCTCAAGCCGCGGACCATGCCGGCGATGGTCGTGGTCTTGCCGGCATTCATCGAGGTGCCGACCACGGTCATGGTGTAGGGCCGGACCGACAGCGGCCGGGCGCCCGCCAGGGCATAGTTCTTGAGGTTGAGGACCCGGCCCTCGGCATCGGCGACCAGGCCGATCGGGGTGATCTGGGTCGCCGGCTTGGTCGCGCCATGACGGTTGACGCAGAGCGCCGCGATGCCGCCGGCCGCCACCATGTGGCAGGGCTCCAGACGCTTGGGCACCACCGCCTCGAACTGGTCGCTGGCGTAACGGGCGCCATAGCAGAGCAGGACCTCGTCGCCGACATAGAGCTGGCCGCGGCGGCCCTCGGGGCTCTCGATCCGGCGATGGTGGCCGATCCGGTCGATCCGGGCCAGGACCAGGTCGCCGCTCCGCGGCCGGAGCCCGCAGGTCAGCAGGCTGGCCGCGTCGTCGAGCGCAATCCGCCGGGTCGCGTAGGAGCGCTTGGCAGCCTGCAGGCGGTCGGGCGCCAGGGCCTGGGGCTTGGCAGCCCTGCTGGCCGAGACCGGCCGGTTGAGGTTGACCGGCACGGGCGAAGGGATCCGCCGAGCGTCCATGCCGAGAGAGCTGAATTCCTTAAACACTGCCGTCTCCTTCCTTGAAGGTGCCATGCCCCTAGAACGGAACAGCCGGAGTTCTATTCGCCGGCCTGCGGGCGTTTTCGGGCCGAGGCCACCAAGCCTCTGAGTCGGCTCCTAAAATCCACCGAAGCCACCGCGGCGATCTGCTCCCGCCGCGGTGGTTAACAGCTTCGTCGATCGGAATGAGACCTGCCTGACCGGCCGATTAACGCCGCCTGACGGCAAGATGAAATTTTGCAGAATGGGACCGCGGCCCATTTGCTCGACCCGGTCCTGGGGCCAGAGGTGGGCTGGAGACGCTCGAGACCGAGCCTCGTCCGGTCGGCCCTAGAATCGAGCGCCGCCCCGGCCGGACGGCACCGCCGCCGGTTGAGGTCACTCGGACCTGCTGCCTCGCCCCCGGCGTCTTCCACGCGCAGTCCGGCGGCGGCTCAGCCGCCGGGGGCCGGGCGCAGGAAGCTGCGCTCCTCGCGCAGAATGAAGCGCTCCTCTTCGGCGAAGCGGAAGTTGGCGACGCCCTCGGGATCGGCCTTGAGCCGGGCCCGGTAAGCCTCGTAGTCCGCCAGGCTCTCGAAGGAGATCAGGGCGAGGGCGATGTCGTTGGTGCCTTCGTGCGGCAGGAAGTAGCCGAGCAGGTCGCCGCCGCAGCGCGGGATGATGCGGGCCCAGTTGCGGGCATAGGCCTCGAAGGCGTCACGCTTGAAGGGATCGAGCTGGTAGCGGATACAGCAGGTGACGGTCATCGGAGCCTCCCCGGTTTTGGAACGCTCTCAGCCTAGGCCGTTTTATTGCGGATACGATTCGTCTAGCATCGAAATATGATTGTAATATCGCTGCGCGGCGCCGAAGGACTGCCGAGACAATGCCCGTGGCAGCAGGCAAGCTGACGGGAATCGAGGAGGCCGTCATGAGCAGCACCATCATTCCCACCCTGCGCTACCGGAACGCCCCGGAGATGATCGACTGGCTCTGCGAGACCTTCGGTTTCGCCCGGCACTTGGTCGTCGAGGACGCCGCCGGCGGCATTGCCCACGCCCAGCTGACCCTCGGCCCCGGGATGATCATGCTGGGCTCGGCGCGCGAGGATGCCTTCGGCCGGCTCCAGGGGACGCCCGCGGCACTGGACGGCACCACCCAGAGCCCCTACGTCGTGGTGCCGGATGCCGACGCGGTCTACCAAAGGGCCAGGGCCGCCGGCGCAGAGATCGTCATGGAGATCCGGGACGAGGACTACGGCGGGCGCCACTTCTCCTGCCGCGACCCTGAAGGCCACCTCTGGAACTTCGGCAGCTACGACCCCTGGGCGAGCGAGACCTGACGACGCTCGAGCGGCCCGGCCAGCGCCGCCGCCTCGGGGTCGGCGTCTCAGGTCCGGTCTGGCGCCCGCCCGCCGATCGATGCGGTGATCTCGGCGGCCGCATCCGCGACCGCGCGGCCCAGCGCCGCTAGGCGTGCATCGGGGATGCGCACGCTGGGCCCGGAGACCGAGACCCCCGCGATGGGCTCGCCGTACTCGTCGTGGATGGCGGCGGCGATGCAGCGCATGCCGAGGGTGTGCTCCTCGTCGTCGAGCGACCAGCCCCGCTGCCGGATCGTCGCCAGCTCCGCCAAGAAGGCCTTGTGGCCGGTGATGGTGTTGTCGGTGAAGCGGGCCAGCTTGCGGTCCCGGAACAGGGCCTCGACCTCGTCCTCCGGCCGCGCGGCCAGGATCGCCTTGCCCAGGCCCGAGGCGTGGATCGGCCCGCGCCGGCCCGGCCGGAAGAAGGCCCGCATCGGCGAATGGCTCTCGAACTGCGAGATGAAGACCACCTCGGCGCCGTCGTCGATCCCCAGGTTCACCGTCTCCCCGGTCGCCTCCATCAGGCCGCGCATGACCGCGCGTCCCATGGTCACGACCTTGCGGTTGCGCAGGAAGGCGGAGCCGACCCGGAAGGCGCCGACCCCGACCCGCCAGCTGCCCTGCTCGCGGTCCTGATCGGCGAAGCCGCGACCCTCCAGGGTGGTCAGCAGCCGGTGCGCGGTCGAGGGCGCCATCTCCGCCCTCTGCGCCAGCTCGGTCAGGGTCAGGCCGTCGGCCTCGGCCAGGAGCTCGAGCAGAGAGAGCGCCCGATCCAGGGCCTGGACCGAGCCCGCCGGCTCGCTGCCGCGCGGCCGGCCGCGCGGCCGGTTCGCTGCTTCCTTCGTCGCCGTGGCCAAGACTCTGCCCTCGCTCTAGCTGCCGGAACGTCTATGTCACCGATCCCCTGGCCGGTCACCCAGGTGTATTATTCCATATTGTGGAAATTTTTTCCACATTTCCTTGACTCTTTCCATATAACGATATATTTTTCCATCATACGGAAATGAACGACCGATCGGGAGGCTTGTCATGGCACGGATGAGAGCGATCGACGCGGCGGTCCGCGTCCTCGAGAAGGAGGGGGTGACCCGCGCCTTCGGCGTCCCCGGCGCGGCGATCAACCCGCTCTACTCCGCCCTGAAGAGCCGGGCGAAGATCGACCACATCATCGCCCGCCACGTCGAGGGCGCCTCGCACATGGCCGAGGGCTACACCCGGGCCAGACCCGGCAACATCGGCGTATGCATCGGCACCTCCGGCCCGGCCGGCACCGACATGATCACCGGGCTCTACTCGGCCTCGGCGGATTCCATCCCGATCCTCTGCATCACCGGCCAGGCGCCGCGCGCCAAGCTGCACAAGGAGGACTTCCAGGCGGTCGACATCGAGTCCATCGCCAAGCCGGTGACCAAGTGGGCGGTCACGGTGCAGGAGCCGGCCCTGGTGCCGCGGGTCTTCCAGCAGGCCTTCCACGTCATGCGCTCCGGCCGGCCCGGCCCGGTGCTGATCGACCTGCCCCTCGACGTCCAGCTCGCCGAGATCGAGTTCGACGTCGAGACCTACGAGCCCCTGCCGGTCTACAAGCCGGCGGCCAGCCGGCGCCAGATCGAGAAGGCGCTGAGCATGATCAACGAGTCCGAGCGCCCGCTGATCGTCGCCGGCGGCGGGATCATCAACGCCGACGCCTCCGACCTGCTGGTCGAGTTCGCCGAGGTCACCGGCATTCCGGTGATCCCGACCCTGATGGGCTGGGGCGCGATCCCCGACGACCATCCCCTGATGGCCGGCATGGTCGGCCTGCAGACCAGCCACCGCTACGGCAACGCGACCTTCCTCAAATCCGACTTCGTGCTCGGAATCGGCAACCGCTGGGCCAACCGGCACACCGGCTCGGTCGAGGTCTACACCAAGGGCCGCAGGTTCGTGCACGTCGACATCGAGCCGACCCAGATCGGCCGGGTCTTTGGTCCCGACTACGGCATCGTCTCCGACGCCAAGGCGGCGCTGGCGCTCTTCATCGAGGTCGCCAAGGAATGGAAAGCCGCGGGCAAGCTCAAGGACCGCGGCGAATGGGCGGGCCAGTGCGAGCACCGCAAGCTGCACATGCTGCGCAAGACCCACTTCGACCAGGTGCCGCTGAAGCCGCAGCGGGTCTACGAGGAAATGAACACCGCCTTCGGGCGCGACACCTGCTACGTCAGCACCATCGGCCTGTCGCAGATCGCTGCCGCCCAGTTCCTCCACGTTTACGGGGCGCGCAACTGGATCAACTGCGGCCAGGCCGGCCCGCTGGGCTGGACAATTCCGGCCGCCCTGGGCGTCCGCGCCGCCGATCCGGAGCGCGAGATCGTCGCCATCTCAGGCGACTACGACTTCCAGTTCATGATCGAGGAGCTGGCGGTCGGCGCCCAGTTCAAGCTGCCCTACCTGCACGTGGTGGTGAACAACTCCTACCTCGGCCTGATCCGCCAGGCGCAGCGCAACTTCGACATGGACTTCCAGGTCCAGCTCGCCTTCGACAACATCAACAATCCGGAGCTGGAAGGCTACGGCGTCGACCACGTCGCGGTGGCCGAGGGCCTGGGCTGCAAGGCGATCCGCGTGCGCAGCCCCAACGAGTTCCAGAAGGCCTTCGCCGAGGCCCGCGAGCTCATGGCCGAGCACCAGGTGCCGGTGGTGATCGAGTTCATCCTGGAGCGGGTCACCAACATCGCCATGGGCACCGAGATCGACAAGGTGACAGAGTTCGAGGAGATTCTCTGCCTCGACCCGACCCTGGCCATGAACGACATCCCGGAGACCCCCGCCGAGGTCGGCCTGGACGAGGTCGAGGCGGCGCAAGAGGAACTGGAGCCGGCTTGACGATTGACTCCGGCCCTCGGCTGACAAGAAGCTGATCGCCTAGCAGAGGAGGAAGAGGCAGATGCCCAAGTTCGCGGCCAACCTGTCGATGATGTTCAACGAGGTCGAGTTCCTCGACCGCTTCGCCGCCGCCGCCGAGGCCGGCTTCACCGGGGTCGAGTACCTCTTCCCCTACGCCTGGGACAAGGCGGAGCTGGCCGAGCGCCTGTCGATGGCCGATCTGAAACAGGTGCTCTTCAACATGCCGCCGGGCGACTGGGACGCCGGCGAACGGGGCATCGCCATCTTGCCGGAGCGCGCCGCAGAGTTCCGCGCCGGTGTCGAGACAGCCATCGACTACGCCAAGGCCTTAGGCTGCGGGCAGCTGCACTGCATGGCCGGCCTCGTCCCCGAGGGCATCGATCCGGCCGTCCTGCGCAAGACCTACGTCGAGAACCTGCGCTTTGCGGCGGACAGAACCGGCGGGGCCGGCATCAAGCTGCTGATCGAGGCGATCAACACCCGCGACATCCCGGGCTTCTACCTCAACACTTCGCGCCAGGCGCTGGAGATCATCGACGAGGTCGGGTCGGACAACCTCTTCTTCCAGTACGACATCTATCACATGCAGATCATGGAGGGCGATCTGGCCCCGACCCTCGAGGCCAACCTGGACAAGATCGCGCACCTGCAACTGGCCGACACGCCGGGCCGCCACGAGCCGGGCACGGGGGAGATCAACTACCCCTTCCTCTTCGAGCACCTGGACCGGATCGGCTATGCCGGTTGGATCGGTTGCGAGTACAAACCGGCGACCACCACGGCTGAAGGGCTGGGCTGGTTCGCCCCCTACAAGAACAACGGCCAGGCCGCGGCCTAAGAGAGCCAATCGCGCAAGTTTGCTGGCTTCCACGGTGCAACCAACGAGGTGTCATGCCCCGACTTGATCCGGGCATCCATCGAGTAGCCGGCACCATGGATGGCCGGGTCAAGCCCGGCCATGACAAATGGAGGGGTAAAGGAACATGGCAAAGATCGGATTTATCGGCCTCGGAATCATGGGGCGGCCCATGGCGGGGCATCTGCTCGACGGCGGCCACGAGGTGATCACGGCGAGCCACCGCACGCCGCCGGCCCAGGAGCTGCTCGACAAGGGCCTGGCTCTGGTCGACTCGGCCAAGGAGGTGGCGGCCGCGGCTGAGGTCATCATCGTCATGGTGCCCGACACGCCGCAGGTGGAAGCGGTGCTCTTCGGCGAGACGGGCGTCGCCGAGGGCCTATCGAGCGGCAAGCTGGTGATCGACATGAGCTCGATCTCGCCGATCGCCACCAAGGACTTCGCCGCTCGCATCGAGGCGCTGGGCTGCGACTATCTGGACGCCCCCGTGTCCGGCGGCGAGGTCGGCGCCAAGGCGGCTTCTCTCACCATCATGGTTGGCGGCAAGCAAGCGGCCTTCGAGCGCGCCACGCCGATCTTCGAGTTGATGGGCAAGAACATCACCCTGGTCGGCGGCAGCGGCGTCGGCCAGACCACCAAGGTCGCCAACCAGATCGTCGTCGCGCTGACTATCGAGGCGGTGGCCGAGGCCCTGGTCTTCGCCTCCAAGGCCGGCGCCGATCCGGCCAAGGTGCGCCAGGCCCTGATGGGCGGCCTCGCCTCCTCGCGGATCCTCGAGGTCCACGGCGAGCGCATGTACAAGCGGACCTTCGACCCCGGCTTCCGCATCGAGCTCCACCAGAAGGACCTGAACCTGGCGCTCCAGGGCGCCAAATCCCTGGGAGTCAGCCTGCCCAACACCGCCAATGCGCAGGAACTGTTCAACGCCTGCGCCGCCAACGGCGGCGCGGGCTGGGACCACTCGGCCATCGTCCGGGCGCTGGAGATCCTGGCCAACCACGAGGTCGCCTCCGAAAGCGACGGCGGGTAAGCCCCGGCGCGGCGGGCCGCCTCAGGACCCGCCGCCGAACTCCTCCGGGTAGGCGAAGAGCGCCGGCGTACCGCCGGTATGGACGAAGAGCAGCCTGGCACCTTCCGCCAGGGCCTCGGCCCGGCGCAGCAGGCCGGCAAAGGACCGGCCGGTGTAGACGGGGTCCAACAGCAGGCCTTCCCGCCGCGCCGCCAGGGCGACGGCCTCGCGCAGCGCGGGATTGAGCCGGCCGTAGCCGGGCGCCAAGTCCAGGTCGTCGACCAGAACGTCCGCCGCGACCACGGGGTTCGCTGCGTCGATCAGCTTCGCGATCTCCCGGCAGCGGCTCTCGATGCGCGGGCGTTGAAGATCGACGGCGCGGCGCACGCAGATGCCGGTGACCGGGACCGCGCAGTCCAGGGCGCGCAGGCCGAAGAGCAGGCCGGCATGGGTGTGGCCGCTGCCCGAAGCGACGACGATCTCGTCGAAGCCGAGTCCGGCCACTTCGGCCTGCGCCAGCAGCTCCCGCGCCGCCGCGACGTAGCCCAGGGCGCCCAGGGGCGGATGGCCGGGCGCCAGGGGGATCACGTAGGGCCGCCGTCCCTCCCCCCTCAGCGCCTCGGCGATCTCGTTGATCCGGCGGTCGGCGCCGGCCTCGTCCTCGCCGTCTGGGTAGGAGTGGATCTTGGCGCCCAGCAGCTGGTCCAGCAGCACGTTGCCCGACCGCCGGTAGGTCTCGCCCTTGCCCGGCACGCGTTCTTCCAGCTGGACCTCGCAGGCCAGGCCCAGCTTGCAGGCGGCCGCCGCCGCCAGGCGCACGAAGTTGGACTGCACGGCCCCGGTGATCAGGACCGTGTCCGCCTTCTGCGCCAGCGCCTCGCCCAAATAGAACTCGAGCTGGCGGACCTTGTTGCCGCCCAGGGCCAGGCCGCTGCAGTCGTCGCGCTTCACGAAGAGCTGCCGCCCGATATCCGCGCTCAAGTTCGGCAGTGCCTCCAGCGGTGTCGGCAGGTGCCCGAGCGCGGCCCGGGGGAAGCTGTCCAGCCTGCCGAGCGGCGCGCCCACCTCAGTCGGCCGCCGCCGCTTCCGGCGCCGCGCGACGCAGTGCCAGGACCTGGAGCAGCA
>JAAUYI010188875.1_pt1 | contig 10449 bp, 9 predicted proteins | sample 7278041 | NCBI WGS metagenome assembly JAAUYI01 (sample SAMN14350216, study PRJNA611818) | marine sediment metagenome | isolation source: surface marine sediment (0.6m) | place: French Polynesia: Moorea | collected 2018-08
CAGTTGCTCCTCGGCGGAAAACGGAGGGGCTGTCTCCTGGGGTGTCCCCAGGAGTTTATACGCCCTGTCCAAGACCGCACTGCACTCACCATCAGCTTAAAAAGCGGATTTTCAACTCGCTGTGAAACAGAGAGATTATGCGGACTCGAACAGAGGTGTAGCCTACCAAAAAGCTGACTACTGAACGCCGAACGCTGACTGCTTACTAATTTAAGTTTATTTGTTCTGGTGCAAGATGTCAGTAAAGCGATAGTGAAACCCAACACCTATAAGCTTTTGACTTTGGTAACAGGAAAAAAAAGCCTGAAAGTCAGGCAAAGAGGATGGTTAAGCCTTAGCCTGCCAATCAATCAGAAAAACGCTATAATCACAATAATTTTAAGGTCTGTAGACAATTATAGGTTAAAAAGCAACTTCAAAGAGGAATCAAAAATGTTTCCGTCACGTAATTTTTTTATTGGGTTAGTTTTATCCAATGTAGTCGTTTTTTTTCTTGTTCGTATTTCATTAGTTATCTTAAGTTCCTTCGATATTTTAAATTCTGTTGATATTTTAAATTTATTCGATATTTCAAATCTTAATATTATATTAGCATTATTAATTACGGATTTAATAACTATAATTGTACACCTCATTTTTGGGAATACCAATGTCCCTATCGGTAATATAAATTTAGTGATTGTTACAATACCACCAGGTCATGTACCATTAAGTGTTTTAGTTTTTGTTTTTGTTTTTATTATTTTTGTTCTTTCTTTTTCAATACCATCTTTACAAGAAGAAACAATTTCAGGACAAGATGATTCACAATCATCTTCACCAGAACCACCAGTTGTACAACCAGATGATTCACTTTACTTCGGATATATTCCTGATGCTTCTCCTATTAGTAGTGAAAAAGATGAACATTTTTCTGGCTATTGTTCTGAACTGAAGGATTATCTGGAGGAAAAAAAGTATAAATTTGAAAAAGCAGAAATTAAATATGGTGATCGTTTTCAAAGAACAGCACGTAAAATAATTAATACTCCTGATGGGAAGACTCAAGTTAGACCAATCCCAAAAGACAATTTAATTATAGAATGTTCTGCAAATACTATTACAGAAGATCGCAGAAAACAAATTTATGAAGAAGGAGGTGGACATTTTTCTGAGCCATTTGCGAAAACTGGAGCAAAACTATTAATTCAAAAAAATTTGCTAGAAAGTCTTAAGCCTCAACATTTGAGTCTTCCCTTAGAAAATCAAGAAATAGGCATCCTTGGAAAAACCACTACTAGCTCTCTTATAAAGAGTGTGTATACTAATTCAATTCCCAAAGCATATCCTAATAGAGGGGACGTAATTAAAGCTCTAAATAAGCAAAAACTTACCATTTATTCAAGTGATAGTATTCTTTTAAAATATATGCTCGAAAGTGAAAAGAGCGGACTTGAAGAAAAAGATCAGTATATTATATGGCCGGAACATTTTTTAAGTCATGAAAATTATGGAGTAGTTGTCTATGGTGTTTATAAGGATTACAAAGACAACGCATATGATAGTCGTTATCGTCAACTTCAAGATACAACGAACAATTTTGATGGAGAGTATGGTGACTTACTCAAATCTATTAATGAATGGATAACCAGTGAAGAGGGACAAGAGGCATACAATAAATACATTAACCAATTTGCTCAATAGTTTATATGCCCTAACTATTTTTTGTAGTGTTATTAGTTTTGCTAACATCTTGCACCAAAACAAATAAACTTAATAACCATAAAAAGGTAAGCAAATCAGCAATGCTGTTAGGAACAGTTTGCGGATTTTTGATAGTGTTCGATTCATGTTGATTAACCTCTGTAGGAATTGTCTTTTTTTGGATTGTTGAACTTACAGCAGTTTTCGACTTAGTGTGGTACAAGAAGTTAAGGCTTGAGGCAGGAGGCAGGTGTTAGATGTACTTTAATAACTTGCAAAGTGCTGTAGTTTTAGAGGCGATCGCCTCTATTTAGGAAGCGATCGCACTATTATTGGGGTAACGTTGTCGTAGTAGGTTGGGTTAAAAAAAGAAAACCTAACGAATTAAGCTGCCTCCTCTGCCAGAACTTCGGCCACCACTTCCCGCACGATGTCGAATAACTCCGCCACGATGTAGTCTACAAAAGGCTTCCCGTCCACATCTTCGGTAATCCAAGGATCCATGATGGTCGATCGCATCACCACAATCCGTTCGCCAGAGCCAGAACTGGAGGTAGGGACAGCAGTAATCCCCAGTAGGCGCTTGCGGTAATCCTCGAAAAACACCTCGCCGTAGGTGTCCTTGAAAAAGGAAGTCGTACTGACCAGAATCTTGTAGTTGTAGATGTCCCGACCATCTGCTTTGAGACTGATGCGATCATAAATCCGTTCGTTGAACGCATTCACCTTGTCAAGATCCTGAACCAGTGCGCCGTTCACCTTATAGTTAAAGGCATAGGTGAGGATGTTTAAATCCGCCCCTGCTTCACGCAAAGTCGCCAGATCCGTACCCGTGGTATCGTTGAGGATCGATTGCGGAGTCTTGCCAGACAGCTTGCTCAGAAAAGCCTGCACGGCCTCTTCTTTCGTTTGGGTTGACTCAGGCCAATGAGGGGTCGGCTCCACGATGAAATATTCTTCTTCTTGCTTGCTCGCCTCCAAGAGTTTCCAATGGAAGATTTTGCAGTTGTAGGCCGTCAGGGTCATCAGTTTACCGTAACCCTGGAGGGTTAGAGGTATGGCCGCATGGCTGAGATAGACCCCTGCTGCGGCTGCTCCTGGCTTCGAGCCTTCAATGCCATAGGTACCCAACAACCATTCAGGGGGTGTCTCCGATTCGCCACTGTTGATATAAGGAGCTTCAAAGGCAATCAAACTCCGCATCGCCATATTGCGATAGCACAAAGCCCCCGCCGGATAGGGCAAGTAACCAGTTTTGTGAGGATCGATGGTGATCGTATCCGTACTCCCAAGGGCTTGATATTGATCAATCACGTACTGGCTGACAGCGATGGGGACACCACCAGAACCGTCATCCCGCAACAGAGAGGCAAAATAACCACCCCAAGCACAGTCTGCATGGACTGTAAAGTCCACATTGGCTGCACGATAGGCTGTTTGCAAATTCAAAATTTCCACCAACGGATCAACATTCCCCTCTTCTGTAGTACCAAACACTGCTACCACTGTTACGATGGGATGTTTCTTGCCGTCATCAGTGTTGCCTGCAAGGTAGTCATCGATCGCCGTTTTCAGTTCATTCACGTCCATGCGGCCATACACATCCAGGGGTACGGTGTGCATATTCTTGGCCCCCAATCCCAGGATGGCAGCACCTTTAGGCAGGGAATAGTGTTTCGACGCAGGTACCAGGACAACAGGATCGCCCACAGTCGAGTCTGTCAAAAATTCCTGGGCAAAGTCCATAAAGCCCATATTTTGCAAGGAGTAGGGATCAATTTCTGCATTCAGTGCCACTGCATCTACACCATATTCATCCACTGCGCGATTATACAAATTCAGCACTTCATCCACAGATAGATTTAACATCTGCCAGGTGTCAAGCTCTTTGAGCAACACTGGGGTACCGCCGGACGGGAGCGTGACTGTAAACGTATCTGCTACGGTTGAATTAGCCGCTGTCAGACCTTTGCGGAAGGAGAAGGGATAGAATTTGAGGTTCCGCGCTGCCCACAGGGCTTCAATGTTGGCCGTTGAACCGCCGCAGGTGAGGTGTCCCCAGGGCTGAGGGGTTGTACCCTGATAGCCCAACATTTGGCAGAGATCCTCACAAGCTTCCACTTCCAGCACGGTGGTAATGGGTGAAGCTTCCAGGGCAACATTGTTCTGGTTGTAGAGCATGGCAGCAAAATAGCCGGCCATCCCTGGCAAGGTCTGATCCCAGGTCATGTGTCCCTGGTAACGCATACTGGCAAAGGGGCCTGATTTCTTTAATTGAGCCAGCAACGCATAGAACTCGGTTTTAATCAGATCCACTGCGTCGAGATAGGCTTCGTCCCGCTTCATGCTTTCGGTGATGGGGGAGGGATCGCTGGGATGGAAGTTGCGTCGCCAGAATACATGGTCGTTCAGGGCGACGGAGACTAATTCAGAGAACAGATCGACGTTTTCGCCACGGGGGCCGAGAAACCAGGCAGCTACGTCTGAGGAAACTTCGATCGTACCATCCGTTGTCTCCATGGTGGTTGTGGCTTTGGCCCGCTTTTTGTCCGTTAATTTGGGAATGACGCGATCGGCGAGCATTTTGCCGAGTGCTTGCTTTAAGGTCTGACTGTCATAGTCGGGGGTGAGTTTAGCCTGTAATTTTTTCATCTTCTACTGTTGTGAATAAAGGGTTAAAGGTACTTTGACAAAAATCTATCAAGCAATTTTTGACATATCTTTGGTTTGTACAACACGATATCACCTGATCTAAAAATATAGTAAAAAATAAGGATAACCAAAGAAATTCAAGCTAAGGTGCTAGGGATATTAGCTAATTACTCCTAATCACACCTCATGACCCTCAAAATCCTTCCAGGCGAAAGTTATCCCCTCGGTGCAACAGTCGAAAAAGATGGAAAAAATGGGGTTAATTTTTGTATTTTCTCAAAACAAGCAATATTTATAGAATTATTATTATTTGAAGAACAAAATGACCGCAAACCTTCCCATATTATCCCTTTAGATCCTAAACTGAATCGTACCCATTATTATTGGCATATTTTTATTGAGGGACTCGAAGCCGGACAAGTGTATGCTTATCGGGTGCATGGCCCTTATGATCTCAGTCAAGGCCATCGCTGTAACCCCGAAAAAGTCTTACTTGATCCCTATGCTAAAGCCATTGTGGGGTCTTCCATTTATAATCGGGATGCAGCAGCCCATCCTGGAGATAATTGCGCTCAAGCGTTGCGTAGCGTCGTTGTAGACACAGAAACCTACGACTGGGAAGGAGACTGGGATAAAACGCCTCGTTTACGTATTCCCTATTCTAAAAGTATTATCTATGAGATGCACGTGGGTGGGTTTACCCGTCATCCCAGTTCAGGGGTGTCCTCTGAAAAACGGGGAACTTTTGCCGGAGTCATCGAAAAAATTCCTTATTTAAAAAATTTAGGGATCACTGCGGTTGAACTCTTACCTGTTCACTACTTCGATGTGGAAGATGTCAGACCCGGACTTAAAAATTATTGGGGATACAGTACCATCGGATTTTTTGCACCTCACCGTCCTTATAGTTGCGATCAAAGTCCTTTAGGTCCGGTTAATGAGTTTCGGGACATGGTGAAAGCGTTACATAAAGCAGGGATAGAAGTCATTTTAGATGTGGTTTTTAACCATACCGCCGAAGGAGACGAACGAGGACCCACCTTAAATTTTCGCGGGATTGATAACTCAACTTACTACATTTTAGAACAAGATCATTCTGTGTACAAAAATTATAGCGGTTGTGGAAATACCTTTCGGGGAAATCATCCCATTGTGGGTCGTTTTATTTTGGAATGTTTGCATTACTGGGTAACAGAAATGCACGTGGATGGATTTCGGTTTGATCTGGCTTCTATTTTGTCTAGAGATTCCTCTGGAAACCCCTTAGAAGAGTTAAGAGGAACCACCCCTGATATTTTATGGATTATCGAATCTGACCCCATTTTAGCAGGGACAAAGCTCATTGCAGAAGCCTGGGACGCTGCGGGATTATACGATGTGGGACGATTTGTGGAGTTAGCGGATTGGTTTGCTGAGTGGAATGGACCGTTTCGGGATGATGTGCGTCGTTTTATCAAAGGGGATAGCGGGATGGTTCCCCACCTTGCGAGTCGCATTCTAGGAAGTCCTGATATTTATCATCGAGAAGATGTTGATATTAATCGCAGTATTAATTTTGTCACTTGTCATGATGGTTTTACCCTCAATGATTTAGTTTCCTACGATAAAAAACATAACGAAGGAAATGGAGAAGATAATCGGGATGGGGATAATCATAATAATAGTTGGAACTGTGGGATAGAAGGAGAAACCAATGATCCAGACATCGACGCATTACGACTCCAACAAATTAAAAACTTCTTCACCATCCTATTTTTCTCCCAAGGAACTCCAATGATGTTAATGGGGGATGAAATAAGACGCACCCAACGGGGTAATAATAATGTTTATTGTCAAGATAATGAGTTAAGTTGGTTTAATTGGGATGGGGTGGAAAAAGAATATGATTTATGGTGCTTTGTGCGACGTTTAATTTACTTTACTCAAGGATTAGAATTATTCAATCAAGAGGAACGCTTAGAGGTCGCTTATAATGATCCAAACCATCCTCATATTAGTTGGCATGGGGTAAAATTAGGAGAACCTGATTGGTCAGATTATTCCCATTGTTTGGCATTTAGTTTGCGTCATCCTCAAAACAATGAGTATCTTCACGTCATGCTTAATGCTTATTGGGAACCCTTAGAATTTGAATTACCTTGGTTGGAAAATGGAGACAGTTGGTATCGCATCCTTGATACTGCTTTACCCCTAAATAAAACTTTTTGTGAATTAGAAAGTGCTGTAGAAATAACGACCCAAAATTATACGACCAACGGACGATCTTGTGTCGTTTTAATGGCAAAACCCCGATTTTAATTATCAGTTAAATTTTGTCTTTTCTTTGGAGAAAAAACCATGAATGAACATTCTGAACACAACACCACTCACCCTAATGATAATTATGAACAACGTCAGCAAGAAATTCAACTACAGGAAGAAGAGTTAAGATTAGAACAAGAAGAACGTCGTTTAGAACAAGCCCGACGTAATCTTATTGTTAATCGCTTGTTAAAAGGGATGTTTTTCTTAGTCAGTGCTTTAGAAACTTTACTGGTTTTACGGTTTCTCTTAAAGTTGGCTGGTGCTAATCCTGATAGTTTATTTTCTCAAGTGATTTATGGTTGGTCAAGTCCGTTTGTTGCACCGTTCATGAATCTTTTTAACGATATTAATTTGGGTAATAATGTCCTTGAAATTAATACCATTACCGCCATGATTATCTATGGACTGTTAGCAACATTAGCAGCAAGATTAGTAGAAATTATCTCAGGAAGATAAACAGTTGGTCATCAATTGAGTTAGACATAAGGGAGAAATATTTTAGAATATAGTGTATATTTAACAGTCCATAGAATAAGTATTAATTTCCCGAACTATAGACTATGTTTTCTTTCTCCCAACTTCAGATTAACTTACTTTTTTGGCTGATTTTGCTGGCTAATGGTTGTAGCAATATATCCTGAAGGATAGTTAGGGAAAGGAACAATATCAGCAATAATAAAAACAATCGCAGCAGCAATCATCAATCTAGTAAAAATAATCATAATACAATTCTCTACCCAGTTATCCTTTTACTATCTCAGAAATTTCACCCTATTATCTTCACCTAATAGGGTGAAATTTGCATAGAGTTTAGTTAAACTTTCTAGTCATAATCGATTTAAGTCTGGTCTAAATTAGTTTTCTCAAAAAATAACTTGGTTTTTAAGTCTTTAGAACCTAAATATTTTACACCAATTCTAAACTCATTATTCCCTATGAGTTGACTCCACATAATTTCGGCTTTGATCGGCTCAAGATTTTCTATTAAAATCAACAATTGTTTCCCTTTATAAATCTTTTCATTACTTTTCACCAGTAAACCACATCCATCAAAAGAATCATCAATAATTCTTCCTTGACAGGGATGATAAACTTGTTTTTGATTAAAAACCAATTTTACTAATTTACCTTTATTGATTCCTAATCTTTTAGCCTTTCTTTTATGTACCTTTAGGGGAACCAGTTCAGTAAGTTGAGTATCAATATCGTCTGAGTTAATTATCATGGTTTTATTCAGGTAAGCATTCTGACTATAATTAAGACTTAACAAGAGAAATGATTTGCTCTTGCCTTAATTATTAAGGGATTTTTGGGATTTGACAATCGCTAAAATTGCGTAAATTCTCCATTATTGTTCTCTGTATATTTCATGATTATCATGGTTATAATTAATCATAAATTTGAGAATTTATACTCAATGAGTTTCAAGTCAGCGATCGCTAAAAACCTTTTCCTAAATTGTAAGCATTCAGCCGTCAGCGTTCGGCGTTCAGCTAAGAGATGAAAGCGATCACCGCGCATTCTGTTGGCGAGGGAAGGCGGTAACAAGGGTTATCAGAAACCTCAAACCACGCCACCTCAACCTCGCGCCTTGTCACTCATAAGCATTGGTTTAATTTCAGTCACTTTCGATTCTTCTTTGGGAAACATTTGGGTTCCCCTATAAACACATAAAGTAAGCTGATGACTGATAGCTGAATGCTTAGCCTAAATTTAGGATTTTTTCAATTTTTATGACACTTTACCTAATTCTTTTTTAGCTTTTTGTAGTTTAACGGTTAATTCAGGTTGATGTTCAGGGTAATGATAATGGACAAATTCAATGAAATCATCAAGGGTACAGGGTTTATTAAATCCACCTAAAGATCCATGAAATTCTTTATGAATATTTTCTGCAATTGTAATAAGATTAACATCTACCGTAGCTAAACGAGGATATTTTTTTGAGCAGTATAAATGATGAACTGCTAGGTTAAATTGATCATGATTAGCAGGTTTTCTTCCTGTTATTTGACAAGTATGTTTATCTCTTTTTTTTGCTTTCTTTTTAGCTTTTTCTATCTCTTTTACATCCTTGACAAATGATTGTGACAGTATTTTAAATTGTTTAGGAAATTCACCACAAATAATTTCACAAGCTTCTTGTCTTGATTTATTTTTTAAAGTTTCACTCATTCTTTTAGATATGCGTAAAACAATAATTTTGTCATTCTCTATTAATTCCTCAGTGATGATTTTACGAGCAAGAGATTTACGAATTCTTGCATCATGTTGAGTAATAAAATCCTTAATTTTATAAATAATCCCTCTGGTTTCATTTTGATCTAAATAAATCGATAACAAAAAAAGCAAACTCTTCTAGCACTTGACGATTGACTGAATTATTTTCTGTAATTCGTGCAATTTCATCAAGAATAATTTGATTAAGTCGTTGATTTTTTTTAGTCATCACTAATCATAGTCTCGTGGGTTGCAAGATCATATTTATCTTCTTATAAAGAGGATTCCCAAAATAAAGTGATGAGTGATCATTTCATTCTTAATTATTTTCTTAAATTTGAGTCCACAGTTTCGGGTAAAATGAAACTGAATCTTGGTACATTTAAGGATTAAAAATACAAATGACAGTAGAAACCCCTATCCCCGTCGTTGTTAATGGTGCTGCTGGTAAAATGGGTCGTGAAGTGATCAAAGCAGTGTCCCAAGCAGAGGATATGATGTTAGTTGGGGCTGTGGATAAAAATCCCAACTATCGTGGCCAAGATGTGGGAGAAGTCGCTGGATGTGGTGCTTTAGAAGTACCCATCGTTGATGATTTAGAAAGCATTTTGGTGGTGGCGACTCAGGAACCAGTACAAGGGGTAATGGTGGATTTTACCCATCCTGACGGTGTGTATGAGAACGTTAGAAGTGCGATCGCTTATGGGGTACGTCCGGTGGTGGGAACGACGGGACTGACGGATAAGCAGTTACAAGACTTAGCTGAGTTTGCTGACAAAGCGAGTACCGGCTGTTTAATTATTCCTAATTTTGCGATCGGAATGGTCTTACTCCAACAAGCAGCGATTCAAGCTTCCCAATATTTTGACCACGTTGAAATTATCGAACTTCATCACAATCAAAAAGCGGATGCACCCAGTGGAACAGCTATTAAAACAGCGCAAATGCTCTCCGATTTAGGGAAAACCTATAATCCTCCTTCTGTCCAAGAAACAGAAAACATCGCGGGTTCTAGAGGGGGTTTAACGGCTGATAATATTCGGATTCATAGTGTACGCTTACCTGGATTTATTGCTCATCAAGAGGTTATTTTTGGCTCAGAGGGACAGATTTATACGTTACGTCATGATACCAGCCATCGCTCCTGTTATATGGCAGGGGTTTTACTGTGTATCCGTAAAATAACTCAGTTAAAAAGTCTGGTTTATGGGTTAGAAAAAATCCTTTAAGTTTTGTCAGGTGGGCAAAGTTTTCTCCATTATGAATAACTGAGATAAGTGTCTAATTTGCCCACCTTGCTACAATAAGGTAAGCATTCAGCCGTCAACGTTCAGCGTTCAGCTAAGAGATGAAAGCCGTCATCGCGCATTTCCAAGGTGAGGGAACCTCGCGCCTTGTCGCTCGTAATCATTCGTTTAAACGAGAGTCACTTTCGATGCTAGGGATTCATTGTTTTAAGCTGATGATGAGTGCAGTGCAGTCTTGGACGGGGCGTATAAACTCCTGGGGACACCCCAGGAGACAGCCCCTCCGGTTTCCGCCGAGGAGCAACTGCCGGACTTCATTGAGGGACGAAGTCTACCCGAAGGG
>JAAUYI010218694.1_pt1 | contig 10448 bp, 10 predicted proteins | sample 7278041 | NCBI WGS metagenome assembly JAAUYI01 (sample SAMN14350216, study PRJNA611818) | marine sediment metagenome | isolation source: surface marine sediment (0.6m) | place: French Polynesia: Moorea | collected 2018-08
GTAAAAAGTATTAACTTTTGACTTATTTTTCTGAAAAAACATATTTAAAATGAAGTTTAGAGAAATGGCTGAACAATTTGACGTAAATTAATAGGAAAATCACCAACAGGTTGTAAAATAGCTTGACGACCTGCCCCCTCACTATAAGATAATTGAATCTCTAAATAATTTAAAGGTAGATAGGGCAATTTTTCAGCCCATTCGATGGCGGTAATACCAGGTAATGTTTCCCCTTCTTCCCAATATTGTTCTAAATATAACCCTGTCACCGCTTCGGGTTCGAGACGATATAAATCTAGATGATACAAGGGTAAACGTCCCTCATGATACTCATTAATCAGAGTAAAAGTAGGACTAACAATGGGATCAGTGACACCCAAACCTTCTCCTATCCCTTGTACTAAGGTAGTTTTCCCTGCTCCTAAGTCCCCTTTAAGCAATAAAACAGACCCTTCAGGCAAATTTTGACCTAATTGTTGGCCAAGGCTCTTTGTTGCCTCAAAATTAGGCAGAGTTAAGATGTTAGAGGGATTGATCATCTTTATTTCCACGAATCAAAAAGCGGACTTCTTCAAGCAGAATATTGAATCTTTGATCGTTTTCAGCTTGTCGTTGACTGATTGTTTCCATTGTAGGGTGGGCAAATATCTTAAATAGAATGATTAAGTTGAGATCATTATCTAATTTGCCCACCTTACCCTTAATCAAAATCCACTGAACCATTTAAAACTTTTATGATAAAGTTACTCATCTTATTTTATTGGTTTCAACCTGAACATCTTCTAGGAACTTCATAGTTCATAAAATCACGAGCTAAGATAGTATTAGGAAAAATTGCTCTTGCTTCGTTCAATAAATCATCCAATTGTAGGTTATTTCCAGGGGCATAACGGGGGCTAAAATGAGTCATAATGAGTTTTTTAACCTGTGCAGCTAAAGCCACCTGTGCAGCCATTGTTGAGGTAGAATGAAGACGATCAAAAGCTAGTTGAGCATCTTGGTGAGCAAACGTCGCTTCATGAATTAATACATCAGCATCTTCCGATAAAGCGATCGCCCCTTCACAGAATACCGTATCCGTACAATAAATCACTTTACGACCAATTTCTATCTCACCGCATAAGTCTTGACCCCGAATACGACGGCCATCCGGTAAAGTAACGATTTTCCCTTGTTTCAGTTCCCCATAAACGGGGCCAGGAGGAATACCTAACGCTTTAGCTTTCTCCACATTAAAGCGGCCAGGACGGTCTTTTTCTGCGATACGATAACCATAAGCTGGAATACGATGTTTTAGAAGGCCACAACTAACCCTAAACCCTTCATCTTCGTAGAGGATACCGGGATGAATAGAATGAAAGCGAATATGACTCGGTAGCTTAAAATGGGAGTATTTGGCGCAAGCTTGTAAATAATCTTTTAATTCTGGTAGTCCATAAATCTCAATAGGTTGGCCACTTCCTGCTAACCCACAACTGGCCAATAACCCTGTCAACCCATAAATATGATCGCCGTGCATATGGGTGACAAAAATGCGAGTAATTTGTGATATTTTAACATCACTGCGTAAAAGTTGGTGTTGGGTTCCTTCTCCGCAGTCAAATAACCAAACTTCAGCCCGTTGAGGTAGTCTTAGGGCTACACTAGAAACATTACGCGATCGCGTTGGCACTCCGGAACTGGTTCCTAAAAAGGTAATCTCCACAATTTATCAATCATATTGTACATTCATTTATCTATTGTATCTATATAACTTGTGAAAAATACAGGTTTTGGAGTTATTAAAGTAAATCTTCCAAAAATATTTTTTGTAGTATTTATAACTGTTGTGTCGATGGGTATCTTAAACTTGGGACTGTCATGAATACTCATGGGAGAACTAAAAAAAATAACATCAATCATAGGGATTATCTCATGAGTCGATATACACAAGTTAAGTCGATCGTTGATAAGTTAATGTTAGCTGGATTTGGTAGTGGATGTTTACTCTTTGCTATGGGTACTGTAACCAAGATTCCTCCTTTATCGGTGTTTGGTTTTTTAGCAAGTACAGGTGCTGGAAGTGTGAGTTATGTGATAAAAGAAAATACGAAAAAGCAACTAATTGGAGAACAGGAAGACGAGCAAAAAACGTCAAAAGATATAGCTTCAATTGATCCTAAAATTCTCCTACGAGATATCTTTAGTAATGACTTTGTTTATAAAATCCCTACTTATCAGCGTCCTTATGCTTGGACAACGGAAGAAACGGCCACTTTGCTTAATGATCTGTTGGAGATTATGGGAGATGAATCGGATAATACCACTCAATTATCTCCTTATTTTTTAGGCACTATTCTTTTAATTCAATCTAACCAGACAACAGAATATCAAGTTGTTGATGGACAGCAAAGATTAACAACTTTAACAATTCTTTTATCCGTTTTGAGACATTTAATGAATAGCTCAGACTTGACTGAGTATATATATCACATAAATGAGCAAAGTAAAAGTATTAATAATACTCCTCGATTATCTTTACGAGAACGAGATCATGATTTTTTTGCAAAGTATATTCAAAGACCAGATGGAATTGAAAAATTGGGAACTATTATCCTAGATGAATTATCAGACTCTCAAAAAAATTTTTTTAACAATACTAAATTTTTAATTGATCAGATTAAGAATAAATTACCCCAACAATGTCAAAAACAGCGTCTAACCGATTTTTTATTAAACCGATGTTCTTTAGGAATTATTTGTACCTCAAATTTTGATGCTGCTTATCGAATTTTTTCAGTTCTTAATGATCGAGGATTAGATTTATCAATCACAGATATTTTAAAAGCTGATCTGATTGGTGCTATTTCACAACAAAATTTAGTAACGTCTCAAGATTTGATCAACCTCCAAAATAAATATACTCAAAAATGGGAAGATTTAGAAGAGAAACTAGGTCGAGATGATTTCACTAAGCTTTTTTCTCATATTCGTATGATTTACCAGAAAAATAAATTACGGCAGAAAATAATTGAAGAATTTCGTGTGTCTGTATTAACTAAGATTAATAATACACCTGAGTTTATTGATGAAATTTTAGATCCTTTTGCTAATGCTTTTTATAAAATAAAACATCAGATTTTTATGGGCAATAATTATTGTAATGAGATTAATCAATTGTTTAAATGGTTACACCGTATTGATAACCATGATTGGTATCCTCCCGCCATTTTATATCTCAAAAAATATGGTCACGAACCAGAAAAAACATTAAACTTTTTTACTAAGTTAGAACGATTAACTGTCGGTTTAATCATTATAAAGGCTAATGTAAATCAGAGAATTAAACGTTATTCAGATATTCTACGAACAATTGAAGAAGAAAAAGATTTATATACCGTTGATTCTCCTTTGCAATTAACTAATTTAGAAAAACAAGAGATCATTAATATACTCAATGGTAATCTTTATAAAATGGGAAAAATAACTCTTTATATTTTGCTGCGTATTGATACTTTTTTATCCGATGGAGTTCCTAATTATGATGGATACAACAAGATTACTATCGAACATATTTTACCGCAAAATCCTCCATCAGATAGTCAGTGGAATCAATGGTTTCCTACTGAAGAAGAAAGAGACAAATATGTTCATCGTCTCGGTAATTTAGTTTTGCTTTCTCGTAAGAAAAATAGTGCAGCACAAAATTATGAATTTGCAATAAAAAAAGATAAATATATCAATAATCCTACTGCCATCTTTGCTCTAACTATTCAAGCGATAAAAGAAAAAGAATGGACGGCAGAAATTATTGAAAAACGACAAAGATATTTGCTTTCACAACTACAAATTTTATGGGATTTAACCCTATGGGATTTTGAAAATTAAATTAAAGTCTCTTCTCATAAAAAAGTTTTAAGCCACAGTCTTAGGTAACTTCATTTAATTTATCAGCCAATTTTTCCCAACCTTGCGCTGATACTTTGAAGTGTTCTTTTGCTGCTTTAAATGAATCAAAATTTTGTTTTAACTTATTTCCAGTATAAAATTTTGTTGGAAGTTTGCTAATATTTTTCCAAATTATTTCTACCATTAAAACCCTAATTACCTCATAATTTATATTGGAAATAATTAACAGTTGATCAGGATTATTTTGTTCAATTCTCTCTCCTTTTTTGTCAATAGTTAAACCCAGATTATTTGAATCAATTAATTGTTGATCACTTAACATTGGTAAATTTAATTCTTCAAAAAGTTTTAATTTCGTAAGATTTGGATTTGAGAGTTGTTCTGAATACCCTTTTTTAATTAAAATAGCCCATTGAATTGCAACTTGGGTTAGTTCTTTTTTGGTTTTAATCTCTTCCCAATTATTCACCAGTTTTTGGCATGAAATAAAGCAAATTTTTTCTTCATAAATGTCCTTAATACAGTCTGGATATTCTCTGGAACTAAAATCTTTAATTATTTCAACAAAGGAAATAGATTTTAACAATTTGTCTAAACTATTTAAAATAACTTCTTCGTTCGACAAAGTTGCATGATTACCAGAGATAGTTGGAAAAATTGGTTGAAGTTTTTGAGTAAATTGATTAGCGATCGCGTTTAATTCTTGAGTAATGGAATCAATTTCGCTTTTGGGTTCAGACTTAGCTTGAGAAAAATTAGCAGCAATTTTAGCTAATTCTTCGGTAATGTGATCGTTTTCTTTAGCCATGTTTGTTCTGATAATATCTATTATTGTTAGAGTTCCCAAAATTACCCAGTCAATGATCAATGATTAAAGATTTTTTTCTTCTCAGTGATATCTCATTAAAAATAACAAAGCAGACTAGCACACAGATAATAAAATAAGTTACAATCTAATAACTGTCTTCATCCATTAGGGTTGCGTATTTTTTAGCTAATGAACAATCAAAAATTAGAACATCTAGAATCTAGCTTTCAAAAATTGTGTCATATTCTTCTTAATAACTTAAAATCCGAAGAATATTTAACCATCGAATTAAATGGAGAACAAAGTCAATTTATCCGTTTTAACGGAGCAAAAGTAAGACAAACTGGTATCGTAAAAGATGGAAGCATTAAACTCACTTTAATAGCTGATAAAAGAACTGCTTTTGCTACTTTTTCCTTTACAGGAGATGAGGAAACTGACAGTCAAATAGCAGTAGAAAATTTAAACAATTTACGTCAAGAATTACCTCAATTACCTGAAGATCCTCATATTGTTTTACCTAAAAATAATGGAACCACTAAAGAAATTTATCCAGGAAACTTATTACCGACAGAAAAAGCAGTAAATGAGATTCTTACACCAGTTTCTAACTTAGATATGACGGGACTTTATACCGCAGGTTCTGTTATTCGAGGCAATGGAAATTCTGAGGGTCAATTTCATTGGTTCGCTACAGAAAATTTTATTGTTGATTATTCTTTAATTACCCCATCAGAAAAAGCAGTTAAAGGTATTTTCTCAGGACAAAATTGGGAGCATAATAAATATTTAGAGCAAATAAAAACCGATAAAAAGCAATTTGTTGCTTTAGGAAAACCATCCAAAACCCTTCAACCTGGAGGTTATCACACCTATTTTGCGCCTGCTGCCGTTGCTGATTTAATTGCTATGTTATCTTGGGGTGGTATTAGTGAATCTTCTCTAAGACGGGGAGATAGTGCTTTATTAAAATTGCAACAAGGTCAAACATTATCCTCTCAATTTTCTCTGCAAGAAAACTTTAGTAAAGGAACTGTTCCCAGGTTCAATGAATTAGGAGAAATTGCTCCCGAAATTTTACCCATTATTACCGAAGGAAAATTAGTTAATACTTTAATTAATTCTCGTACCGCATCAGAGTATAATTTAATAGCTAATGGTGCTAATAATTTTGAGAGTTTGCGATCGCCTGAATTATCACCAGGAAATTTATCTCAAGAGGACATTTTGTCCACTCTAAATACAGGGTTATATGTGTCTAATTTACACTATTTAAACTGGAGCGATCGCACAGGTGGACGTATCACAGGAATGACCCGTTATGCTTGTTTTTGGGTAGAAAATGGGGAAATTGTTGCACCGATTGAAAACTTAAGATTTGATGAAAGTTTATATCGCTTTTGGGGAGAAAATTTAGTCGCGTTAACTAATTTTCGTGAATTTATCCCTAAAACTTATACCTATGGACAAAGAAGTTTAGGAGGAATTTTAACACCAGGAATATTGGTTAATGATTTTCAATTTACGCTATGAAAAAATCTTTATACTATAGATTTATTACCGTATTTGATAATATCGACAAGGGATTGTCTACAATACAATTAAGATAGAATTAGTCGGCTTACTCAATATTATGAAGTAGTCCGACATATAGCATTTCCTGAACTCCCAAACTCCTGAACTTCCAAACTCCCGAACTCCCAAACTCCTAAACTCCCGAACTCCCGAACTCCCTTTGCTCCCTACTCCCCTGCTTACTTCACAGTAACGTTTATTTTTGTCTAGGTACTTATATGTTCACTCCCGTTCTTAACTCGTCAGTTTCCCATCAACCCAAAATTGTTAACCTAGACAATGGTTTAACGATAATTGCTGAGCAAATGCCTATAGAAGCAGTTAACCTAAATGTATGGTTAAGGGTAGGATCAGCGTTGGAGTCTAACGAAATAAACGGAATGGCTCATTTTCTAGAACATATGGTCTTCAAAGGAACACCACGCTTAAAAAGTGGAGAATTTGAGCAACTTATTGAACAACGGGGAGCCATTACCAATGCAGCCACTTCCCAAGAATATACCCATTTTTATATTACCAGCGCGCCGAAAGATTTTGCTGATTTGGTTCCTTTACAATTAGATGTTATCTTCAATCCTATGATCGAAAAGGAAGCATTTGAGCGAGAAAAATTAGTGGTTTTAGAAGAAATTAGACGCTCTTATGATAATCCTAATCGTCGCACTTTTTATCGAGCGATGGAAACTTGTTTTGAAAGCTTACCTTATCGTCGTCCCGTATTAGGTCCAGCATCAGTCATTGAAGGGTTAACCTCTCAACAAATGCGTGATTTTCATGGTACTTGTTACCATCCTACATCAGTAACAGCCGTAGCGGTGGGAAATCTTCCTGTTGATGAATTAATTGATATTGTTGCTAATAGTTTTGAGGAGATTTATGACAGTAAACAATCTGTTTCTGATAGGTTTAAATCCTTAAAATTTCCTGAGCAACCTGAATCAATTTTTAAAGATATTATACGCCTGGAATATGAAGATGAGAAACTGCAACAAGCACGGTTAGTAATGATGTGGAAAGTACCTGGTTTTTTGGAGTTAAATGAGACTTATGCTTTGGATGTTTTAGCTTCTATTTTAGGAAAAGGAAAGACATCTCGTTTCTTTCAAGATTTACGGGAAAATAAAGGATTAGTTTCTCAAATCACTGTGAGTAATATGACTCAAAAAGTCCAAGGAATGTTTTATATCGCTGCTAAACTTTCAACGGATAATATTACGGAAGTAGAAAAAATTATTCTTCAACATTTGCAAAAAATTCAACAAGAATCTATTAATGAAGAAGAATTAAATCGTGTTAAAAGACAAGCGATTAATCGTTTTATTTTTAACAACGAACGACCGAGCGATCGCACTACTCTTTATGGGTATTATTATTCTCAAATGGAAGAGATTACTCCTGCTTTATCCTATCCGCAAATGATTCAATCTTTAACCTTGGATGATATTCAACAAGCAGCACAAAAATATATTGATACGAATGCTTATGCAGTAACAGTTGTCAGAAATTGAAAATGATTTCATTGCCAATCAGTTATCTTTAAATGTAAACTGTAAAAGCGTTGATAATTAAGCTCAAAAACAATGTGGACACAAATTGCTGAACATATTAGTCAAACAACAGGAAAATTCTTTACTGTTGAAAATCAAAAATCTGTAAGTGGTGGTTGTATTAATCAAGGATACTGTCTAATTGGCTCTGATATCAAATATTTCGTAAAAATTAATCATGCGTCTCAAGTAGAAATGTTTGCAGCCGAAGCATTGGGATTAAAAGAAATGGCAAAAACTCAAACTATTAGAGTCCCTAAACCTATTTGTTGGGGAATGACAGAACGTTCGAGTTATATTGTTTTAGAATGGTTAGAATTTGGACGTTCTTCTAATAATTCTTGGGAAGAAATGGGTAAAAACTTAGCAAAAATGCACCAATATAAAGGAGAAAATAGATTCGGTTGGGAACAAAATAATACTATTGGTTCGACACCTCAAGTTAATAATTGGACAGAAAAATGGTCTGATTTTTTTGCTGATCGTCGCATTGGCTTTCAATTGAAATTAGCAGCAAGAAAAGGAGGAAGTTTCGGAAATTATAGTCAAATTGTGGAAAAAGTAAGAGACATATTATCCAAAATAGATCCTCAACCTTCTTTAGTTCACGGTGACTTATGGTCAGGGAATGTAGCGGTTACAGAAGCAGGAGAACCCGTAATTTTAGATCCTGCGACTTATTACGGCGATCGTGAGGTTGATATTGCCATGACCGAACTTTTTGGAGGATTTCCGGCTGCTTTTTATCGGGGATATAATCAGGTTTTTCCGTTAGATCAAGGATATAAAAAACGGAAAACTTTATATAATCTTTATCATATTTTAAATCATTTTAATTTATTTGGTGGCGGTTATGGTTCTCAGGCTAATTATATGATTCAAGAAGTATTAAAAAGTTAGATATACCTCTACGGAACAGGCAAAAGGCAAAAATAAGACACAAGAAGGTTTCAGCTTTTACAATATTTTAAATTAAGCAAGAATTGTTTTTACTTGATATTGAGGAATTTTAGAATCCCTTGTAATAATAGTTAAATGATTATTCATTGCCTGTGCAATTAACATTCTATCAAAAGGATCATTATGATAATTAGGTAGTTTTCCAGCATTATTTCCATCTTTTATAGTGATTTCCAAGGGAATGAAATTATTGTAAGCGATGGCTTCTTCTAAATCATCTGGTGCCTCAAGTTTACCTATTGCTTTTTTGATAGAGATTTCCCATGCAGTTACCGCACTGACAAATATGATATTTTGAGGACTCGAGATAATGATTTTTGCTTCTGTTGAAAGGATAGAATTTTCATCTAACCACCATAATAATGTATGGGTATCCAGAAGATAACTCATTCGGTTAAACCCATAAAACTATTTTGGATAGAATCAGGTAAAATGTCGAAATCATCAGTCATCTTGACTTTTCCCCGCCAGTATCCTGGTTTTCTTGGGTTTAAATTGGTTTTTAATAGCTCAACTTTTTTGTCCTTTTTTATCTTCATGACAAGTTTTTCTTCTTCTTGTATCACCTCTACTTCTTGACTATCTCCTAGTAATTCTTTGGGAATGAATACACCCTGTTCTGTAACTTTTAGTTTCATGGTAATTCCTTCAATAATTTTCCTAATTTATAGTGTAGCATTAAAAACCTGTAGGGTGTATTACGCTACGCTAATACACCAAAAAAACGATTTTGGTGCGTTACGGCAGACAAAAAGTATAGTAATTATCCAACAAACTATCAATTTGCTAGAGCGCACCCTACTTAATATTTTATTTAGTCATAATTTCTTAAGGTTTGCTTTTTAATTTTGATGTGAATATAATTCCTTTGTAGAATATAATCAACATCTTTAAATCTCCCCATCATTCATCATGAAAGCTGCTGATGTAATTAAAGCATATAAAAATGGAGAACGAAACTTCCAAGGGTTAAACCTACGGGGAGCCAATTTTAAGGGACAAAATTTATCGGGTGCAGATTTTAGTTACTGTCAGATACAAAGCGCAAATTTTAGTCAAGCAAATCTTACATACACAAAGTTTATGGGTGCAAAAGCTGGACTACAAGGTTCTTGGCTTACTATTTTAATCATAGCTTGGTTTATATTTTCTTTACTATTAGGATTTTTTGTTGGCCTTGCTGGTGTTATTAGTGGAGCTAATGTTTCTGATTATCTCTTGACAAACAATGAAACCCAAAATAATAGTATCCAAGTTGGTTTAGGAAGTATTATTATTGTAATAGGATTATTATTAATTTATATAACTATAATAAAAAAAGGTTTGGGAGTTTTTACTTTTTCGATTTTTATAAGCCTAATTATTTTAGGAACGATTGCTTGGTCTTCACTTTTTGAAGGATTTTTTAACAGCATGGGTTTAATTATAGCATGGGGAGGAGGAGGAACGATTATCTCAATTTTATTTTATACTCTCTCAGGGGTTATGTTCGCAACTCTTATAGGATTTAAAGGTAGTGAAATTATTGGAACATTGATTTCTGGTAGTGGAATTATAGTAATTATTATCGTCTTATATTGGTCAAATATTTTAACTATTGATAATGCTATTGGTAGCTTTATTGTTATTATTTCAGGAATTATGATAGGTAGTTATATGAGTTTTCGTTA
>JAAUYI010222708.1_pt1 | contig 10447 bp, 7 predicted proteins | sample 7278041 | NCBI WGS metagenome assembly JAAUYI01 (sample SAMN14350216, study PRJNA611818) | marine sediment metagenome | isolation source: surface marine sediment (0.6m) | place: French Polynesia: Moorea | collected 2018-08
GAGCGATGGTCGTCTGCCGGAACTGGACATTCACACCACGCTGATCCGCGACGGGAGTCGGCCGTCCATCGACGTCCGACTGAGCGAGGCGCAGAGCGGCACGTCGATCTGGACACGACGTTACGAAAGCAATGACGGCGACCTTGGCGGGCTGCTTGAACAATCGGCCACGCAGACCGCGTATGCAATGGAATGTGGCCTGTTTCGCCGTGGCCTGATCAGACGCGAAATTCCGGCGGACCTGTTCGGCGCGTGGATTCGCGCCTGCGTTCACGCCGTTAACCAGGAACGGGTCGAGTTTTACGAACAAATGCTCGAAATCGTCGAGATGGCGCCCGCTGATGCCGCATCACACGCCGCACTGGCCAACGGCATCATGCGCATGCTGTCACTGCACCGCGAGGTTAGCGAGCGTGACGATCTCATTGCACAAGCCGACAGCGCGACGCGACGGGCGCTTGAACTCGAGCCGGAATTCCCGGAAGCCTTGCTGCTGCAGGCCGACATACTGCCGTATGGCAAGTGGGCTGAGAAAGAAGCGCTCATCCTGCGCGCCTTCGCCTCCGACCCGCATTACAAGTGGAACCGCAGCCAGTACCTGATGTTCCTGCACCGGGTCGGCCGGCTGGACGAAGCGCGTCATTTCGCGGCGCGGACAACGTCGTTGATGCGCGGCCCTAATCACCTCTCCAACGAAGCGTGGCTGTTCGCGTTAACGGGCGACGTCGCTGAAGCCGGCAGGATTCTCGATGCAACCGCCGATGCCTGGCCGCAGGACAAACTCGGCCCGCGCAAACGACTGTTCATGCATGCCTACTTCGCCGATGCATCGACCGCAGAACAATTGCTTGGTGACCCGTTTATCGCGCAGACCTTCGAGCCTGCCCAGCTGGCCTGCTGGCAGCTCCTGATCGACTACCGACTGGGCCGCAAGACTTATGAACGGGACACGGTCAAAACATCCTGCCCGGTGTTGCCGAACTACCAGCTGCCACGCGTCATGGCCGCAATGGGCGACGTCGATGGTGCATTTGCCGAGCTCAACGTCCTGTACGACCAGTGGGGACAGTACGGCCACGAAAACCTGACAATGATCCTGTTCGGGCCGGAGATGGACGCCGTGCGGCGCGATCCGCGGTTCATGTCACTTGCGGAACGGTCCGGCCTTGCGAGCTACTGGGCAATCACCGGCGAGCGGCCCGACTTCTGCGACACAGGTGACCTGGACTATGACTGTGACCAGGCAATCCGGCTCGCGTCACGCGAAGCCTCCCCGCTTATCGACATCAGCACCAGCGCGATGAACTGAGGCTCCGATCAGGCAGGTTTCCTGGCGACCAGGAACACCGCGGCCTTGGGTCCCGGCCGCCATTCCCGCTCGATGCTGAAACCGGGCCACTGGATCGAAGCTTTCAATTCCTCCGCCGTGAATGCCCGAACGAGAGGAAAGACGCCGATCGCCTTCATCACCGGACCGACGAATCGGAACCACTTGTGTGAGTCGCCCAGGCACATCGTGCTCGATACAAACACACCACCCGGTTTCAGCATGCGCCACACCTTGTCGATGACGACCTCCTTGTCTTCGAGCAGGTGCAGGATGCTCATGCCCAGCACCGCGTCGTAGCTGCCGTCGGCAACCTCGTAGTCGTCGATCACGAGCTGCTCGAACGTCACGTTGTCGATGTTGGCATCTTTCGCTTTTTCGCGACCGAATTCGAGCATCTTTTCCGAGATGTCCGTCGCGTGCACGTGTTTGACGTAGGGCGCGTGCAGGATGGCCGTGCCTCCCGTGCCGCAACCGAACTCGAAGACTTCCGACTCCGGCGTGAAGTATTCACGCGTGATCGCGAGCTTCTTCCTGTACGCGTCCTCATCCGCGATCGGCCTTTTCGAATAGCCGACCGCGTGCTTGTCCCAAAACTTTGCTGTCGTCGCCATTGGCTATAACTCCTTCCAGGTAGCAATCTTGTTTGCGATGCGCCACTCGCCCTGCACCTTGAGCAGCAGCATGTAATCGGTGTACAGCCGACCATTCCACTCGATCTCGGCTTTGACCATGGCCGACTTTTCCGTCGCGTCGATACTGACGATGCGACCGAAGCGTGGTACGGCTTTGCCCGGTTCGATGCGGCTGATGTAGTCGGGTCCCTTGCGGCGCATCAGTGTGTCTCCTTCACCGAGGTACTGGACTTCCAGGCTCGGCAGGAATGCTTCGGACACGAGGTCGGGTTTACCCTCGGCGGTGCCGTCCAGGTACTTTTGCACGACGCTGCGAATCTCGACGAATCGGTCATCCGTCAACGCGTTCGAATGCACGAGTGTCAGGAACAGCATCAACGTCAGGGATAGTGACTTTTTCAATGTTCTCTCCTGCTGTCGGTCGGCCGCCGCGGCGCCCGCCCTCATCGCCGCTGTGCGGCATCAATGTCATCGGCGCGCATCATATCCATGCAGGAAACAAGCTAAAATGCCAATCCCTGCAACAGAGATATACATTTTTGTATGGATTGGCGATCCGTCAACTTCGACTGGAACCGCGCGCGGGCGTTCCTCGTGACCGCTGAGGAGGGCTCACTGTCCGCGGCCGCCAAGGCGCTCGACATGACGCAGCCGACACTGGGCCGCCAGGTCGCGGCGCTGGAGGAGGAACTCGGCGTCGCGTTGTTCGAACGCAGCGGCCGCGGCCTGGAACTGACCCCGAGCGGCCTTGATCTCCTGGAACACGTGCGCACCATGGGTGATGCCGCCGGCCGCCTGTCGCTGTCGGCATCGGGGCGGTCGACGGCGCTCGAAGGCAACATCAGCATCAGCGCGACGGAAGTCATGGCAGCGTTCGTCCTGCCACCGATCATCAAAAAGCTGCGCCGCACTGAGCCGGGGATCGAGATCGAGGTCATCGCGTCGAACAGCACCAGCGACCTCAAACGCCGCGAAGCCGACATTGCGATCCGCGCCTTCCGCCCGGTGCAGCCGGAGCTGGTGGCAAAGAGACTCTTCGATGCTTACGCACGACTGTATGCCTCGCCGGACTACCTCGAGCACCTTGGTAACCCGACCGCGCCGGATGGTTTCAAGGACGCCGAGTTCCTGGGTTTCGACCGCGACCCGCGCCTGATGAACGCGCTCAACGAGATGGGATTCGAGTTGACACCGAAGAACTTCACGGTCTCGACGGAAAGCCACCTGGTGCACTGGGAGCTCGTTAAACAGGGCGTCGCCGTTGGCGTGATGACCGACGATGTCGGCGATGTGGAACCCGGTGTACGGCGCATCCTGCCGGACCTGCCGCCGCTGCCGATCGAGCTGTGGCTGGTCGCGCACCGCGAACTTCGAACCAGCCGGCGCGTTCGTCGCGTGTTCGACTTCCTGGATACCGAATTACGGCAGCTACGGCAGTAACGCTGGCCGAAGCCGCAATGGCTTCAGAAACCGGCCACACCGGTCGGCCACGCCGGGCTGTCGCCCATGGACTGGCCGTGGTCGTTGACATGGCGAATCGCCTCACCCATGACCTCGAGGCCCTCGCGCAATATCGCCTCATCCATGTTCAGGGCCGGGTACATGCGGATGCGGTCTTCGCGATCGCTTATCGCCCAGACGCCGTTGTCGAGCATGCGACTGCGAACGGCGCGCGCATACCACCAGTCCTTCTCATCCGCCGTCGGACTCTTGATACCGACACCCATCAGCAGTCCGTTGGCGCGAACTTCGCTGACGATGTCGAGGTCCTGCCAGTCGCGCATGATGTCTCCTGCGAGTCTGCCCAACCTGGCCGCGTGCTCGACGATGCCGTCGCGTTCGTAGATCTCGAGCGTTTTTAAACCGGCGGCGCAACCGGCCGGCGTACCCGCAAACGTCGAGCCGGACAAAAAGGCTTCGTTGTCGCCGAGTATTTCGTCCCGGGCCGCAATGCCGGCACAGGGCGCGATTCCGCCAGACAGGTTTTTGCCGACGACCAGGATGTCCGGTATGACTTTGTAGTGCTCGACCGCCCACATCCGGCCGGTGCGCCCGAGCCCGGTCAGCACCTCGTCGGCAATCATGAGCCAGTCGTTGCGGTCGCAGATGTCACGAATGCCCGGCAGGAACCCGGTCGGCGGGATCCAGTTGCCGCCTTCCGCGAGGCCCGGTTCGACGATGACGGCAGCGATGTTGCCGGCAGGCACCATCGCCCCGGGAATATGCTGCTCGAGGTACCACAGGCAGTAATCGACGTACTGCTGTTCCGTCATGTCGGCGGGTTTCCGGTCGCTGTACGGATACGGCGCCTTGATCACACCACCGGTCCATGCCTCGAGGTAGCGATTGTCGTTGCCGTCCATGCCGCTCAGGAGTTTTCCGCCGATGCTCGCGCCGTGATAAGAGGATCCGAACGTAACGACGTAGCGGCGCTCGGTGTGCGTCAGCGCCAGGTAAACGGCCGCTTCCGCTGCCTCGGTGCCGGACACCTCGTAGTTGAATCTCGGCAATGCCTGGCCCGGCATGATGTTGGCCAGGCGTTCCGCGAGATCGTAGCGGAGCGGGTGGTCATAGTGAAAACCGTAACGACGATGCGCCGCATCGACAGCCTCGATGACCTCCGGGTGCGCGTTGCCGAGCGGGTTCGTTGCCCAGCCGTTCTGAAAATCGATGTAACGCCGGCCGTCCATATCCCAGACGAAATCGCCTTCCGCCCGGTCGATGACAACCTGGTTGGCCACGCGAAAACCGCGCCGCCCTGCCCTGGCCATTTCCTCTTCGAAGCGCAGCCCGTTCCTGAACAACGGTATGCCGCGCTCGAGCACCGCGCGGGTCTTTGGGCCCGGGAACTGCTCCGTCATGTCCACTCCTCAAAGCAGGTCGAATCGCCCGCAAAGTCTACACGCCATTGTCGACCAGCGGCCCGCTTCTTCCGGTGCAACCGCCAGGCGAGGTAACCTAGGCCTTCCGGACGTCGGACCGCGCCACGCCGCCGCCGCTCGTGTGAAATGACGATACAACCGCAACCACACACCGGCTCGTATTACGCAGCCTCGGTCAACCAGGTCACGGACTTCGAACCGCTGCGTGGCGAGCAGACCGCCGACGTCTGCGTCGTCGGCGCGGGCTTCACCGGCATCTCCACGGCACTGCACCTGGCCGAGCGCGGCTACGACGTGCACGTCGTCGAAGCAAACCGGGTCGGCTGGGGTGCCTCCGGCCGCAATGGCGGCCAGATGATTCACGGCATCGCCGGTGAGGAGGCAATCGCGAAACACTGGGGCAAAGACGTCGAGGCACTGTTTGCCGATTTGCGTTGGGAAGGGCATGACATCATTCGCCAGCGCGTCGCGAAATACGGTATCGAGTGCGACCTGAAATCCGGCTACGTTGATGTCGCCATCAAGGAACGACACCTCCGCGACTTCGCAGCGGAGTTCGAACGACTGCAACGTCGCAATCTTCCTTTCGAACTCCGCATGCTTTCGAAGTCCGAGACAGCAGAGTTGATCGGCACTGACGCTTATGTCGGCGGCCTCCTGAATATGGGTAGCGGTCACCTGCACCCGCTGAACCTGTGTATCGGCGAAGCCATGGCGGCCAGATCGCTTGGCACGACAATTTACGAGCAGTCGCCGGTCACCCGGATTGACTATGGCGTGAAGCCACGCGTGGTGACGGCCAGCGGCACGGTAAGCGCGGACGCCGTCATCCTCGCCGGCAATGCCTATCACGACGTCGACCGGAAGCTGCGCGGCGTGCTGTTCCCGGTCAACAGCTTCATCATCGCAACCGAACCGCTGTCAGAAGAGACTGTCGCAAAGATCAATCCGCGCGACGTTGCGGTCTGCGATCCCAACTTCGTCCTGGAGTACTACCGCCTGAGCGCCGACAAGCGACTGTTGTTCGGCGGACGCCTGAACTATTTCGGGGACGACCGGGACTACATCGCCATGAGGTTGCGCAAAAAGGTGGCGAGGCTTTACCCGGATCTTGCGGACGTCCGCGTCGACTACGCCTGGGGCGGAACGATTGGCGTGCCGCTGAACCGCGTACCGCAGCTGGGCCGCCTGTCCGGCAACGTCTACTACTGCCAGGGCTACTCGGGTCACGGGGTCAACGTTACGCATCTCGCCGGCCGCATCATGGCGGATGCCGTCGCCGGTACGTTTGAGCATTTCGACCTGTTCGCGGATGTGAGGCCGATACGACTTCCGGGCGCCTACGCACTGAGAAAACCGTTGGTCGCGCTCGGCGTGCTGTATTACAGGATCCGCGACCGCCTCTAGTCATCGGGATCCCTTTACCGATGCCTTGTCAGTCCGAGATGACAACCGCTAGTCTTGCGGCATGAATCCCGCGCACCAGAAACAGGAACATACCCGCTCGTATTACGCCGCGTCGGTCAACGATAGGACCGCGTACCCGGAGCTCGAAGGGCACCACTCAGTCGATGTCTGTATCGTCGGCGGCGGCTTTACCGGTGTGGCGACCGCACTGACGCTGGCCGAGCGGGGTTTCAAGGTCGCCGTCGTCGAAGCCAACCGCATTGGGTGGGGCGCATCGGGCCGCAACGGCGGCCAGATGATCAACGGCATGTCGGCGCTGGAAAAGATCGGCAAGATGCATGGCAATGACGTGGACGACCTGCTCTGGGACATGCGTTGGCGTGGCAACCACATCATTCGCGAACGCGTTTCGAAATACGCGATCGACTGCGACCTGAAGGACGGCTACGTCGAAGTGGCCAGGAAACCGAGCCAGCTCAAATACATCGAGGAAGCCGCAGCCGAGCGCGAGAAACGCAACTTCCCGTATCGCCACGAAATCTGGGATCGCGACAAGACGCGCGACATGCTCGGTACGGATTCGTTCCTCGGCACTTTCGCCTGTTACTACGACGGACACCTGCACCCGTTGAACCTCTGTATCGGCGAGGCACGCGCGGCCGAGAAGCTCGGCACTCTGTTCTTCGAGCAATCACCGGTTACGGGAATCGACCACGGTGAACGTCCGACCGTCAGGACGGCGAACGGACATATCGCGGCAAACGCCGTCGTGCTGGCCGGCAATGCTTACGGTCGACTCGAACCGAAACACCTTGCCAACCTCGTCTTCCCGGCGGGCAGCTACATCATTGCAACGGAACCCCTGGGCGACGAGCTTGCACGCGAGATCAACAAGGATGACGTCGCAGTCTGCGACCTGAACGAGATCGTCGACTATTACCGCCTGTCAGCCGACAAGCGCCTGTTGTACGGCGGCGCGTGCAACTATTCCGGTCGCGACCCCGCCGACATCAAGGCCTACATCAGGCCACGAATGCTGAAAGTCTATCCGCAGCTGAAAGACGTGCGCATCGATTTCGAATGGGGCGGCAAGATCGGCATCGTCCTGAATCGCTGCCCAGCCGTCGGTCGCATCAATGGAAACATTTACTACTGCCAGGGTTACTCGGGCCACGGCGTCGCACCCACCCACCTGATGGGCGAAGTAATGGCCGATGCCGTGGCGGGAACGATGGAACGCTTCGACCTGTTTGCCGCCATCAAGCATCTTCGCCTGCCGGGCTCGCAATGGGTCGGCAACCAGGTCATTGCCCTCGGCATGCTGTACTACAAGATGCGGGACGTCCTGTAGTCGACAATGCCGGTCGTCGCGGCGGATGCTACCCCAACAATTCGCCCACCGCTCGATGTGCCTGCATGACCGCCGCATGCAGGATTGCCGCGCCGCCGGCATCGGAATTGGCGATTGCAAGGCGACCGAACGGCTGCCGGCCGCGCACATGCGGGTAGCGTATGTCGTCCGGGTCCTCGAACCAGTCGTCCTCCAGCCAGTCGCGCCCCGTGTACCCATGTGGCCAGCGGTTTGCCGTGATCGCAGCGATGTCCTCGGCCGGGTCGAAACCCGCGTCGCCCAGCAGTTCAGCTAGCTCGCTGCGTGTGTTGCGCTCGATCGTCTCGAACGGTGTCGCCAACAATTCGGCGCGCCCGATCCTGGATTGCTCCCGCTTCGTCAGCATCTCGTCGCCACGGCCGGTAAATCGCTCCATGTGCACGATGACCGGGTCGTCGGGGTTTTCGGCGAACGCGTAGCCGCCCATGCTGACCGGGAAGTCGAGCATCGCATTCACGTAGTAGCCTCCCGGACAGCTGACTGCGCCAATACCGAGTTTCTTGAACGCGCGCCAGTGGCGTAGCACGACATTCGTATACAACATCGGCACGCGGAACGAGGTGTTCAGCGCCTCGCGTTGCGACGTGGGCAACTCCGGGCAGACGTGCGACACGATGGCGTGGTCGCACGCCATCACGCAGTGGCGAGCCGAAACCTCGTAAGCGCGTCCCGCGTTGACGTAGCGCACCGTGACGGCGCTGGCGCTCGCCGGTTTGCCGTCATGCTCCACGTTGACCACCGTGCTGTTCAGGCGCACGCGGACTAACGCACCGTCGACATCGAGCTTGGCGTAATCGAAGTCTGCGAGTACCACGTCATCCATCGTTTTCCCCGCCGCTACCGCCGGCACCATGCTGCGCACCAGCAGGCGTGCGATAGACGCGTTGCCGTCGGGGAAGTGATGAATGTACGGCTCGTCGTCGGTCTCCGGCAGGCCGGCCGCCTCATAGCCCGGCAGTCCGACGTAAAACAATGCGCCGATGGCTGTGACTGCCTCGATGCTGGCGCCCGTGTCGGTGCCGAGTTCGCGAAACACGTCGAACACCTCATCCTCGGTGATGCCGATATGCTTCGCGAGAAAGTCGCGATAGCTGATCGTCCCGAGGTAGTCGAAGCGCTCGTCGACAGTAAGCCCGGGCAACCGGTCCTCCTCCAGCGTCAGCAGGTGCAGCATCTCGCGGCGCGCTGCGTCGGACAACGGCATCGCGGCTACCGCTTCCTCGGCCGACACCGATGTGTCCGCCAGCGGCAAGGTGTCGCGGATGCCGCCGAGGTCGACTCGAATCAGGCGGCTCTTGCCCCACGCGTCACGATTGAAGAAAACGCCGCCTGCGAGACCGTGGCGGCGGAAGAACTCATGGTCGAAGTGATTGTAAAAGCTGTCCAGCTTTACACCGAGATCACGCAGCAGCTCTTTCACGATCTCCGGGTAGTCGGACGGCGCCTCCAGCGACTGCGCGCCGCCGTAACCGATGAGGCGGCGGCCGTCGACCTCGAACTCGTTGCGCTTGGCGTGTCCGCCGAAGTCGTCGTGATTGTCGAGAATCAGGATTCGCGCATCGGGATGCTGCTGCTTGTAGAAATACGCCGCAGACAGGCCACTGATACCCGCGCCGACAACTGCGAGATCATAGGTAATGCTATCGGCTTTTTCGAACGGGCCCCAGTCGCGCCGGCCCTCGCGCGCGAGTTGGTGCGCAACCTCGAAGGCGCCAACGTGGCTTCCCCTCAAGCCCGTCAACCCCGGCGGGTACGTCGGCGCCAGCCGCGCCACCGCTGACTCGCCCGCGAGCAGTCCGGACGGCAACATCGAAGCTGCAGCCAGTACGCCTGCACCATGCAACAGGTCTCGCCGCGTGATGCGACGGTGCATACCCAGTTCGCGATCCCTTGATGTCATCGGCCTGGTACCGAAACAATAACGGGCGATCGATTATAGCGAAGCACTGCCGGGGTCCGTGCCTGAACGCAGCCGATGTCGTTGCCCCGGATCAGGGGAATATGACGGTCTTCTGCCCGTTCAGCATCACGCGATGCTCGGACTGGTAGCGCACGGCGCGCGACAACACGCGCGTCTCGATTTCGCGCCCCAGGGCCACGAGCTGCTGCGGCGTCTGTGCGTGCGTCACGCGGGTCACGTCCTGTTCGATAATCGGACCCTCGTCGAGATCGGCCGTCGCATAGTGTGCCGTTGCGCCGATCAGCTTGACCCCACGGCTGTAGGCCTGGTGATACGGGCGCGCGCCTTTGAAACCGGGCAGGAAGGAATGATGAATGTTGATCACCCGTCCGCGCAACGCTTCACAGAGATCCGATGTCAGGATCTGCATGTAGCGAGCGAGCACCACGAAGTCCACGTTTTCTTCGTCGACCAGCTCGAGCAGCTTCGCTTCCTGCTCCCGCTTGTTGTCCGGCGTAACCGGCAGGTGCACGAACGGTATGTCATGCGCTGCGACCAGCTGGTAGGTGTCGCGGTGATTGGACACGACCACGGGGATATCGATCCTGAGCTCGCCCATCTTCTGCCGGTACAGAAGGTCCGCCAGGCAGTGGTCGAACTTCGACACCATGATCAGTACACGAGCAGGCTTCGTGAAATCGAACAGGCCCCAGTCCATCGCGTATCGATCGGCGACGCTCGAAAAACCCTGCCGCAGGCCATCTTCGGCGATACCTGCCGCGAAATGGATGCGCATGCAGAACAGGTCCGTTTCCGGATCGCCGAACTGTGCGCTGTCGATGATGTTGCCGTCGTTGTCGGCGATGAACGTACTGACATCGCGAACGATGCCGGGACGGTCAGGAC
>JAAUYI010016107.1_pt1 | contig 10444 bp, 7 predicted proteins | sample 7278041 | NCBI WGS metagenome assembly JAAUYI01 (sample SAMN14350216, study PRJNA611818) | marine sediment metagenome | isolation source: surface marine sediment (0.6m) | place: French Polynesia: Moorea | collected 2018-08
ATATTTAATAATCAGACTTGAATTACTTGTAGGGCGTGGAATTCCTCGCTCTACAAGTAATTCAAGTCTGATTATTAAATATAATTTTAAAGAGAATTATCGAAATAACCGACAATATCTTGACCGATTCCCATATCGAGCCAATTACGGTTGCTAGCTATGACATCTTCAACATCATCGAAACCGATACTTTGCGCCCCTTCAATAGCTAAAATAATATCGTTATAATCTTGATTCGAGCCGATATCGAGACGTACATCTTCAAAGCCAACAATCGTTCCTTGGGTGTCAGTTTTAATATCTGCAAATTGAACCTGATTGTTAATATTAGCAGCAGGCATAGAGAAAAGGGGATCTTTTTTGATTGCCCAATCGGGAGCGGTCAAAGCTTCGTCTAGAGTACCATCGGGAACGAGAACTAAACCAAAAGTGTCCCCAGGATTCATTAAGAAAGTCTGTTTTCCTTGATATTGTTCTCGATCGTTATAGTCGTCTTCCCAATAGAGATCGGCACTAAATTTTGCCCCTTCTTCAATATCTTTAATTACTGTATAGCCTTGAGTAGAATTACTTTGCGCTCGATTAATTGCCTCCTCGATAAAGGCATCCGAACCCGTTTCGTAGATATCCATACCATCAAGGCTAAAAATACCGACTTCAGCCCCTTGGTAATAGCCACCATCGTAGAGAAAATCAATAATTACTTCTCCTGATTCTCCTACTTGAAATACCCCTTCATCAAATAAAGCTCGATTGCTATATTCTAAAATTTCTTGACCTATAGTGGTATTGCGCCAATCGCGATCGCTATTTGAATAGAGATCTACCGATGAAACCGCTCCCGTGGCACCTTTAATTTGAAAGACAAAATCATTATAGTCGCGATCGCTATTAAGCAAAACATCTTCAAAAGCATAAGTACCGTTGCCATCTACATCTACCATCAAACCTTCCTCGGCATATTCAGGATTGGCTTCAGGAGTAGAAAAGATGGGCATTTTGCCCCACTGCCCAATTTTAGTAGGATCGGTAATTTCCGAAACTGTGGTGTGCTGTACCAGCATGAAGGCAAATTTCTCCCCTGGGTTCATGGTGAAGGTTTTTACTCCTTGATAACTACCAGGATCGAGATTGAAATTATTTTCCCAGTCCATTTTTTCGGTAAAACGCGCCCCTTCGGTACGATCTTTGGCTAAGACATAACCCTGTTCGGAGTTGGTTAATGCCCTACGAGTAGCTTCGGCAATAAAAGCCTTTGAACCGGGTTCGTAGATATCCATTCCTGCCAGACTGAACACGGCTAATTCCCCTTGAAACCAACCGCCATCATATAGGTAGTCAAAAGTTACTTCGCCAGTTTCTCCAACTTCAAACACACCTTCATTAAAGGAAGTTCGATTGGCATAAGTCAGCAAGTTTACTCCCGTTCCCGTGTTGCGCCAATCTCGATTGGGGTTAACTACTTCATCAAAACTGACGGTATTATTGCTTTCTAAACCTTTTACCTGAAAAATAAAATCATTGTAATCGTAGTCTGAATTACCAGAACTAACAACGATATCTTCAAAAGCCAAAGTACCGTTGTTGTCTACCGCTGCTACCTGATTGGTATCGGTGGAGAAGAGAACTTTTTTACCCCATTGAGAAGTACTATAGGGATGTTGGTAGATATCTTGCACTGTAGTGTGCTGCACCAACATAAAAGCCAGTTCGTCTCCTGCCTCCATCTCAAAGGATCGAACTCCTTGATAACCATCTGGATCGACATTAAAATCGTTTTCCCAGGACACTTTGTCGCTAAAATACGCCCCTTCAGTGCGATCGCTAATTAAAATTCGCCCCTGGTTGCTATTAGTTAAAGCACGACGAGTAGCTTCAGTCAGAAATTCTACCGATCCTGGTTCGTAAACCTCCATACCTTTGAGGCTAAAGACGGCTAGTTCTCCTTGATACCAACCACCGTCATAAAGATAATCAAATTCAACTTGACCTGTGGAATTAACAGTAAATGTTCCATTCTCAAATTGAAGGCGGTTGGCGTATTCTACTAATTCTTGTCCGACTTCAGTATTCAGCCAATTGCGATCGCTGTAAATTGAATTTTCAATCGTTTCCGTAGTAGCGGAAGCTCCTTCTACTTGTACTACCAAGTCATTATAATCGCGGTCTAAACTAGCAGTATTATCGAGGTTGACATCTTCCCAACCAAAGGTATTACCATCCCCAGTAAGATCGGCAATTTGTCCTAGGGTTGTTCCATCATTTAATTCAACAGTGTCATAGGAAAATAATACTTCGTCGGTGTTAGGGTTAGTAGCCCAATCGCTAACCGTACCATTTTTGACTAACATCATGGCAAAGCGATCGCCTGACTCCATTTGGAAGGTTTGAACGCCGTTGTAGACTCCGCCGTTATATTCACCTTCCCAAGTCAATTCATTATTGAGATCGCTAAAGCGAGCGCGATCTGTTTGGTCTTGAATTACTACATAACCTAATTCGGAATTGCTTAAGGCACGGTTAGCAGCTTCTTGCAAAAATTCTGGGGAATTAGTCTCCAAATTCTCCATCCCTTGAAGACTAAAGATGGCTAATTCTCCTTTGTACCAACCACCATCGTAAAGATAATTGATACCAACTTCTCCCCCAGAGTTAACCTGAAAAATTCCTGTATTTAGATCGTTAATAGTTGTCATTGCTTTGATAATTCGATTTATAAAACTTAATTAGCGTTAGTTTTTAGTATCGCAAGCTACTATTTGCGATCGAGTCTGTTTAATTGTTTGAGATCGAATATTTTTCTGGCGTGGCGTATATGTTATGTATAACTTTGGTTCGCAAGACGATTGATTAAACACAAAAAACTCTGGTAGCTTAACCAGAGTAATGAGTTTTTGAGAAAAGTTGTTTAATTAGCGATCTCGAAAATTGTTGCTTTAAATAGCATTTAGGTTGTCAAAATAACTAATAATATCTTGACCGACTGGAGTATTTAGCCAATTACGGTTACTGTGGATTAAATCTTCAATGGCATTAATACCCACTGCATCTGCCCCTTCAATTGCCAAAACAATATCGTCGTAGTCTTGATTAGAACCACGATCGCGGGGAACGTCTTCCCAACCAATAATCGCTCCTTCAACCCCATCGTAAACCGTTCCGATTTGTATCGTGTTATCTGCATTAGCAGCAGTCAGAGAAAAGAAGGGTTGTTTTTTAGTTGCCCAATCTGGTGCAGTCAAAGAGTCTTCTATAGTAGCGTCGGGAATTAATACTAAACCAAAGCGATCGCCAGGATGCATGTGAAAGATTTGTCTACCTTGATATTCTCCCTGATTAAAGTTTCTTTCCCATCTCAATAAACTGCTGTGTTTAGCTCCCTCTAAAGGGTCTTGAGTGACTACATATCCCTGTTCCGTATTACTTAAGGCGCGATTGATTGCTTCAGTAGCAAAAGCATCAGAGTTGAGAGCGTACATTTCCATACCTTCAAGGCTAAAGATGCCTACTTCCGATTCATACCAGCCACCATCGTAGAGATAATCGATAATGACTTCTCCCGTTGCTCCTACTTCAAATACCCCTTCAGTAAAACCTTCACCACTAGCATAACTAAGAAGTTGTTGTCCCATTTCCGTGGTGCGCCAATCGCGATCGCTATTGCCAACTACATCTAAACTGGAGACATTCCCCCTCATACCTGTCACCTGAAACACAAAATCGTTGTAGTCGCGATCGGAATTATTGTCTACCTTGATATCTTCAAAAGCAAACGTTCCGTTATTGTCTACCGCAGCAACTTGATTAGTATCGGTGGAAAAAAGAACCTTTTTGCCCCATCTAGAGGTAATACTAGGATCGTTATAGATTTCAGCAAATGTAGTATGCTGCACCATCATAAAACCTACTTCCTCCCCAGGATTCATCGCAAAAGTCTTAGTACCTTGGTAGTTCCCCTGATTAAAATTCTTTTCCCAGTCAACTTTAAAATCGAAACGCGCTCCCTCATCGCGATCGCTAGTTAAAATTCTGCCCTGGGTTGAGTTACTTATCGCCCTGGCTGTTGCTTCTTGCAGATAATCTAAAGAGCCATATTCATATGCCTCCATTCCTGCCAAACTAAACACTGCTAGTTCTCCCTGAAACCAGCCCCCATCATAGAGAAAATCATATTCAATCTGTCCTGTTTCATCGACAACAAATACCCCTGGGGCAGTAGTGTTAGAAGTAGTTAATACTTCATTGGCGTTAAGTTCTAAAACGTCGGTCAGTTCTACATTAGTATTGTTGCTTAAATCTGGATCGTCATTGATAGATGTAATCGTGGCAGTATTACTCAAATCGCCAATTTCTGCTATGGGTGCAGTGTCTAAAACTTCGACAGTGACTTCGATACTTACCTCTTCTCCAGGGTTGAGAAAACCCAAATCCCCAGTTAAAGTACCGCCACTAGCAGAACCATCATGACTCACGGTGGTAATTGCCCCTGCGGTGTCGATCGCCTCAGCACTAATAAATTTAACGTTAGGATCGAGGAGATCCGTCAGCGTAACTTGGTTGGCAACTATGTCTGAATTGTTCGTAGCAAGAATCGTGTAGGTAAACTGCGAGCCGTGATTAACTTGAGCCAAATCATCTCCAGCCGTCACCGTATTACCATCGCTAACCACAACCGATAGATCGGCTTTGGTGCTAAAAAAATCTTTCACCCGCAGCAAGGGAATTGTTTGATTGCCCGTACTGATAGCATCTCCAGTTTCAATTAATCCCGATGTCTCGGCACTAATGAGTTTTGATTGTACATTACCAGTAGTGCCGGCAGGAATTTCATCCTGCAATACAACCCAAGCTTCGAGAACGATTTCTTCACCAGGATCGAGATTGCTAATTTCAAAAGTTCCTTGGATTTCAGTATCCACCATCGTCCAAGAAAAATCGCTGACGGTAGCATCAGTATCGTTAGTCGCACTAGGATCGCCAGCATCAACAAAAGCAGCAATTACTCCCAGATTTCCATCATAACCAAATAAGCCCCCGTTAGTAGTTACAGTCTCCCATCCAGCAGTAACGGTAATCTTATCGCTACTAACCGCTCCTGCATCGTTGACAGAAATCCGAAATTCAAAGGGGACAATCTGCCCCAGTGCCAGATTTGCGGGGGCTAAAGATTCCACGCTGGTACTCTCGGCTGCACCGCTGAGGGGATCGCTGACACGTCCGCCAGGTAGATTAGCTATCAGTTCGGGAAAAAGGCGATCGTAAAGAATAGGATCGGCAGCACTAAAGTCAATTTTGTAATCGTTTCCAGCCATAATATTGTTTCTTTCTTAGAGCAAAATTTATTATTTAAAAACTTGTATTTTTTTGTTATTTATATTGTCTTTTATTACTATGTGCGTTTATGTCTTTTTATAAGTGTGACTTCAATCATTTTTGTTCGTCTTATGTATATTTTTTTAGCTAAGAAAAAAACGACTCTTACCTCATTTAATAAAACAAAGAATCTATTACGCTTATTTAATCTAGAATTAAGACAAGAAAAGCCAGATTGTGGTCGTCTAAGAATCGAAAGTAACTTAATTATGCCAAGTCAGAAATTACTTCCCAATAACCAATTAATTCATTAGTTAATTCTTCTCTTACTAAATCGGTTTCAAATTCGTCTTCCAGTAATAAACTGGCTTGGGTGTAATACTGAGATGGTGTTACAGGAAAACGAGCTACAAACGGATTCGCTAAAAAATCAACTAAATCTGCTTGACTATTGGCAATCGGAATTCCTAGTTTACCAAGCTGCCGTGCTAACTCAATTTGATGGTCGTCTACGTGTTCTTGAAAATCGTAACTACGGGGTACTAAGATAAAAGGCTTATTAATTAAACCTAGTAAATCGAGAGTTCCTTCACCGCAGTGAGCAATAATAATTCGAGCTTGCTCGACTAAACTTAAAAAATCAGTTTCTTTGAGAACTGAATAACCTTTGATGCGATCGGGAATAAAAGTACAACTACCATATTGAATTACAATCTCTTCTTGTTCGGGTTGAATTAAATTGCGATCGATTAAATTATCAATCCATTGCATGAGACGATTAAAAGGAAATTTTTCTGTGCCAACTGTAACTAAAATCATGATTATTTATAATAATAATTTTCAATATGGTTTATCAAAATGTGAATTTATAATTTTTTTTAAATACGGATTAATTTAGCTTTAGAATATTTAGCTGCTAATTGCTCCCATTGCACATAAATCGTATCGAGAAATGGCATGACTAAACGAGCAGATAAACTAAGCCCTTCAACTCTAGTAAAAGATTCTACAAAAACCGTTTTAATTCCTGCTAACTTTGCCAAAATAATGAAGGGAACTGCCACGCCCGCACCGGTAGATAAAACCAACTGGGGACGTTCTTTTTGAATAACCTGCCCAGCCAGCCAAAAATTGCGGATTAAATTGGGCAAATTGCGATTAGTAGGACTATAAGCCCAATATACCTTTTCATCATTTAAAATTAATTCAGTAGACGCTGTCTGAAAAGTAACCCAGCAACAATCGTGTTTTCTCCAAAAGGTGTTTAATCTCTGTAGGGCTTGAAAATGACCTCCTGTGGAACTAACTAGTAAAATTTTCATGTTTAACTTTCCTTGCTTTACTCTTGATTACTTTTAAGTATCCTATTCCGATGTTAGAGATCGCGTTCGTTTATTTGTTTGACTTTGAGAAATTATGTATAACTTATCTCTCTACAGGACAAAAAGTAGATTGTGGACTTGCACTAAGTACAGGAAAAATACGAATTTGACTTTGGTTTTTGCAACAGAACCGTACTAACTTTGTTCAAGCGGTGACGGTAACTATCAAAGATGCAGAGGTTCAAACTACTCAACTATCTGGCGATCGCCTTACTAAGAGCGATCGCTTTTTTTTAGTTATTTCTAACTAGAAACCAAAGAAACTATACCCTAAAACAAATTCAGTTCTTTCCAAGCTTCGCACCCAAACATACTAGAGTAGGGGCGATTCGCGAATCGCCCCTACTAATGACCAATGACACTCAATTAAATAATTTTCGCAATTGAAATCATATTACTCTAAATTGCTTTTTTTTACTAGACAATTCCGCTACTAAATACTAGTAAAAACACGTAGACCTTTGCTGGTTTTATCTTTTGTAATTAGCTTTACACCAAATTTATTAAATACCTGATAGCGAATTCATTTCTTTATATTGAAAATTCAGTATTTTTAGGAATTTACGCTACTTGTTTGACGCTGTTATTGTTGACTCACTGACAAATAACTGTCGAATAAATAGACAAGTTATTCCAATTAAGCAATACAGAAATTATTTATTTGGGAACCTAGAAAGTTAACTCAGATGCTTAAATTTATTAATCTAAAAAAACTTACAACTAATACTATTGTTGGAATTATGCTAGCCACTGGTCTAGTAATTGAATCTAGCAACAATAGTGCAGTAGCTCGTTCTTGTAGTAACAACGGTCATGGTAATAATGCACCTTTTACCCATTATTTAGACTCAGGCAAACTGACTATTGCTCATTACGATCCGACTAATCCTGGAATCAATAGAAGTAGACTAATTCAAGATTTAGATGCAGGTCGTCAAACGAGCGATCTTCATAGTAATCGCCCGTTTGAAATTAGTTATGTTGGTTATGATGGGTCTACTTCATATAATTTGACAGCAGATGAAGCTGAAGCTATTGTCGATAGTCATCCAGACTGGGAACTATCAGGAGACAAATCTATACTTTCAGGTTGTAGCGATTATGATAATGATGGTATCGATGATGCGATAGAAATTGGAGGCGATGTATATTATCCTGTAGATACCGATGGGGATGGAACTCCTGACTATGCGGATACCGATAGCGACGATGACGGGAAACTTGATAGTGTAGAGGGGACAGTTGATAGCAATGGCGATGGAGTCATTGACAGGGTACAGATGACTGGTCTTACAGTTTCGATAGAAGCCCCTACAGTTCAAACTAGTCAATTACCTAATCCTAGCAATTATTTTGTAGTAGATTTTAATAATCAAAGTACTGGAACAGCAGGATTTAGCGAGACTAACAATGGTACTACCTATACATATGGTAGCGATCTAGATATTCAAAACGCCAACCAATGGGGTGGTGCTGAAGGGTCTAAATTTATCACACAAGAACGTAAAACAAGTATCCGAAGCTACAACATCAAAGTTGACCAAAAACAAAAATATTTTGGTTTTTGGTGGTCAGCAGGAGATCCCTACAATCAAATAACTTTTAAAAATAACGGTAATGACGTAGCTGTATTCAAAACCCAAGATTTAGTAGATTTTATTCAAAGCGCAGGAGTTGCTGATACCCAAGCCTACTATGGAAATCCTGCTTATAGTGGTGGTGGCGGTCATCAAAATGAACCGTTTAGCTTTGTTAACGTGTTTTTTAATGACCTTGAATACGATGAAATTGTGGTCGCTACTTTAACCGAAGGTGGAGCAGCGTTTGAATCAGATAATCATACTTTTTCTGCCACCAAACAAACCATTAGAGGAACTGTAATAACTGGTATTACTTCTGATTCAGACTATGATGGACTAATCGATGCCGTCGATCCCGATCCTAATGATTCAGATATGGATGATGATGGTTTATTAGATGGTAACGATCTATATCCCGAATATTCCGATTATGACCAAGATGGCTTAATAGATGGTCAAGACCCCGATCCTAATGATGATGACTATGATGATGATGGTTTATTAGATGGTAACGATCCAAGTCCAGAAGATGCTAGTGGCGATGCGGATAACGATGGTATTAGCGATGCTAACGAAATAAATCCACCTGAAGGTACACCTGAAACAGATCCTAATAATTCAGATAGCGATGACGATGGTTTAACTGACGGTCAAGAAGTTAATACTTACGGTTCCGATCCCACCGCAGCAGATACCGACGGTGACACCATTAATGATTATGATGAAGTAACTAACGGTACAGATCCTGCTAAGGTAGATACCGACGGCGATAGTCTAGACGATAATGATTCCAGAGATCCCGATCCTACTCAGTACGATACTGACGGCGATGGCATTGGTGATGGAGATGAAGAAGAGGGTGATTATAATGGTGATGGTGAGCCTGATTACGATCTACAACCAAATGGAATTGCCAGTGACGTAGATGGTGATGGAATCTACAACAACGAAGATCTTGACAGTGACAACGATGGTGTTTCAGATGCTCAAGAAATGGCAAATGGAACAAATCCGTATAAACAGGACTATGTTTCTGATTAGATAAAAATTAATATCTATTATCAATTTTGACAAAAAGCGATCGCATTACTAACGCGATCGCTTTTTTATTGGACTTAACCTTCAGGCGATCGCTATTACGATCGCAAATGAAACCAGATTGTTTTACAAGCTATTAATAACGGAGTGCAAAGCAGAATAGACAATAGGTTATCAAAAATGATAACCTATTGATATGAAGTGGCATATTACCTTCTACAACGAAAAAGTAGAACAAGAAACTTTGAACTTTCCACCAGAAGAAAGAATTAAATTTGGCAAAAAAACGGATGAAGGAGATAAAAAAATGACAAGACCCACATTGGCAAAATTTAAAGAAAAAGCTTTCACAAACAGTGAAGTAAAAAAAGAATATGAGGCTCTTTCTGTAGCTTACAATCTGAGAAAAAAACTTATTGCCATGAGAAAGAAGGCAGGTTTAACTCAAGAACAGTTGGCAGAAATTCTCTCTACAAAGAAAAGTAATATTTCTCGTTTAGAAAATGTGTATTCATCTTCTTCTCCGAAACTTTCAACTATTGAAGAATATGCTCAGGCAGTCGGATATCAAATAAAAATTGACTTCGTACCAATTAAACCTTCTGAATAATTTTGGTTTTTTGTATTGAAATTCACAGAAAAGCGATCGCTCTAACAACGCGATTGCGTAGCTAGCCGTCTATCACGGATACCGCTTCGCATATAGGCATCGCTTTTTTTATTGAACTTAACCTTCAGGCGATCGTGTTTATTCAATAAAAATTAAAGGTCGATCTAGGCGGGGTTTGGTAAGAATTTTTGTAATACGATGTAATTGATTTTGTCTTGATTTTTTGACAAGCGATCGCTTTTTTTATTGGACTTATACCTTAAGGCGATCGCAAATAAAACCAGATTGTTTTACAAGCTATTGATAAAATCTTCTGGACTTACTTGTGCTTGTTTGAGAATACCGCTCAAAGTTCCTATCTTCAACTCTCGATGTATCGGCACAACACAACCAATCTGTCCATCTGGTGTTATTTTTTTCATAATTACATGACTACCAGTTTGACGAGTTTTCTCAAAGCCTAGACGCTCCAATACCTTAATTGCTTTTTTACTGGAAATTCTGGGCAATCTAGGCATAGC
>JAAUYI010236169.1_pt1 | contig 10442 bp, 6 predicted proteins | sample 7278041 | NCBI WGS metagenome assembly JAAUYI01 (sample SAMN14350216, study PRJNA611818) | marine sediment metagenome | isolation source: surface marine sediment (0.6m) | place: French Polynesia: Moorea | collected 2018-08
GCTACCGAGTATTACAGACTGGCTGCTGATCAGGGTCTTGCAACGGCGCAGTTACACTTGGGACGTTGCTACGAATCCGGACACGGTGTCACGCAAGATCAAGAGAAAGCGGCCGAGTATTACAGACTGGCTGCTGATCAGGGTCTTGCAACGGCGCAGTTAAATTTGGCATGTTGCTACGAGTTTGGAGAAGGGGTCACGCAAGATCAAGAGAAAGCTACCGAGTATTACAGACTGGCTGCTGATCAGGGGGATGCAAAGGCGCAGTTACACTTGGGACGTTGCTACGAATCCGGACAAGGGGTCACGCAAGATCAAGAGAAAGCCATCGAGTATTACGCGCGCGCTGCTGAGCAGGGCGATGCACGAGCGCAGTTACACTTGGGAGGTTGCTACGAGTCTGGACACGGTGTCACGCAAAATTCCCGGAAAGCTGTCGAGTATTACATGCTGGCTGCTGAGCAGGGTCTTGCACTGGCGCAGTTAAAATTAAGTTGCTACAAGTCTAAACAAAGTGTCCCGCAAGATAGAGAAAAAGCTATCGAGTATTACATAGCCGCTGCTGATCAAAGTCTTGCACAGGAGCGGTTGACCTTGGGACGTCGCTACGAGTCTGGACAAGGGGTCCCGCGAGATTACCGGAAAGCGGCCGAGTATTACACACTTGCTGCTGAGTATTACATGCGCGCTGCTGAGCAGGGCGATGCACGAGCACAGTATAAGTTGGGATGTTGCTACGAGTCTGGACACGGTGTCACGCAAAATTCCCGGAAAGCGATCGAGTATTGGACAATGGCTGCTGAGCAGGAGTTTGCACTGGCGCAGTTCATGTTGGGATCCTGCCACTTGTATAGAAAAGGAGTCCCGCAAGATTATCAGAAAGCTACCGAGTATTACACTCTGGCTGCTAATCAGGGTCTTGCAGATGGGCAATTTGGCTTGGGACTGTTCCACCAAGAGTTTTTAAAAACTCTCCCGCAAGATTATCAGAAAGCGATCGAGTATTACACTCTGGCTGCTGATCAAGGTCACGCAGAGGCGCAGTTTAACTTGGGAGTTCACTACCAGTATGGAAGACAAGTCCCGCAAGATTATCAGAAAGCAGCTGAGTATTACACTCTAGCTGCTGAGCAGGGGCATGCAAAGGCGCGGGTAAACTTGGCCTATTGCTACTTTTGTGGAAAAGGAGTTCCGCAAGATTATCAGAAAGCGGCTGAGTATTACACTCTAGCGGCTGAGCAGAATTTTGCAATGGGGCAGTATAACTTGGGATGTTGCTATGAGCATGGAAAAGGAGTCCCGCAAGATCAAGAGAAAGCGGCCGAGTATTACAGACTGGCTGCTAAACGGGGTTTTGTAACTAAGAAAGATAACTCGCAACGTTGGCATTTGGATAGCAGAGGAGTTTTGCAAGACCTTAGGAAGTCTATCAGGTATTATGTAGCAAATACTCTCAATACTTATGTAAAGGTGCGCTACACCTCGGTCTATTACCGTTTGAATGGAGAAGAAATCTCGCGAGACTACAGGAAAGGTGCCGATTGCTACGCACTGACTTATGGGGTTTATGACCAAGCTGGTAGTCATCAAGAAACCTTTTACGGGATTTTTTATGAAACCTCTTTTGAGCCCTCTGCGATAAACCTTGCCACGATCCAATTCGCCGTTCCTGTGCTAAGGAAAGTCCATCGATGAAAGCCACCAAAAATCGTTGCCATGCGTCTAGCCTACATCGCGTTTTTTCCTAAAGGCTACAAAAATTTTTTAGCGAGATCAGCTATTGCGGAGAAAATCTTTCATCCCTTAACATATGAGTCTTATGAAATTAGAGCCGAAGCACAAGGTAGGAGAAGCCTACCATGAATTTACCTTTACAAAAGCTCTTCCAATTGAAGAGCTCCAAATGATTCTCTATGAACTGACGCATCAACTAACCGGAGCTCGGGTCATGCACTTAGAAGCAGATGATCCTGAAAATCTCTTTTGTCTTTCTTTACAAACCCTTCCAAACGACTCAACCGGTGTAGCTCATATACTGGAACATACTGTCCTTTGTGGTTCAAAAAAATTTCCCGTGAAAGACCCTTTTTTCTCAATGACGCGAAGAAGTTTAAACACCTTTATGAATGCGATGACAGGAGCCGATTTTACTTGTTATCCTGCAGCTTCTCAAGTCGAACAAGACTTTTATAATCTACTTGAGGTTTATCTCGATGCTGTCTTTTACCCTGAACTCAAAGAAATGAGCTTTCTTCAAGAAGGACACCGTTTAGCATTCGATCCTGACTTGATACGTAAAGGAGTTGTTTATAATGAAATGAAGGGAAGTTTATCGAATCCCGAAACCCGCCTTTGGCATGAAATCATGAAATATCTAACGCCAGATTTGACCTATGCCTGTAACTCTGGAGGAGATCCCGTTGAAATTCCCAACCTAACCTATCAAGAACTCAAAGATTTTCATGCAACCTATTACCATCCGAGTCGGTGTATTTTCTTCTTCTATGGCAACCTTTCCTTGGAAAAACATCTCGATTTCATCAATAAAAATGCCTTAAAAGGTGTTGAAAAACTTTCTCCCCTTGAAGGAATTCCCAAACAAAAACGCTTTGAAAAACCTGTGGTTAAACGTGGGTATTATCCCGCAGCTGAGGGAGAAGACTTTGTCTCTTTTTCCTGGCTGACAACTTCGATTAAAAGTCAAGAAGAGGCTCTAGCCCTTGCGGTCATTGATTCGGTCTTCATGCAAACAGATGCCTCCCCACTAAAGCATGTCCTGTTAAAATCTAGACTTTGTACTCAAGCTGACGGGTATCTAGATACTGAGATGTCTGAAATTCCCTACGTCATTATCTGCCGCGGCTGCCAAGAAAACAGTTGCGATGCGATTAAAAAACTTCTCTTCAAAACTCTTGAAGACATTTGTGATCAAGGGATTTCTCAAGAGCTCATTGAAGCAGCCATCCACCAACTTGAATTCTCCCGCCTAGAGATTGCAGGAGACTCTACCCCTTTTGGACTCACGTTATTTATGCGCTCAGTCCTTGCAATGCAACATGGGTGCCCTCCGGAAAATGCGCTATCGGTTCATTCTCAATTTAAAAAACTGCAGCTTCTCATTAAAAATCCTCACTATTTACCAGGATTGATCCAGAAGTACTTTCTCGAAAATCCCCATTTTTTGACCCACATTTTCTCAGCGGACAACACCTTGGAAAAAAGAGAAAGTCAAGAAGAAAAAGAGCGGCTGCAAAAGATAGAACACGCTCTAACCGACGTAGAAAAAATGGCGATCCGAAAACGGACCATCCAATTCGAACAATTCCAAGCAAAAGCAGAAAATCAATGGATTGAGTGCCTGCCCAAAATTGCTCTGAGCGACGTTCCTAGAAAAACTCCAGACTTTTTTCTTCAACAAGAGCAAAATGTTCAGCTCACTATTTTTCATCATGCATGTTTTACGAATCATATTCTCTATGCAAAACTTCTTTTTGACCTCCCTAAAATCCATCGAGAAGACCTCCCCTATTTGCAACTCTTCACAACCATGCTTCCAGAGTTAGGTGTAGGAAAAAGAAACTACCAACAAAACCTCGACTATATCAATGCTTACCTCGGCGACTTTAGCGCAACCATTAACCTCTATCCACAGGTCAGTGATCCCAATCTCTTACATCCTGCTTTTAGCCTGGAAGGAAAAGCTCTTAACCGAAATAGCGATAAACTCTTTACACTTTTTCTCGATGTTTGCCAAGGAGTGGATTTAGAAGACCAGGGGCGAATTAAAGAACTGATCCTTCAAATTCATACTTCTCTTGAAAATGGGCTCAACCAAAGCGCGATGTCCTATGCCATTCAACGGTCTCTTTCTTGTTACACACAAAGTGCATTCATTAAAGAGCACTCAAGTGGCCTCTCCTACTTTTATTTTATCCGAGAAATAGCAAGAGATATCGATCGAAAACTTCCTGAAATCATTGAAAAATTTAAACAGCTCAGTCTAGCTCTATTTCATCTGACTGCACCTCACCTTATTTTAAGTTGTGATGCTCAACAATACCAAACCCTTACAAAGGAAGGTTTCTTTGATCTTAATGCGCTTCCAACTCAACCTTTCACTCCATGGGAATCACTGACCGTTCCCCCTGCTGGTAAATCTGAAGCTTTCATTATTTCCTCTCCTGTTGCCTTTTCTTGTTATGGAATGAAGACGAGTACGATTCATGACGCCGCTTCTGCGGCGCTAAGTCTCTCTACAGATCTTCTAAAAAACACCTTTCTCCACAAAAAAGTGAGAGAACAAGGGGGCGCTTATGGTTCTAGGGTAAATTACAACCCTCTTTCTGGAAATTACTACCTGTATTCTTATCGCGATCCTCACATCTCTCTTACCTACAAAGCCTTTGAAGAAGGGATAGCAAGACTTGCTAAGGATCAGTTTTCAGAACGTGACCTGACCGAAGCAAAACTCGGTCTGATTCAAGATTTAGATGCACCGGTTTCTCCAGGAGCTCGAGCTGATCTAGCTTACTCTTATTTCCGAGAAGGCTACACAAAAAAGCTCCGCCAAAAGTTCCGCGAAAATCTTCTCAATACAACGAAAGATGAAGTAACAAAAGCTGTTGAAAGATGCTTAAAAGACAAGGTAGGAACCAAGGTATCTTTTGCTGGAGAAACCCTTATTCAAAATGAAAACGACGGTTTTATCGTCTCTTCTATTTAACCTATCTTATGACAAGCCCATTGAAGGAAAGGAAAGCAGCGAGCTGTTGTAGCGCATGTCGATGAAGGGGGTGCCTATTATTATTGCCCATGAGTTGTCCCACCACAATGGTAGGGATAAAGTAGCTATGACCTCATGTTTCGTGGAAGGGAAAAGCTCTAGTCTAAGGACCCGAGAAGGACTAGAAAAGGTAAAATCTTCCAACACGAAGCAGAGTTTTATTCACTCAAAAAGACGCAAAAGTTAAAAATTTACAGCGAGGTTTATGGAATTTCACAGGATAACTGAGGAGTGCATTTTTTGGCGGTTTAAACCTGGCTGATTTCGATACTTTTGACTCTTTTTTGAGGGGCCCTACAAACATTTTCTTCTCCTTCCTTCAGCTATTCGAAATCCTTACCCTATTAATGTTCCAAATTCATCAAGACATCTTGGGCCTCTACGCTTCCTTGTTCAGCAGCAGATGTGAGGTATTCGACCGCTTTGTTACGATCTCGATCCACTCCGTCTCCTTCTAAATACATCAACCCAAGATGGCATTGAGCTCCAGGATGCTCTTGCTCGGCAGCGGATGTGAAGTATTCGAAAGCTTTGCTGTAGTCTTGATCAGCCCCTTCTCCACTGTAATACATCCATCCAAGATTGTTTTGAGCTATGGGATTCCCTTGCCCGGCAACGGGTGTGTAGTATTCGATGGCTTTCTCGTAGTCTTGATCCACTCCGTCTCCCCTTGCATATATCGACCCAAGAGCGGTTTGAGCTCCATCATTCCCTTGCCTGGCAGCGAGTGTGTAGTATTCGATGGCCTTCTCGTAGTCTTGATCCATTCCGTCTCCATTAAAATACATGGCCCCGAGATTTTTTTGCGCTAAAACATGTCCTTTATCGGCAGCGCGTTTGAAGGATTTGGCTGCCTCATCATAGTCTTGATCCATTCCGTCTCCATTTAAGTACATCACCCCAAGATTATATTCAGCTTCAGCATGCTGTTGTTCAGAAACGGAAAAGCTCAAGGAGCTCAAAAGTGTCGACAAGAATAGAACCACCCAAAAGGCGCAATGAGAATGCTGCGTTGCCTTAGAAACCTTTGTCGAAAATTCCCCAAGTGTTGGTAGAGACGTAAACATAATTTCAACCTATTGTGCAAATTTTGTGTAACATATAAGCTAACACTAACAACTATAATCTTTATTTTCAATAAATGGTAAAAATTATTTTGTCTCCTTTACTTTTTCTCCCATGAGCTGGAGCAGATTTTCTCTTGTGATTTCAAAGGATGCTTCTTCAGTGTAGAAAAAAACGCCTTGTGTTTTCTGCCTGAAAAGAAGAGGTTTTACGGGGTGTTTCGATAAAAATTGCCGTCATTGAAAAACCTACCATGCATGCACCTTGGTGGATCGGTTGCCCTGCACTGCGAAGAGGGAAATCGCACTGTAGAACGAGATCGATTCATTTTCGGTATGTGATTCGGAGTTTTGGGACACCGGCGAGACAACAGAAGAGTAAGAAGATCTCGATTACAATCAATTATTTGCAACCATTTTTAGAGATAACTTTCTGCTTATTAGGTTGCTCCGCATTTATTGAAGTTGGAGAAAGTTGAGTTTGGATTACCTATAAATTCCTCTAGATGAAAAAAAATCCTGCGTTAAATTCTCTTTTTCGACTAAGATAGTTAGCGGGAACTAAGGAGAAATTATGAAACACCTTTTTACTGGCATTTTTTTATCAACAACACTTTTAGCCACACCGCTTGTTGGAAAGGAAAAAGCATCTTTCGAAGACAACCTTGCTTATAAAAAACGGTACCCAGCCCATCAAAATACTCCAGGAAAAGCTTTTTCAAGGCCGTTTATTAATCTCGCAAAGAGCTGCACTCCAGCGGTTGTTTTTATCCGCGCAGAAGGAAGTAAAGAACGGGGCTATGATCCCAATGAAATGTTCAATGAAGACTTCTTCCGCCATTTCTTCGGAGGTCCACGTCGCCCCTCTGGACCTCAAGTAAGCCAAGGTTCCGGTTTCATTGTTTCCAAAAATGGTTATATCATGACTAACCTTCATGTCGTTCGAGGAGCCAAAAAAATCACGGTTCATCTGCAAGATGATTCGAATCGTCAAGTCTCAGCAACTTATGTGGGTGGTGATCCACGAACCGACATCGCTGTCATTAAAATCGATGACTCTCACGGAAACAATTTTCCCTATTTAGAGCTTGGCAATTCCGATGATCTTGAGGTCGGAGAATGGGTCGTCGCTATTGGAAATCCGTTTTCACTGGAAGCGAGTGTTTCTGCGGGAATCATTAGCGCAAAAGGACGTCAGGGATTGCAAATCACCGATTATGAAGACTTCATTCAAACCGATGCAGCCATTAACCCTGGAAACTCTGGAGGTCCACTCATTGACCTCGACAAAAAAGTTGTTGGAATGAATACCGCCATCGTTTCGCAATCGGGTGGATACATGGGGATTGGTTTTGCGATTCCCAGCAATATCTTAATCAATATCAAAAACCAACTTGTGGAAAATGGGGTTGTCACTCGAGGGTTTCTTGGGGTTTCTCTCCAGCCGGTTGACCCTGATTTAGCAGAGGCTTTTGGATCTGATAGTACACAAGGAGCCCTGATTGTTGATGTTGTCAAGGGTTCTCCTGCGGAAAAAGCGGGGCTGAAACAAGGAGACATTGTTGTAAAAATGAATGGCTCTCCTATCAAAGGTCCTGGACAACTTCGCAATGATGTTATCCTTCTTCCTCCAGGAACTAAGGTTGAGCTGACCATTACTCGCAAGGGAAAGAAGATGAACATTCCAGCGACTCTCGGAGAATTTGGAGCCAATACCCTCGTTTCTTCAACAACAGCCTCTCGACACTTAGGGTTTTCTGTCGATAATTTAACCAACGAAAACATTCAACTCTTCCGTTTTAGTCAAGAGGATAAAGGGGTTGTGATTGTCTCGGTGGAATCTGGAACTCCCGCAGATGCCAAAGGAATTAAAGTAGGGTCTCTTATCATGGCAGTGAATCATCAAAAAGTAACAAGCGTGACAGAGTTTAATGATGCCCTAAAAAACGTGAAGTCTGGGCAACCGATTCTCCTGCTAATACGTCAGGGAGATATGATAAAATTCTACACATTAAAAGCTCAGTAGATAAGTCCTTGCAGAAGTTGTGAAAACCGGTGGAGATCTTGATAGTCTCCACCGAAATCTAGCCAAGTAGCACTGATCGATTGCTGAATCGATTCTCTTCCACACCATGCAAACGTGCCTACTTCTACTAAGCCATTCTAGTCGATGAGAAACGCCCATTTAAAGTTCCATAATCAATAGGAAAAGGGCGAGATTCATGCTCTCTCTGCAGATTTTTCCGAACTTTTTGCCTTTTTAATTTTCTTTCCGCTGAATTCGCTGTGCTACTTGGCAATTTATCGAAATTTTTAGAGCTCTTTGCTCTATGTTTTCATGTTTGTGGTTGAACCTAGACTCGCTTGCTTTCAGATGAAGAAAAAACTTACCATCTCTCAGACCATTAAATTTTGCAAGCCTCCTTTTAGCAAAGCTCCAAAAAGACTCTATTCCATTCATATGCGATTTTCCACGAACAAATGCGCTTCGAGTGATAGTGCTCATATCCATTTAAAATAAGACCATCATAAGCTTTCCATCCAAAATCTTTCCTGCGGCTGTGCGCCTTCTTCTTGCTCTGACTTTTCTAGCTCCAAAATAGCTTTCGTCTGCTTCAAAAATACCCATTCTTTCTTAAGGAGGAAGAGTATTTCTCTAAAAATTGTTTCCCTAAAGAGACTGTAGTATCTGTTCAATATGAATTAAAAATAATAATCCACGTTTTGTAATTCTTAACCTAATAATTGAAAAATCTTTGTTTTATATCTTCGATAAAGATTAAAATCATTCCGTCTTAGTAACGTAAATTTGGATACGTCTAAATTTCCTAGGACAGTCCGTCTTTTAGGTTTTGCCAGAATACCAATAGTCTACGGATCTTGGTAGCGAGCAGCAAGATGAGAACTTCGTACCCCACTCTGGAAGGAAGAGACTTTTTAAGAGAAAGCCCTCGGTCCTCAAATAAAATTCAGGCGTTGGAGATAGATAAAAGATGCTATAGCTGACTCCGGTGATCGTAGATGGAGCGGGGTGCTAATCACTGAGCCGTTGTTGAGGCTTTTCCGCTGGGGGGCTTTATGTCAACAACAACTGGAATGACAACAACAACGGTGTCGGGTGTGTCTGGAAATTCTTTTTACTGATCTCATTAGGTGTAAATAGCCTAATGAGATGCGGACTTTATCCAGCCGCCCATCATCTTTCCACTTTCTTGAAGAATTGTTTCAATGGTCGTATACTTTTTAAGATCAATTGTCTTCGTATCTTTAGCAAGCCGGATTAACACTTTTAGAAGATCTAATTTTCGGCTCATTCGAAGAAGAATAGGTAGCCGCTCTTTTTCTTTCATAGCCGCAGCTTCCAACAAAAGCTCTAACAAAGTAAGATTGATCGTCTCACATCGTTGCCACAGGGTATAACGTTGAGATTTAGGAATGGTTCCATGCAAACGACTCAGCAGCTTATACAAGCTGTACAATCTATGAAATAGCGGAGTATTGGCAAATTGAGACTGGATCATGAAAATTGCCCGTCATTTATTTGATTCAATCGTTTCTATTGAAAACCTATTTTTTTGTTGGGATCAGTTTAAACGAGGGAAGAAGAAAAGAAAAGATATTCAGCAATTTGAGGTCTATCTAGAGGATTTTATTTTTGCGCTGCATGAAGAACTGATTGCTGGAAGCTATCAGCATAGGCCCTACAAGAAATTTTATGTGTTTGATCCCAAAGAGCGTCATATTAGTAAAGCTTGCGTAAGAGACCGTCTTGTCCACCAAATGGTTTATGCAGCTTTATCAAAAATCTTTGATCCTACATTTATTGCGCATTCTTTGTCGTGCCGGTTAGGAAAAGGAACACATAAGGGAATGGTTTATTTAAAGCAGTTTTTAAGAAAGATCAGCCAAAATGGCTCCAAAGACTGTTTTTCTCTAAAAATGGACATCCAAAAATTTTTTGATTCCGTCGATCACACCATTTTAAAAGAACTGATCCAAAAAAGGCTAAAGGACACTCGCGCTGTTGCTTTAGTTGACACTATTATCGATAGCTTTTTCTGTCAGGAAATCGAGGGAAGAAAAGTGGGTCTTCCCTTAGGAAATGTCACCTCTCAGCTCTTTGCAAATATTTATCTCCATGAGCTTGATCTCTTTGTTAAAGAGACCCTCAAGAAAAAATTTTATCTTAGGTTTTGTGATGATTTTTTGTTTCTTTCTAATCAACGGGACGAACTTCACGCTCTTATTCCCATCATCCGTCTTTTTTTACAAGAAAAATTGCAGCTCAACTTGCATCCAAAAAAAGTGATCCTGCGGAAATTTCATCAAGGAATAGATTTTGTTGGCTATGTGCTGTTCCCACATCACCGCACTTTACGCACACATACGAAAAAACGTCTGAAAAAAAGATTAAAGAAAAAACACACTGACTACATAAGCGGGAAGATTAGCAGCGGCGCGATGGATCAATGCCTCCAATCTTACCTGGGAATTTTAGCCCATGCAAATCAACACGAGTTTTCCCAAGTCTTAAAAAATGCTTATTGGGTACGGGCAAAATAGCCGTCTCACTTCTTTTACTGCTTATTTTTCGA
>JAAUYI010226646.1_pt1 | contig 10441 bp, 11 predicted proteins | sample 7278041 | NCBI WGS metagenome assembly JAAUYI01 (sample SAMN14350216, study PRJNA611818) | marine sediment metagenome | isolation source: surface marine sediment (0.6m) | place: French Polynesia: Moorea | collected 2018-08
CCCTGGCCTTCGTCGCCGGCGTCGGCGGGTCGTTCGTCGGTGGCTTGATCGCAAGCCTGCTCGCCGGCGACGGGCTCGACCTGCGACCGAGCGGGTTCATCGGGTCGCTGGTCGGAGCGCTGATCGTGACGGCGGGTTGGCAGTGGTGGAGCCGCAAGCAGCGCCGCGCCGAACGCGCCGCGAGTTGAGCCGCCTCGGGCGTCAGCCGATGACGCGGGCTTTGGCGGCGGCGTATTCCTGATCGTCGAGTTGCCCGGCCGAGTGCAGTGCCTCGAGCTGCGAGAGCTGTTCACCGACCGACATCGTGGCGGCCGACTGGCGGACGTAGTCCTGGACGGCGGCGCGCTGCGCTTCGGCGTCGGCCGCAGCCCGATCGCTCATCCGCGTCCCGCGGACGATGAGGTACACGAGCACGCCGAGGAGCGGGATGAAGATGATGAACAGGGCCCACAACGCCTTGCCCCATCCCGACAGATCGTCGCTGCGGATCAGATCGCCGAAGATCGACACGACCAACCAGATCCAGAGGACGAAGACGAAGAACCAGAGGATCGACAGGAACACCTGGCCGGTTCCCCATTCGACGGCGAGCATGCTGAGTTCCTTCCGGTCGACGAACGCACGGAACGTACCGGTGGCGTCGGGGCCGGTCAAGGTGCCGTTCGGCGGCTTCGACGACACCCCGCCGACGCAAGTTTGCTCTCGACCGGGGGCCGTGTCATGCTCGTCCTCCGGCGGCGGTAACCCATCGATCGCGACGAGGGAGAACCTGCATGACAAGCGACCACCTCGGTCCCGACGACGCACACGTGGGTGCTGCGATCCGGCGGCGTCGGGCCGGTCGGGCGTGCCTGATCGTCGCCTCTTTGGCGCTGTTCGCGGGTGCGTGCTCCGAGGACGGCGAGTCGCCGCTCGATGGGAGCCTCCCCGACCTCACACTGCCCGACGGCGGCGGTGACACCGGTGGCGGGGACGCCGGTGGTGGCGATGCCGGTGGTGGTGACGCGGGTGGTGGTGACGCGGGTGGCGGTGACGCGGGTGGTGGTGACGCTGGTGGTGGTGATGCCGGTGGTGGTTACGCGGGTGGCGGCGACACGGGTGCTGCTCCCGCCCCGTCCCCGGTCCCCCCCGAGGACGATGGCCTCAGCACCGAGGAGTGGATCCTGCTCGTGCTGCTCGCAGTCGCCGGAGTGGCGATCATCATCGGTGCCGTGTCGGCGGCGAGCTCGCATTCGGCGAAGAAGGAGGCCCGCCGGGCGGACGTCGATCGGAAGCTGCGGGAGCTCACGAGCGGCTGTCGCTGGGTCAACGACAGCGGCACGATGTCGGTGCTCGAATCGACGACCGCCGACCAGCTCCGCGGGACCTGGTCGACCGTCCGTGCGCACATGATCGACCTCGAGGCGAAGACGGCGACGCTGGCGGGCTCCACCGGCGACTCCGCCCTGGACCAGTCGCTCGCCTACCTCGGCCAGAGCCTCGCCGGGCTGCGTGGTGCGGTCGAGGCCAACGTGAACGCCCGCCTGCGGCCGGACGCGAACCAGCAGGAAGCGATGATCGCAGCATCGACCCAGACGGTGATGCAGCGACGCCAGCAGCTCGAGTCGGCGCTGAACCCCGTGTGGGCCGCCCAGCGATGACCGTCGAATCACGAGGAGGGCTCGATTCCCGATGAACCGAACGAGTGGATGGGTGGTGTTCTCCGGCGTGATCGTTGCGATCGCCGCTGCCACCAACCTGATCTACGGGTTGACTCTGCTCCTGCGTGACGACTGGGTCGTGCTCTCGCAGAGCACGGTCGTCACGTTCGACACGACGACGGTCGGCGTCACCTACCTCATCTTCGCGGCGCTGGCGGCATTCGTGGCGATGGGCATCTTCCACGGCGACCTCTGGGCGCGCGTGCTCGGCATCCTGGTCGCCTCGCTCAACCTCGTCTCGCAGTTCGCGTTCATGTCGATCTACCCGGCATGGTCGTGGCTCGTCGTGATCGTCAACGGGCTGATCATCTACGGCCTCGCAGTCCACGGAGACGAAGTCGCCGAGTTCTGAGCGGGCCACAGAGGCGGAGGATCGCCGGCGAATCTGGCGCCTCGTCGCGGCGACGCTCGCCATCGCGGCGGTCTGGAACCTCGTCGGCAACCTGCTGCTCCCCGGCGCGCTGTACGTGCCGGCCAACCTCGCGGTCGCCGCGTCGCTGCTGATCATCGCCCGGGCTGCCGGCCTGCGAACCGACGTCCTCGGGTTGAGCCGCGATCGTGTGCGCCGGGGGTTGATGGTCGGGCTGGGGACGGCGGCGGTGATCGCACTCGCCTTCGTCGTGGCGCTGCAGTTCTCGGAGTTCGACGGGGCGTTCGAGAGCGACGATGTGCGCGCCGACTCCGACTTCGACCGTTGGTTCGTCCCGCTCGTTCGGATCCCTCTCGGCACCGCGTTGTTCGAGGAGATCCTGTTCCGCTCCGTCCTGCTCGGAGCGATGCTGGTGCTGTTCGGTCGCATCCGCGCCGTGTTGGTGTCGTCGCTCGTGTTCGGCCTCTGGCACATCGTCCCGGCGTGGGAGTCGGCGTCGGGCTCCGGGCTGGTCGTCGGCGGTTCGATCGTCGGGACCGTGTTGGTCACCACGCTCGGGGGCATCGGCTTCGCGCTGCTCCGGCTCTGGTCGGGCAGCGTCGTCGCGCCGATCCTCGCCCACTCGGCGACGAACAGCTTCGCCTACGTCTCCGCGCTCATCGCGCTCGACCTCCTGTTCTGACCCGCGGGGTGGGGCCTCGGCTCCGGTCGCCGGACCTTGGGCTCTGGCAGGTGATGCCCTCGTGTGGTCTGATGTTGGCCCATGGACGCCACCTCGCAGCCCGGCACGGAGATCCTCGACGAACAGGAGTGCTGGGACCTCCTGGGCTCGGTGTCGGTCGGCCGCATCGCCGTCGACATCGCCGGACAACCGGACATCTTCCCGATCAACTTCGTCGTCGACGACGGCGGGATCGTCTTCCGCACGGGGCCGGGCACCAAGCTCGCCGGCGCGGTGCTGAGCGGCCACGTCGCGTTCGAGATCGACGGGTACGAGCCGGAGCAGCGCACGGCGTGGAGCGTGGTCGTCAAGGGTCGCGCCCACCAGATCGAACACATGGTGGAGATGTTCGCCGCCGAGGACCTCCCGCTCTTCCCGTGGGTGGCCTCGCCGAAGCCCGACTTCGTGAAGATCAGACCGGACCTCGTGACCGGGCGACGCTTCCACGTGATGGACTCCGTCTCGCCGGACGATTCCCTCGGCTGGCACGGCGGCGAGGCCGAGCCGGACAGCGAGGACATCGCCGTCGAGGCGGAACCGGGCGCCGAGTTCCATCCGGGCGAGCCGTACCTCCGCCCGGACTGACCTCGATCAGCGTCCGCCCATGCCCGGTTGTCGGGCGCGTCGGGTGTCCGGCGACGGCGGCCTGAAGCGGCTCAGCCGACCGGGTGAGCGAGGTCCTCGACGACGCACGCGACGCATTCGACGACGCCGTCGAGGGCACGCTCCAGCGGGCGGCTCATCGGGCCGAGCCCGAAGTCCTGCCCGCCCACCTCGATGACGACGAGCCGGCTCGGCATCCGGCCGAGGCGACGGGCGAGCTCGATTGCCTCCGCCAGCCCGAGGCCGTGGGTCGACACCTGCGGTGACCCGGAACCTCCCGCCGACGCGGCGTCGTCGATCGTGATCGAACCCACGGGCCGACCGGCGGCCGCGTCGACCACGATCACGGCGCGGTAGCCGGCCCAGGCGAGTGCGAGATCGGCCAGATCCCCCTCGCGCACGAGCACGTCGACCCCGGCCGACCCGGCGAACCGGTCGGCGATCGCCGGACCCACCCCGTCGTCGGCGCGGTCGCGGTTGCCGACGCCGATCAGCAGGACGTCGCTCACGGGAGTTCCTCGACGTGGAGATCGAGGAAGTGGGTGGCGCACGAGATGCAGGGGTCGTAGTTGCGGATCGTCGTCTCGCACCGGTGGCCGAGCGTCGCCGTCGCCTCGTCGTCGAACGAGCGGTCACCGCGATCCGCGAGGAACCCCTCGACGACCCCGCGCAGATCCGCTTCGATGACCGCCTGGTTCTGGGCGGTCGGCGGGATGATCTGCGCCTCCACGATCGACCCGTCCGGGGCAGTGCGGTAGCGGTGGTAGAGCACGCCGCGCGGCGCTTCGGTGGCGCCCCGACCGATACCCGCCGTCGGTGGTGTCGGCACGCACGCAACGGCCGGTGTCCGGTACCCGCCCACGAGCCGCTCGGCCTCGATCACCGCGTAGAGCACCTCGAGGGCGCGCACCACGATGCTGCGGAACGGGTTGCGTACGACGGCGGCGACCCCGACGTCGTCGGCGAGATCGCGCACCAGCGGTGGCAGCAGATCGTGGTTGTTGGCCCAGCGTGCCAACGGTCCGGTCAGGTACGGCCGTCCGTCGCTGCGCACGACGTGCAGTGCCGTCGAGTGCCCGATGTGGCGTTCTTCGATGTGTTGCTCGAACTCGTCGACAGGGACGTCCAGCCCGCGATCGGACACGATGCGACCCCGGTCGATGGCGTACTCGTCGGGGTCGTGGAGCGACACGAACTCGTGGTCGATCTCGAGGTGCGGTACGTCGAACCCCGCGGTCCAGCGGACGAGCTCGAGCGCAGCCTCGCGCGCCCACGCGAGCGGTTCGTTCAGCGTGGCCACCTCGTCGGCGGTCGGCACACGATGGAATCCTCCGAGGCGCACGTTGACCGGATGGATCGGTCGGCCGCCGATGAGCTCCATCACGTCGTTGCCGACCTTCTTCAGCGCCAACACCTTCTCGATCAGCTCCGGGTGGTCGACAGCGATGTCGAGGCCGGACGGGTACCCGAGGAAGTCCGGTGCGTGGAGGAGCCCGATGTGCAGGACGTGGCTCTCGATCCACTCCCCGCAGTAGAGCAGGCGCCGCAGGTCGCGCAACGGGCCGTCCACCTCGACGCCGGCGATCTGCTCGAGCGCCCGCGCCGCGCTCATCTGGTACGCAACCGGGCAGATCCCGCAGATGCGGGCGGTGATGTCGACCGGTTCGTCGAAGCCCCGGCCACGGAGAAGTGCTTCGAAGAACCGGGGTGGCTCGTAAATCTCGAGACGGATGTCCTCCACGGTGCGGTCGCGGACGGCGACGTGCATCGCTCCCTCGCCCTCGACGCGCGTCAACGACGAGACCGTGAGGTCGATGTCGCGGTGGGTCACCTCGCGCCTCCGGTCACCTCGACGGCCCGCTCGGCGACCCGTCCCGCCGAACGGAAGGGCTCCGACCACCCGGCGTATCCCTGCCACAGCCGCTGCCGCTCGCGGGCGCTCATACCCATGTCGACGAAGTGGGCGTCGAGGGCGGCGACGTCGGCGGTCTCGGCAGGCCCGAAGCAGCCGTAGCACCCGCGGTCGTATCGCGGGCAGATGGCACCGCAGCCGGTCTGGGTCACCGGGCCGAGGCACGGTACGGCGCTGCGGACCATCACACACGGGATCGACCTCGCCTTGCACTCCGAGCAGACGGGGGTCGTCGGGATGCGCGGCGGGCGATGATCGAGGAACGCGCTGATCACCTCGAGCAGCTGGCCCCGGTCGATCGGGCAGCCGCGGAGCTCGAGGTCGACATCGACGTGGTCGGCGATCGGTGTGGAGTCGGCGAGCGTCGAGATGTACTCCGGGTGGGCGTAGACGGTCGCGACGAACTCCTCGACGGACGACCCGTTGCGGAGCGCCTGGATCCCGCCGGCCGTCGCGCACGCCCCGATGGTGACGAGCGTCCTCGACTTCGCCCGGATCTCGACGATCCGTTCGAGCTCCCTCGGCGTGCTGACCGAGCCCTCGACGAGGGAGAGGTCGTACGGACCGTCGATGACGGTGGAGGTCGCCTCGGCGAAGTGGGCGATCTGCAGCCGACCCGCCACAGCCACCAGCTCGTCCTCACAGTCGAGCAGGCTCAGTTGGCACCCGTCGCAGGACGCGAACTTCCAGACGGCGAGCGTCGGCGGATCGTCGACGGCAACGGGCAGCGTGCGTGGCCGATTCACAGCTCGGGCACCTCCAGACGGTCCCCGAGCTCGGCCGCGGTCATCACCGGGCCGTCCCGGCAGACGAACACGCCGCCGAGCTGGCAGTGACCGCACCAACCGACCCCGCAGTGCATGTTTCGTTCGAGCGTGACCTGCACGTGGTCGGGTCCGACCCCGGCGGCCCCGGCGGCGGCGATCGCCGCCCGCATCATCGGGTCCGGGCCACACACGATCAGCTCGGTCTCGGGCCGGTGCACGGCTTCGTCGATCAGCGTCGTCACGAATCCGGTGGCGTGCGGCCACGTCTGGCCGTCGGCGACCGCGTCGACGGTCAGGCCGACACGAACGTCGCGGTGACGGAGATCGTCGAGCCAGTCGGCGTACACGAGGCGGCTGGGATCCAGTGCGCCGACCAGCACGGTGATGTCCCCGAAGCGCGCCCGGTGCTCGGTGGTGAACTCGATCGCAGCCCGGAGCGGTGCGATGCCGATCCCACCGGCGACGAAGACCATGTCGCGACCCGTCGTGGTCTCCAGGTCCCACGGCCGCCCGAACGGTCCGCGCAGGGTGACGATGTCTCCGCGCTCGAGCTCGACCAGTGCGCGGGTGACGGCCCCGGCGCGGCGGATCGTGTATCCGTGGACCCGCTGCTCGCTGACCGGAGTGCTGATCGAGATCGGGGCCTCGCCGATTCCGGCGACGCCGACCATCGAGAACTGTGCAGGCGCGAACGGGGGCAGCGGCCCCTCGACGGGATGAACGAAGATGGTGACGACGTCGTCGCCCTCGGCCCTGCGATCGAGCACGCGCGCCGGGGGCGGCGTCGCGAGCGCGGCATGTGTCGGCAACCAGGCCGTACGCGGCGTGGGCTCGGCGACCGCGGTCATCACACCACCTCCAGTCCGCGGCCTCGATCAGGCTCGCCACGACGGTGTCGCAGCCGATCGGTCTCCTCGGTCAGGTCGATGCCGACGGGGCACCACGTGATGCAACGTCCGCACCCGACACACCCGCTCTCGCCGAACTGGTCGTGCCACGTCCCGAGCTTGTGGACGAGCCAGTGACGGTACCGCGAGGCGACCGTCCGGCGGACCGGCTCGTCACCGACCCGTGAGAACTCCAGGCTGAAGCAGGTGTCCCATCGGCGCCACCGCTCGGTGACCTCGCCGGACAGGTCGACGACGTCGTCGTTCGCGGTGCAGAAGCAGGTCGGGCACACGGCGGTGCAGTTCCCGCAGGCGAGGCAGCGGTCGGCGATCTCGTCCCACAGCGGGTCGGCATGGGCGCCGACCATCAGGTCGCGCAGTCGCTCGTCGTCGACGCGTCGCCGCACCGCGGATGCGGCGTCCAGCAGCGCCCGGTCGCGGGCGTCCACCTCCTCGTCCGTGGCAGGACGCACGGCCGCCCGCTCGGTGAGCTCAGCGACCACCTCGTGGCCCTCCTCGCTGACTGCGACGAGGTCGTAGCGGGGGAGGAGGGAGGCGTCCAGCATCTCGGTGACCCTGATGTCGATCACGGCGGAGTTCTCGGGTGCCGCCGGTCCCGTGCCCATCGACGTGCAGAAGCAGGTGTCGGCGGGGTGGAGGCAGTCGACGACGACGACGAAGACGTTGCGACGCCGCTCGTCGTACACCGGCTCCGGATGATCGTCGGTGCGCAGCACGTGGTCGAGCCGTTCGATCGCGGCCAGCTCACACGGCCGCACGCCGATCAGCGCACGGCGCGGGTCGGTGCTCTTCCGCACCTCCACGTGGACGGCCTCGTGGCGTCCGTGCTGGGTCATCGTGAGGGTGTGCACCGCAGCCGGGTGCAGGATGGGCTTCCACGTCTGCGGTCCGACGGCCCAGCTGAATCGTGTCGGCTCGGTGCCGTGGTCCAGCTGGTAGCGGGCCGGACCCTGCTCGTCGCGGAGTCCGGTCGGCAGGTCGTCGAGCGACGCGATCGGGCCGACCGAGATGACACCGTCACGGACGACGGGCCCGAGGACCTCCATCCCGCGCTCGCGCAGGATGTCGAGCAGTGCGCTCAATCCGTCGGGTCCGACGACGACCGGCGAGCCGTCACGCACCCGTTTCACGTCTCCACTGTGGCGAGCGTGTGTTGGCCGGGCCAGGGCCCTATGTCCGCTGCAGCTCGACCGTCAGTTCCTCGCGCGTGCCGTGGTCGTGCCCGAGTCGGATGACCGGCAGGCCGAGGCGAGCGGCGATCTCGACCAGCGCGTTGCGATGGTCACCTTCGATCACGGCGACGTGGTGCTCGAGCCCGGCATCGAAGATCGTGCGCATCACGTCGTCGACGGGGAGATCCCACGAGAGCACGCCACACGTGCCGACGAAGGGTCTCGGCCGGTCGAGCAGTTCCCCACCCGCGATGACCATCGCGGTCCGACCCCTCGCCTGGGTGATGCGGGCGATCGTGACGCGGCCGGGGCGCAGCGAGAACTGGTGGAGGAGTGCCTTGCCCTGCATCGGGTGGTCGATCCCCTCGATGTGGTCGTCGGGGTCGGCGAGCCCGATCGATGCCTGCCCGCAGTGCCAGATCGCCGACGTGCCGTCGGACCGGTCGAGGTCGACGACATCGGTGACGAACGGGTCGCCGCCGGACAGCTCCCGAAGGATCAATGCCGTCAGGCCGCCGAACACGTCGGCCTCGCACATCGCCGGGACACCGTCCTCGGTGAGCATCGCCTGCGGGGCACAGATCGCGCCGCCGTAGTCGCGGGTGCACTCCGGCCAACAGCGGGTCGCCACGGCGTCCCACTCGCGGTCGGTGGTCAACGTCCGCAGCGCCCCGTACAGCCGCATGCTGCGGTCGACGCCGTGGAGATCCGGCGGAACGTCGACGACTCGCTCCACCCGCTCCCGTATGTGGGCGACCTCGCCGTCGCTGATGCCGTTCGCAGTCGAGAACAGATCCTCCAGCTCGACCCGGTCGATCGACGTGCCGAACGACTCCCCGACGTGCTCGGCGTCGTAGGCGCACGGCTCGAAGCCGTCGGGATGATCACCGATCACGCCGATCTTCGCGTCGCGCAGGCGAGCGAGCACCCGGTCGACGATCGGGTCGGCAGTGCCGGCGGGCGGCTCCGGCCGGCGAAGTTCGAACCGCAGCGGTGCCGACGCAGCGTCGATCGCCGAGCGCACGCGGCTGGCGGCGTCGCAGTCGGCCGGGTCGATGTGGACGAACGCCGCCGAGCTGTCACGGCGGCGCAGCGAGTAGGTCGCCAGGTTGGCGCCGCAGAGACCGTTCAGGCGGAGGCCGGCTCCGGTGCGCGGCTCGGGGAACGACCAGCACACGATCGGCAGGCGTCGCCGGTCGTGGACGCGGATGATCATCGACGCGTCGGCGAACGACGCCTGCAGCACGACGATGACGTCCGGACGGATCGAGTCCGCGAGAATTTCGTCGATCGCCGCGTCGACGCCGGCGACGTCGGTCGCGATGTGTTCGTCGCCGACGACGACCACGCCGTCACGCCGTAGTGCGTCGATCGCCTCGTGCACCAGCCGACCCGCCTCCACGAGGTCGAACGTCGGACGCCCGACAGGGATGACTGCTGCGACGGTCATTGCGCGAACTCCGGTTCCGGCACGGCTCGGTAGCTCCGGCAGAAGTCGGGGCCGGGCCGGCCACCGACCTCGAGGCCGCGTGCTCCGAGCGGCGCAGCGTGCGCCGTCGTGAGCTCGTTGACGCGTCGCATGTACGGCACCGCGTCGTCGCGCAGCTCGGTGCGGACCCGATCGAGGTCGGGGAAGTGGCTCGCGGCGTCCCACCAGATCGAGCGGCCTGCGAGGAACCCGCTCGCACCGGCGGCATACGCGTACTCGAGCACCCGCAGGAACGAGTTGCGGTCGGCGCCTCCCGAGAGCAACACCCACGGACGGTTCACGACCCGCTCGATGTCGTCGAACACGGCCTGATGGAACCCTCCGTCCTGGTCGCGCGGCGGGAGCTGATCCGGTAGGTACGGGCTCTCGACCTTGAACATGTCGACGCCGAAGCGGCTGGGAGCGAAGGCCTCGAGCGACTCGAGGACCAACTCGGCGCGCTGGGTACCTCCGACCGGCCCGCTCGCACCCAGCTGCCCCGGGAACGGGTAGAGCAGCAGCTCGAAGATGAACGGGATGTCGGCGCGAGCACACGCGTCGCCGGTCCGCTCGACGAACTGCTGTTGATGCTCGACCACCTCGGGTGACGCGTCCGGGCGGTACCAGGCCAGGAGCTTCACGCCGTCGGCGCCCGCCCGCTTGATCTGGTCGACGGTCCAGTCGTCGATCCACTTGGATCGCCGCCCACCGCTCGTCTCGTCGAAGGTGGCGTCCTCCAACGTCATCACCAGCCCCTGGTGCGGATCGAGACGGTCACCGGCAGGGAATGTCGTGAGCGGGTCGACGAGCACGGCGGAGG
>JAAUYI010003018.1_pt1 | contig 10435 bp, 7 predicted proteins | sample 7278041 | NCBI WGS metagenome assembly JAAUYI01 (sample SAMN14350216, study PRJNA611818) | marine sediment metagenome | isolation source: surface marine sediment (0.6m) | place: French Polynesia: Moorea | collected 2018-08
CGATAGTTCATGAACTCTCCCCCTCTTGTTTTCCACGAGCCAATATGAAGTTTATAGATATTCAGGGGGTCATGAAGGCAATGTTTCCTTTTTTCCATCCACTGCATGTCGCTCCATTGATGGCGATCAATCCGTGTCACTACCGATGCTGTAGAAGGGCGCATCTCACCTTGATAGCCATAAGGATCTGCTTTTAATCGTAGGTGTCCTGCGCTTGTATGAATGGCAAATTTGTACCGCTCTCCTTCTTGCAGGCCAGGAATAAAAAGTTCCCAAACTCCTGACGACCCAATCATTCTCATCGGATTTTTCTCAGTTGCCCAGTGATTAAAATCCCCAACTAAAGAGACTGATTTTGCATGGGGAGCCCAGACAGAAAATTTCACCCCTTGAACTTCCTGATGTGTACAAAGTCTTCCTCCCATAACTTCTGAGATCTTCCCATGCTTTCCTTGATTAAAGAGTCGAGCATCTTCAGTGCTAAATGTTGGAAGAAAAGCGTAAGGGTCATAGGCAACAAGTCCATTTGGATGAACGATGTGGTAATCTTTCAGTGTCATGGAATGCTCTAATCGATATTCAAAAAGACCTCCCCCTAAAGAACTTGCTTGAACATTTTGTCCAAAAACTTTTACCCAAACCTTTTCTTTTTTTGGAGCATAGAGGATAATACTTTTCCCGTTGTTGTGAAGCCCTAAACAGCTGTGAGGATTCGTTCTTTCCATGCACCTATCCTGAATTTTTCCCCATCTTATGGTCGAGGCTGCGTCTTGTCTATTCTTTTCTCTTCAAATAGGCTGAGGGGCGTATGAAATGGGCTCAAGATTCGCTCTTGGCGTTCGCTATTTTTCAGGATCAAAACAGTGCTCATAAAGACCCCTTCTCTCTTTTTCAAGCAACTTTTTCTCAATTTTTATTTCTGAAAACGATCCAGACTATAAAAGGCGTCTTGTTTAAGCTCTAAAGGCGTTCCGACCGGCACAAGTTCTCCTCTCCCTTCTCGGCCCATTCTGAGTCGGAAAGATAGAAGGGGTTTTTGGAAAGCAAAGGTCACGGTTTGATCTTTCTTTGAATGAAGCATTAAACGTCGAATCAGTTTTTTCGACCATTCTAAATCCATCGAAAGTCCTTCAACACATTCAACTCCAATAAAACGTCCAGAGTGGATCTCTTTCGGAAGACAAGGGAGAATCACAATATCTCGATCTTTGATATCAATGAGAAGTTTTCGAATAAGACGTGCTCCTTCTGCGAGCAAAATAAGAGAAGATGCTTCCTTGGGGATTTCTTCATCTGAAGTGTGACTTTGGTAATCAGTATCTATGAGGCGCGGAGAAAGGATGCCGTCAAACCCCATTTTGAAAAGCTCTATAAAAGCCTGTCCAATTTGCTCTCGATTTTTCTCAGCTAAACGATCAGCACACGTTTTTAAATAACGGGAAGTTCCGCTATTTAGAATGGGATGCTCAGGAATCTGTTGTCCCAGTTGAAACCAGATCGGAAGGATCTCTTCAAGGCGTAACCTTCGCTTTACCAAGGACCAATCTTGTTTCTTAGAAGATCCAAAGTGCATTTTTTCTGAAGACTTTAGAGAAAAAGTAGGAGTCGTTGTTGGGATCGTCAGTTTTTCTTTCCTTTTGAAATTTTTAACCTCTCCTTCAAAATCAAAGAAAAGTCCCTCTTCGGGACACCGTTCCACAAAAAGAATGATTTCATGTGCAGAGGCAACGAGGCGATAAGAAAAATAGCCCCTTTTCCCAAGCCCAAAAATACGTACCCACTCTTTTTCCAAATCTTGCATCACAGTAAAAGACTCTGGCGGACCCTCGAATTGGGGGAGAATCGTTAAGACTTCTCGCCTACCCAGCGAAATCAAATTTTCGAAGATCAGTCTAGCAGGGTAGACAGTCACCTTCCAAGGGCTCTTGGGGATAAGAAGAGCTGTTCCCACTTCATGGGAAAAGGGTCTATATTTTTCTGTGAGTTTGATCTTCACCCATCAATCCTTCAGGGTTATTGCCAATGCATTTTACCCTAATTAAGGTATTTGGTCTCAAGCTTTCTTTAGGAACGTAGATGGGAAGAAAATTTTCTGTATGTCCCAGTAAATAACCAGGTTTTTCTTCGGTTTCAAGTAAGACAGAAAACTCTTTTTCAATAAATGTTTGACGAAGATCATAAGCATTTTTTTCAGCACGTCTCAAAAGGCGGCTTTTCCTCTCTTGAATCACCATAGGGGAAACTTTATGGGGCATCCGTGAAGCGCGGGTTTTGGGGCGATCGCTATAAGGAAACATATGAACTTTGGCAAAAGGCACCTCATCCATAAGATTAAGTGTCTCTTGAAATTCTTCTTCCGTTTCTCCTGGAAAACCCACGATCACATCTGTCGTAAAGGTAAAATTAGGATTTTCCTTTAGCAGTCTTGTGGTTGCTGTCATAAAGTCTTGCTTTGTATAGTTCCGACGCATTCTCTTCAAAGTTAGGTTTGATCCTGATTGAAGCACAATATGCATGGAAGGGGCTGTTTTTTCTCCAGTAACCACCACATCAATCAAATCATCGTCGACTTCATCGGGATCAATAGAGGAAATACGGATCCGTTCAAGACCTTGGATCTTATCGACCTGACGAACCAAGTCCGAAAGGCGCACCGGAGGCGACTGATCTCCATCAAAATCTCCAATATTAATCCCTGTCAAAACAACTTCTTTGTAGCCATTTTCAACAAGTACTTCAATTTCTTTGAGAATAGTAAAAACCTTCTTTGAACGAGAGCGCCCTCTGACAAAGGGAATCACGCAATAACTACAGTAGGAATTACATCCATCTTGGATTTTCACAAAGGCGCGCGTGTGCGCCTCAAACCGCTCAATTTGAAACTCAGGCCACTCTTTTTCAGGAAAAACTTTTGAAAGAAGGTGTTCTTTATTTTGATTTGAAACAACATGGGTCACTGCTTCGAGCTGCTCAAGCTCTTTTTTTAAGCGCTGCGCTAAACAGCCTGTAACAACCAATGCCTCGGGGGAAAAATCTTTTGAAATTTTTCGAATTTGATAGAGAGAACGCTTATCAGCCGATTCGGTAACTGTGCAGGTATTTATAATGCAAAGATCGGCTTTTTCTCCCTCTTTTGCCTCGACATAGCCCTCTTTCTTCAGTTGGTCAGCAAAAGCCTGGGATTCATATTGGTTGGTACGACATCCTAGTGTGACAACTTTATATTTTTTCATGACAGTCAAGTGTAACACCTAAGAGCTTTGCGCACGACAATTTTTAGAAAGTACGAGGCAAGTGAGGCAAATCATCCTAGGCAGAATGGAGATAAAAAATGGGGGTTACAACAACCTCTTTCATGAAAACTGTAATAAGACAACTCCCATTATAGAAACAAGTAAACCTGCTAAATATACTGCATAGCCTATCATTTCCTGAAGCTGTAAAAGAGTCGAAAATCGGGCTAGTGTTACACAGGTTATTCAAAATAAGCGTAGCGAAAATCAATCTCTTTCAAAGAAGAAATATACACACCCTTAAGGTGTTTGTTACACGCAAAGTAAATCTTACTAAAGCAAAGAGGGATAACAGGCATTTCTTCCATTAATAACATTTCAGCAAGGTGCAGATGCTCCCGTCGTTTTTCAAGATCAATCTCCTCATCCGCTTCTTTAAGAAGGTCTTGATACGTTAGATGTTCCCAAAAACTTACATTCATATCAGAATTTCGATAACGGAAAACATTAAGCGTATAGCTAGGATCTTTAATCACTGAAGACCATGTTATGTCCGCAATCTCATAATCACCTTTAATCATCTGATTCATATGAACCGGAAAATCTAACTGATCGATTTCAACATGAAGTCCTAAATTTGCATGGAGTTGTTGTTGAATAGCTTGATTAACCGTTAAATTGAAAGAACCATCACGTTGGCTTAAGGTAAGAGTAGGAAGATCCTCTAGTGCCATTCCCATTTCAAGAAGCGCTCGATCGAGGTGCTTTTTTGCAAGTTCAATATTGCCATTTTCAAAATAGGGCTTGTCAGTAACAGCTATATCGGCATTTAAAATTCCCATTGCTGGCTTTTCACCTAGTTGAAAGATATGATCAACAAGACTTTGTCGATCAATCGCATAAGCAAGCGCCTTACGGAAGTTTTTATTATTAAAAGGAGGTTTTTCGCTGTTTAAAAAGAACATATGTAATCCAACTGCGTCCATCACTTGAAGCTCTCCTTTTTTATAAGCATGCGCTCTAATATCTGGCGGAATTGAACCAGTAGGTTGACCAACCCAATCAAGCTCTCCTTTCTCATAAAGTAGAAATTGGGTATTGCCATCGGGGACTATCACTATTTGAATTCCATCAATTTTCATAGAGCGGCTGTCCCAATAACTTGGATTTTTTTCAACGTAAATCTCACCTTCTTTCCATCTTTTGACTAAAAAAGGACCGTTTGTCACAAAATTTTCATTCATACCATTGCCCCATTTAAAATTCTTTAATTCAATTCCTTTACGAATCGGTGCGTAGGTTGAGCGCACACAAAGTGCTAAGAAATAAGGTGCCGGATGCTCTAGTTCCACTTTTAACGTCTTCTCATCAAGAGCCACAATCCCTACATCATCCACACCCACCTTCTTTTCAAGGCAGGCTTTAACATTTTTGATCGCATAAAACAGAAATGCACTTTCTCTAGCCTGCAAAGGACTCACAGATTTTTTCCAAGCATATTCGAAATCATAAGCTGTAACAGGATCTCCATTTGACCAATAGGAATTCCTAAGCTTAAAGGTATAGGTTTTTTGGTCTTCTGAAATCGTGAACGATTCAGCAACCCCCGGAATAATTTCTCCTTTAGGCCCTAATCGCATCAGTCCTTCATATAACATGTCTAACAAATGAGTGGAGGGGCCTAACGAGTTCCGAGGATCTAAAGACTGGACTGGAGCTGAAAATGCAAGTTTAATGACTTGCTTTGGTTCCTGTTTTTTTTCTTTTTCCGCACAAGAGAAGAGTAAGGGAATGATCAATAGTAATGATAAACTTTTCATATTTAGGCATCTGATGTTTGTTTCTAATATTTTTGATCGTAAAAACTAAATTTTACTATATCTAAGGGATACTAAATGAAGTGAAGTAATTTTTCTATTTTCTATGAATTGTTCCTGTTTGAGAATGAGTGTTGATTTGAGTGTACTTTGGGAAAATCGATTGAACCACAAGGCGGAAATACGTTGGTACGAAGATCATGGTGGTCAATAGTTAAATCTGAGAGATAAAAAATGGGAGTAACAACCGCTTGTTTCAGCAAAAGTTCTTCTGCTTTCATCAGAAGCTTACTTTTTTCAGCCAAGTCTTCAGTATGTACTGATTGATTTAAATAGCTTTGAAAATCGTGGTTTAGCCATCCTGTAAAGAGTTTTTCATTTTCAAACGCTTGCAATGTATAAAAAGGATCATCAAAACACGATGCCCAGTAAGCCATCGCTAGTTGATAGTTTCCATGTTTCATTTTTTTAATGTGCTCTGTCCATTCATTGAATTCAATCCTACAGTTCACATCAAGCACTTTTTCCCACCGATTTTTAAGTATTTTAGCGCTTTGAATATGAAACATTGAGGTAGAAATATGAACGACTGGAAAATCATCAATTTTTATCCCTAATTTGTATAAAGTCTCATCAAAAAGCTCTTTAGCTTTTGTTGCATCCTCTTGGATTTTGAATGGACTATCTAGACATTGAGATATTTGATATGGTAAGGGGGTATATGCCTCAAATTCTGCTCCTAAATGATGGTCAATATGTGTTTGCCGATTAATCGCCATAGCAAAGGCTTTGCGAATGTTTAAATGATTGAAAGGAAAATTAAGCACATTGAAACACTGCCATAAAATCTGAAGAGAATTATTTCGAATGATTTTTTTTGTTGAGATGTCGAAATGTAAAGGGCCTGTCGGATACGTATGTGGCCTAATACAGTCAAGTTACTTTTTCTTAAACATGGTAATAGAGGAATTCATGCTTAATCTCTTAAAGGTTATTTGATTTATTAGGATATTATCATGATTCCAATACGGTGGGCTCTTCTCCAAATCATGCAAACAACCGGCACTAGGATTTTTCTGTTTAAAGGGTCCATTACAAACAAAATGCTCGTTTTTTTGAAGTAGCCATTTAGGGTCTAAATCATCAATGCGATGATTGATGGGTGCGTAGAAGGAACTTGCTATAAGTTCTAAGAAATAAGACGTTGGATGTTCGAGTTCTACAACGATTGTTTTTTCATCAACGGTTGTAATCCCTACTTCATCGATTGAAGCCTGCATGTTTTTCACCGCTCTAGCGTTTTTAATGGAATAAAAAGGATAGGAGAAAGGAGACAAGATTGGTAGCTGTAAAATTTTCTTCCAAGCATATTCGAAATCATAAGCCACGACAGGATCACCATTTGACCAATAGGATTCTCTAAGCTTAAAAGTGTAGGTTTTTTGGTCTTCTGAAGTTGTGAACGACTCAGCAACCCCCGGGATAATTTCTCCTTTAGGTCCCACTCTCATCAACCCTTCATATAACATTTTTATCAGATGACAACTAGGGGATTCAACTCCGACTCCAGGGTCTAACGAACGGACTGGGGATGCAATTGCAAGTTTAATGGCTTGTTTGTTTTTTTTACCAGAGCACGAAAGAAAAGGAATAATCATGAATAATAACAGGAGTCGAAACATTGGGATGGAGTTACAAGGGTTATTCAAAATAAGCGTAGCGAAGATCAAATTCTCTTAAAGGAGAAATATAAATGCCTTTAAGGTGTTTGTTACACAAAAAGTGAAATTTATCAAAGCAAAGAGGAACAACAGGCATTTCTTCCATTAATAACGCTTCAGCAAGGTGCAGATACTCCTGTCGTTTTTCAAGATCAATTTCATCATCCGCTTTCTCAAGAAGATTTTTATAAGTTGGATGTTCCCAACGAGCCATATTTATAGAAGGATCCCGATAACGGAAAGGATCAAGCATGTAGCTAGGATCTTTAATCCGTGAATAATATCTTATTTCCGCACACTCATAGTCACCTTGAAGGACTCGATCAAAAAAAACCGGCCAATCTGCACGATCGATTTCAACATGAAGCCCTAAATTTACATGGAGTTGTCTTTGAATAGCTTGATTAAGTGTTGAATTAGAGGCACCATCACGGTGGCTTAAAGTAAAAGTAGGGAGATTTTCATGCGTCATTCCCATTTCAAGAAGCGCTTGATTGAGGTGCTTTTTTGCAAGTTCAACATGGCCATCTTTAAAATGGGGTTTATCAATGATAGCTAGATCCTCATTTAAAATTCCCATTGCTGGCTTTTCACCCAACTGAAAGATATGATCAACAAGACTTTGTCGATTAATCGCATAGGAAACCGCCTTGCGGAAGTTCTTATTATTAAAAGGAGGCTTTTCGTTATTTAAATATAGCCAACGCAAGCTAAATGCATCCACCGCTTGAAGCTCTCCTTTTTTATACATATTTACTTTAATATCTATCGGAATTGAACTCATAGGTTCACCGATCCAATCAAGCTCTCCTTTTTCATACATTAAAAATTGGGTATTTTCATCGGGAACTATCGCAATTTGAACCCCACCGATTTTTATAGAACGGCTATCCCAGTAACTTGGATTCTTTTCAAAATAGATCTCAACACCTTTCTTCCACTCTTTGAGTAAAAAGGGACCATTCGTTACAAAATTTTTATTCAGATCATTGCCCCATTGGGAATCCGTTAAGTCAATTTCTTTATGAATCGGTGCACAGGCTGAGTACACACAAAGTGATAGGAAATAGGGTGCTGGATGCTCTAATTCTACTTTTAACGTTTTCTCATCAAGAGCCACAATCCCAACATCATCCACACCCACCCTTTTTTCAAGGCAAGCTTTGACATTTTTTATCTTATAAAACATAAATGCACTTGGTTTGGCATGCAAAGGATTCACAGATTTCTTCCAAGCATATTCGAAATCATAAGCTGTGACAGGATCACCATTTGACCAGTAAGAGTCTCTAAGCTTAAAGGTATAGGTTTTTTGGTCTTCTGAAATCGTGAACGACTCAGCAACTCCTGGGATAATTTCTCCTTTTGGCCCTAATCGCATCAGCCCTTCGTATAACATGTTTATCAAATGACAACTGGGAGAGTCATTCGAGATCCTAGGATTTAACGAACGGACTGGAGCTGAAATTGCAAGTTTAACGACTTGTTTGGGTTCTGTTTTTTTTTTGCACAGGAGAAAAGTAAGGGAATAATTGTAAACAATAACAGTGGTTTTTTCATGCGGGGTATGTGTTATTTTGTCAAAAATAATAGACTACTTTAAAACTGAGTTATCTACAATTATTTTTGTAAATTTTTTACTTACTTCGTAGAAAGCACTCTTGTATTATGACAAACAAATTTCATTATATTGAGACTTAGATATAAAAAATGGGAATAGTAACAGCCTCTTCTATCAAAATTTCTTCTGCTTTCATTAGAAGCTCAGCTCTTTTAGTCAAGTCTTTAGTACACATTGATTGATCTAAATAGTGCCTAAAATCGTAGTTTGTCCATTTCACAGGGTTTATTTTATAGTTTTCATACTGAAACGATTGCAACACATAAATAGGATCATCAATCCACGATACCCACGAAAGCAACGCTATTTGATAGTTTCCTCTTCTCCATCTTTTAATGAGATCTACCAACTCAACAATTTCAATCGTACATTTCACATCCAAAACTTTTTCCCACTGACTTTTAGATATTTTAGCGCTTTGATAGTAAAACTTCGAGGTAAAAATATGCATGGTTGGAAAATCATCAATTTCCATCCCGATTTTGTCTAAAGTCTCATCAAAAAGCTTTTTAGCTTTTGTTTCATCCTGTTGAAGTTTAGCTGGGCTATCTAGACATTGAGATATTTGATATGGTAAAGGAGTATAGGCCACAAATTCTGCTTCTGAACAAAAGTCAACATGTTTTTGCCGATTCAAAGCCATAGAAAAGGATTTGCGAATGTTTACGTGATTGAAAGGAAAATGAATCGTATTTAAATAATACCCTAAAACTTGAGAAGAACAATATCGATTGGTTTTGTCTTTTGAAACATTGGAATCTAAAAGATTAATTGGGTACACATATGGCTCAACATAATCAAGTTACTTATTACGAAACATTTTAGCAATGAGATTCGTATTTAAGTTCTTAAGGGCAGCTTGATTTAATTGGATACTCTTTTGATTCCAATACCCTGGGTTTCTCTCTAAATCACGCGCATAACCTGAAATAGGATTTTTCAGTTTAAAGGGTCCACTACAAACAAAATCTTCGTCTTTTTCAAGCAGCCATTCAGGTCCTAACATATCAACGCGATGATTGATGGGTGAATAAAAGGTAGTTGCTACAAGTTTTAAGAAATAAGGCGTTGGATATTCGAGTTCTACAACAAGCGTTTTTTCATCAATAGCTGTAATGCCCACTTCATTGATTGTAAAACGTCCTTCTTTTACCGCTTTAGCGTTTTTGATGGGATAAAGAACATGGGAAAAAATAGTCAAAAGTGATGGGCATAAAATTTTCTTCCAAGTATATTCGAAATCATAAGCCACAACAGGATCGCCATTTGACCAATAGGATTCTCTGAGCTTAAAAATATACGTTTTTTGGTCTTGCAAGATTTCGTAACTTTCCGCCAAATCTAAGTGCATGGCTCCGTCACTATCGAACAACAACAAAGTTGCAAAAAGGAAGTTAATCACAAAAGAGGACTGCTTATCTACTCCAATTTTTGGGTCAAGCGAAATAACGTTTATACCAGGAAGCCTCAGAGTTTGGTCTTTATCTTGCTCCTCTTGACATTTTTTTAACGTTTTTATGACTGTTTCCTCAAAAAATTTTTGTTTTTTCTCATCGGGTTCTTTGTAAAGATAGCCTAGATAATGGTTGCGATCGTATTTGAGAACAAAAGAAAACAAAGAGCGGTGCTGACACTGGCTGACTGCAATGTGATCTTGAAATTGCGCAAAAAACTTCGCATTATCTATGCGAATGATAATGACTTTAGCATTTTCAAGCTTATCCACTTGGATAAGATAGGATCGAGTCGTCGGGCTTTCTTGTTTGCTCATTTTCAGAAAAAGCTTAAAAAAATCGGATAAAAGTTGAACAGGAACCGTTGTATGAGCTTCAATAGGGGTTAAGGAATAAAAGAAATCTTCCAACAGCTCTTGATCATAAATCGCTGTGTCTTGGAAAAGACTTTTGAACTTGTTAAAAATCTCATTTTGCACAGTGAGCAGCCCACCGTTGTAGTCGCGGATATCTCCTAAGCGTTCTTCTAGAAGGGCCACAATCTTTTGTCTGGCTAAATAAAGATTCACCGAAAAGTCTTTTCTTAAAA
>JAAUYI010209334.1_pt1 | contig 10430 bp, 5 predicted proteins | sample 7278041 | NCBI WGS metagenome assembly JAAUYI01 (sample SAMN14350216, study PRJNA611818) | marine sediment metagenome | isolation source: surface marine sediment (0.6m) | place: French Polynesia: Moorea | collected 2018-08
AAAGTCAAAAGTATGACCCCATCGATGAATCGAGGGGCTTGAAATAAGGAAAACATTTTTGACTCTCCACGGATGAATCCGGGGGCTTGTATCCAGTTTATTTTTTGGTCATTAGATTTAAGCTATTGATAATAAGTTTGTGAAAAAAGTAACGTATTTTCGTTGGTTCAGGACTTACCGTGAAAAGTCAGGTTGCTGATTTGTCATTTCACATTGGTAAAATATCGCAACATTGGCAGAAGTAAAATCATAATTTCGGTTACATTTTTTCTAGAAAATCTAAGATTATTTAACCTGAGAAAAACTTGTATTCAAATAGAATATACTATAAAAATATAGAACCAATTTGAGATCTATAGCGCCATCTACAAGCCTTTCACTATCTTGGTTTAACCCGTCTTATTATAATTGGCTACGATAAACTAGTGTTTTGAAGCCTAATGATTGTAAGGTTGGTTAAAACGGTTTTCATGAGAGACCGTTTATAAAGTAAATATTAAATCCGTAATTTAGTCTGTACCTAGCTTTATGAACGATTAAATGCACTAAGATTTAGCATCAATCAACGGAAACTAGACTTTTCAGACCTTAATGTTTACTTTATAAATAGCCTCTGAAACCTTTATATTTCAAGCAAAGATACCAAATGGTTTCTATACATTGTTTTGAACAGATGTAGATATACAGCGTTTTTGAGGTAAGTGAGGTACACCAATTTCAGGGATAGTTTTTCAACTTTGAATTTGACTCAGCTGCTGTAACTCATAAACATCTAATCTGCTGTAGGTCTGTGTGTTTTAACAATAGCTAAATAAGGATAGAAATTAATGAAATATTTTCCTCAGAAGATAGTGGTGAGGTTCTGAGGAAGAGGAAGGGTGTTTTATGAATAAAAAATTTCTTAAAGGTTTGCAAGCATCTTTACTGACTTCTTTGATGGCAGTGGGTTTAGGTTTGAGTCTACCTATGGCTAGTAATGCCCAACCTACACCTGCAAGAGGTCAGGTGAAAATCACAGGTTTTACCCACGGTGGCAGAGGTTGCCCACAAGGTTCAGTTGGTTACATCATATCTGACGATCTGAAAACTATCGAACTTCTGTTTGATAAATTTATTGTAGAACTGGATCGCAAACGGACAGAGTTTCCTAGGACCTCTAACTGTGGTGTATCCTTCAAAATGACATATCCTCGTGGTTGGACAGCTAGTTGGCATCGGGTTGAACACCGTGGCTTCGCAGATCTCAGTCAGCTCAAGAGGGGTGGCAAAGGACAATTAAGGGCGCGTTATTATATCCCTGGTGCTGGTGGATTTGATGCAAGACGTCTCTACACCTTCCCAAGGAAAGTATTGGACTATACAATTATCCATGAAGACATAAATACAAAATACGCGCCATGTGGAGAAGTTGGTGTACCAATGACAGTGGATACGCGGCTTCGTCTTGATGGTCCGGTCAAAGGCTATAATACAATTACCGTAGACTCCATTAGTAAAAAAGTTAAAACCATTCTTAACTTGAAATGGAAACGCTGCCCTAGCAATTAGCTAAATTCAATTCATTAGATATCTAGTGAAAAATAATGTAGAGACGTAGCAATACTTCACCAAATTAATTTTGCGGGGTGGACATCCAACCGCCAGGGACTCTAAGTCCCTGGCTAATAGCAAAAGTCCTATAAATAGGACTGATGCAATACCCCTCAGAACTAATTTGGTGAAGTACTACTGTTCCGCCACATTAATTCTGATGGCTAGGGAACAGATCCCCGACTTCTAAATCAATATCCGCACATTGTAGCAATTCCTAGGATAGAAGTCGGGGATCGCTCGCACCCGCAACTCGTCAAAATTAATGGGACAAAGCACTAGTTGAGAATGGTGAAAGTTATGAGTCCAAACGTACTTCACTAAGATGAAATATGCTGTAACCATCTCCTAAATCTCTCTCTCCTCTGTGTTCTCTGCGGTTTTTTTATCAGTAATCTTTGGGCAGGAGCCTTAATATCACATCGAAACCAAATCAGGTGATAATTTTTCCTGATGAGGATACTCGGCAATTTTTTCTGGGAGAACCATAATTGGTATTATTTTAATAGCACAGGCCTTAAGCTCTGGTTCGAGAGAAATAGGACAACTGTGAGGATGGGTGAGATTGTTAGCTTCAGCATCTTTTGCCCAAAGACTACCCCAATGCATTGGGATAAAAACTGTTTTGGGGGTAATTGCTTTAGTAATTTTCACTGGAAATTTTGCTTGTCCCCGCGTTGATTGTACTTCTACCCAATCTCCTTCCTGAACTCCCAATTCTTCTGCATCACGGGGATGAATCTCGATAAAGGGATTGGGGTGCATTTTCGCAGTTTTCTCAATTCTTCCAGTGCGAGTTTGGGTGTGCCAATGACCGTATAATCTACCAGTTGTGAGAATAAATGGATACTCTTGATTAGCTGGTTCTGCGAGTCCACGAGAATGGTAAGCGGCGAATTTTGCTCTACCATCTGGGGTAGGGAAACGTAAATCTGTGTAGAGACGTTTGCTAATAGGCTGTTTATTTTTATATTTGAAAATATTTGAGAACAAGCCACCATCTCTATCTTCTTCTGTCTCTACAGGTGGCGAACCCCACTGTATAGGATGCTTTGCTAATTTTTCGTGACTAATTTCTGTTACAGAGCATAAGCGATCGCGCGTTAGTTTGACAAATTCATCATATACTTGAGCTGAGTTACCATACTCAAATTTATCTGCAAAACCCAAACGACGGCCAACTTCGGCAAATATCTCCCAATCTGGTTTTGCTTCACCGGGAGGTTCTCGAAATTTGGGACAGAGGGTGACTACTCTTTCTGAATTAGTCATGGTACCAGTTTTCTCACTCCATTGGGCTGCGGGTAAGAGAATATGGGCATAAGCTGCAGTTTCGGTGGGATAATAAGCGTCTTGATAAATAGTGCAGGGAGATTTTAATAAAGCAGCTTTAGTTCTGACCAAATCTGGCATACTAACAGCCGGATTAGTTGCAGCAATCCATAGTAAACTAATATCACCAGTTTCTAAACCTGTAATCATACTCCAAGCATCCCTACCTGGAGTTGCAGAAATTTGTCCCGGATTTAAACCCCAAAATTCCTCTACCTGTGCCCTGTGTTCGGGATTTTTCACCGAGCGATAGCCGGGAAGAATATGAGCCAGTCCTCCTGCTTCCCTTCCTCCCATAGCATTTGGTTGACCCGTGAGAGAAAAAGGTCCCGCACCTGGTTTACCAATATTTCCTGTCATTAAATGCAGGTTGATTAAAGTCCGTACTTTCGCCGTCCCTTCAGAGGATTGATTTATACCCATTGACCACATAGACAAAACCCTTTCTGATTCAGCCCAGTAACGGGCTGCTTGTTCTAAATGGTCGATACGTATATTGCATTTGCGAGCAACAAATTCAGGAGTGTAGTGACGAATCACTTCTGCGTAAGCAGGGAACCCCTGGGTACACTCATCTATAAATATGGCATCAATAGTTCTCCAGCGCATTAATAAATGAGCAATACCGTTAAATAGGTCTATATCAGTACCGGGATTGATGGCTAGGTGTAAATCTGCTGCCTCCGCTGTCTTAGTTTTACGTGGGTCTACCACTATCATTTTCACATTCCGGTTGCGCTTATGGTGTTTGCATAAGCGATTGAAAACAATAGGATGACATTCAGCGGTATTAGTGCCCACTAAAAAAGCACAATCAGTAAAATCTAAATCTTCGTAACAGCAAGGAGGACCATCAGAGCCAAAGCTTTGTGTATAACCTGCAACTGCTGAAGACATACACAAGCGAGAATTGGCATCAAAATTATTAGTTCCCAAACAGCCCTTGATTAACTTCTGAGCAATATAATAATCCTCAGTTTGGAACTGACCAGAACCGTACATACAGATAGCATCTGCACCTTGATTGTTAAGTGTATGTTGAATTTGGTCAACAATTCGCTCAAAAGCCTCATCCCAGCTAACCCGTCGAAATTCCTCCGACAGAGAATTCCGCATCATTGGGTACTTCAGACGGCTCTTATCAAGAGACTCAGTCACCGTAGCACCTTTGACGCAAACCATACCTTGAGAAGAAGGATGACTTTTGTCACCCATTACTTTCCAAATGGGATTTCCTTGGGCATCTCGGTGAGTTGCACGGCCACTTGCAGCAGGGGGAAATACTTGCAAACCACAACCAACACCACAATATGGGCAAAGAGTTTTTACTGATTCAGACATGGTTTTTTCATGGAGGCAAAAAGCTGATTAACCTGAGTTCGGTGTTAGGAGTTAAAATTAACCTGAGTTCTGGTTAAGCCAAAAGCTAAAAAGCTTATTCTGTAAGGATTTAGCCACACGATAAGTGCTTACAGAAGGGATTAAATTGGCATCATTTACCCTAGATCCCTTTTAATAAGTCGGGGATCTGTGACCCCAGATCCCTCGTTACAAGGTAAAACCTTGTAATGCACTTTAGGGAGGCTCTGCCTCCAGGCTTAATGGAAGGCGGAGCCTCCTAGGATGGGTTTCCAGGCTGAAACTGGAAACGAGTTAATTAACTCCTCTAGAGCGCAAGCATTGCGCCCCTACTTCTAACTATTTTCAAGTTAGCCCTTCACGAGAAAATCTCACAACCAAGGATGAAAATATCTTGAGTGCGGCTCCCACACCTAAGCTGTCAACCGTCAACTAACAACTAACAACTAACAACTAACAACCATTTTCAAGATAGTCCCTCATGGACAATATTTTGTCCACAACCTGCAGATGAGAATAATTCCCTCACTCTGGGCGGGGAAACCCCGCCCCTACTCCTTCACTCCTACCCTGCGGGAAGCCACTTCCTGTCTACACTCCTTCACTCCGAACTCCGAACTCCCTATTTTCAAGACAGATATCTGATCTATTAACCATTTGTTTCCCCAGGTGCATAAGGATAACTAGGTTCCATCGAATCAAGCTGTGGTTCGGTTTGAGCTTCTTCACCTTCATGATGTTCTGCAAAGGAACCTTTGGGTTCTTTGAGGAAGAACCAACACAAGAAAGCAACTATTAAACCTGCAATCCCCATAATTTGGAAGAATATGGTGTTTGCTTGAGCAATGGTTGCTGCTGTGGGTTCACCTTTACCGCTTAACCATTCGGGTAAGAGACTAAAGATAGTTAGATAAGCAACAGCTCCCACATTACCATAGGCACCCACATTACCTGCAACTTGCCCAGTTATCCGTCGCTTAATTAAAGGAACGATGGCAAATGTTGAACCTTCCCCTGCTTGTACAAAGAAGGAACAAGCCATAGTTAACAATATTGCTAATGGTAACCACCAACCACCACCGACAGTTCCCATCATTAAATAGCCTATACCCATACCAGCAGTTAATACTGCCATGGTCATTTTCCGACTACCCAATTTATCAGAAATTAAACCACCACCAGGACGAGACATTAAATTCATAAATGCATAGCTTGCTGCAATCATCCCAGCTTGGGCTTTACTCAGGGCGAAAGTACCTTCAAAGAATGCTGGAAGCATGGAAACAACTGCTAACTCCGAACCGAAGTTAACTATATATGTCAATTCCAAAATTGCAACTTGAGAAAAACTATATCTGTCTTTAGGAGCATATGTCTTTCTCCCTGTCAATAAGTCTTTATTTGCCATTAAACAGTTGTAGGCTTGGAAAAGATATAAACCAATCAAGCAAGCCCACACTATATACATAGTATTGATGTCGTACAGCTTAACCTTATGCAAACGCCAAGCTAAGACCATCAAAATACCAGACAAAGGCAAGTTCATTAACATCAGGAACCAGAAATCACTCTTGCTGGTAACTTCAATTCCCCTAGCACTCTTAGGCTTTTGATAAACTTTACCGGGAGGATGATCCTGGACATTAAAGTAATACAGAATTCCATACAGTGCTGCAATAACTCCAGTTCCTCCAATACCTACACGCCAGTTAAGTAAAGCTTCTCCAGTTTGAGGATTCACTGCACCAAATGCCAACCAACCAGCAATTACAGGTAAGGTAAATGCTGCTGCAGCTGAACCAAAGTTACCCCAACCACCATAAATTCCTTCAGCTAAACCAATTTCTTTTGGTGGAAACCATTCCGCCACCATCCGAATACCAATTACAAAGCCTGCACCGACAATACCTAGTGCTAAACGAGCAGCTACTAATTGACTGAAGTTTTGGGCGGAAGCGAAGACAAGACAAGGAATCGCAGCATAAATTAACAGCAGGGAATAAGTAATTCTTGGCCCATACTTATCTAACAACATCCCAATAATGACTCGGGCTGGTACTGTCAGAGCAACGTTACAAATTGCCAGAGTTCTAATTTGAGCTACTGTCAAACCAAAATCTGCTTTGACTTGTGTTGCTAGAGGTGCCAAATTAAACCAAACAACAAAAGATAAAAAGAAAGCAAACCAGGTCATATGCAGGATTTTATACCTGCCATTGAACGATACTAAATCCTTGAGCATATTATTTGCCTAATTGATTGGAGATAAAAAAATAGGAATAGATACACAAGAGGTAAGATGAAATAACAAACCTCACCCTGTCCTGTCGGACATCCCTCTCCTTATTCAGGAGAGGGAAAGATTTTGGCGTAAATCAACCATCACCCATAACTTATTTCACCTTTGCCCCAAAATCCTTGATCAGAATATTGCGTAACACTGGTAGTAAATCCTCACAGGGAATACCTTTTTGTACGCAAGTACCGAGACGGGCATCTTTCCCGACTTTACCCCCCATATACAAATCAACACCTTCCACGGTTTTCCCATCCTTGCGGACTTTTGTTCCCATTAAACCAATGTCAGCTACCTGGGGTTGACCGCAAGAATTGGGGCATCCTGTCCAATGAATTCTCACAGGATGTGACATTTGTAACTCCGCGTCTAGCTCTTTCGCCAGTGCTAATGCTCGGCTCTTGGTTTCGACTAATGCAAAGTTACAAAATTGTGCTCCCGTGCAGGATACCAAAGCTCTTTCTAATACCTGGGGAGCAATGGCAAACTTTTGCAGGAGGGGTTCAGCGAGGAAAAGCTCTAAATTTTCATCGGGAATATTGGGAACGATCGCATTTTGTTCGACTGTCAGTCTCACCTCACCACTACCATATACCTCTGCCAGACGGGACAAGTCAAACATATCCTCGGCTTGTAGTCTACCTACGGGAATGTGCAAACCAACATAATTTAACCCAGGCTGTTTCTGTTTATACACCCCGATGCGATCGCGTTTTTCCCAGTCAATTTCATCTTTTTCTGCAGCTGCCGATAGGGTAGTTCCCAATTCTTCTTCTACTAGCTGACGGAACTTTTCTATACCCAACTCGTCAATCAACCACATCAGTCTTGATTTCTGACGATTTGCCCTTAAGCCTTTGTCGCGATATACCGTTAAAATCGCTCTAGACAATTTAACTACGTCTTCATTCGGGGTCACCCAAACATTGAGAGGAACCGCAGCTGCACAGCGTTTTGCAGAGAAAAAACCACCCACTAAGACATTAAATCCTAATTGCCCGTCTTTGTATGCAGGAACAAAAGCTATATCGTTGATTTCGGCGTGAACGGAGTTATCTCGCCCCCCTTCAATGGCAATATTAAACTTTCGAGGCAAATTGGTAAATGCATAATTCCCTTCGCCTTTGTTGGTAATCATGTCCTGGACTTGCTGTACCAGTTGGCGAGTATCAATTAGTTCATCCCCATCGATTCCGGCAACTGGAGAGCCAGTAATATTACGCACATTATCCATCCCAGATTGCATGGAAGTCATATTTGCCGAATGCAATTGTTGGAAGATGTCTGGTATGTCTTCAAGACGGATTCCCCGCAGTTGGATATTTTGTCTGGTGGTAATATCAGCACTACCATCTGTTCCATAACGCTGCACAATCTCGGCTAATACCCGCAATTGCTGGCTGGTAAGAATACCGTTGGGAGTACGCATCCGCAACATAAACTTACCAGGAGTTACAGGACGATAAAATATACCTAACCATTTCAGACGATGTTCCAAGTCGGTTTTATCTACCGCTTCCCAACCAATCCGAGCAAAATGTTCGAGTTCGTCCTTTACATCTAGTCCGTCCTTCTCGGCCTTGAATTTTTCAAACTTATTTAAGACTTTCGTCTTCTCTGACTCTACAGACGGCATGGTAAATCCCTTTTTAAAAAAACAGGTTACTATATCCGAATCCTAAAAAGTATAAACACTAACTTTTGTTAAAGTATTTACACATAGATTAATAGACTTTATTAAATTTTCAAGAATTGGACATTCAGCAAGGAATAGATACAGGGGATATTGAATTTCGGCATTGTTGTTAGCGTTCACAAAGTGTGCCCGTAGCGCATAGCTTGGCGTTAGCCATATCTAGGAATGAATTTATCTGACCCATTCTTACGCACGGAAACTGCACTCCGTGCGGGTAGAATCGTTGTTCAATCCTATGGAAAAATGTAAAATCATATTCACCAACCCCTGAATTTCAATACTTTACAATTAGTAGACTTACTGCGTGAACTATTTGATGTTTCAATATTTACGACACTTATACATATAATAGATAATTGACCAATCAAATTGTGTATTTTGTTACTTTTTTCCTGAAAACGCAGATTAATAGAAGTTATAGACAAGGTTAAGAAATGCTTAAGAAGCAAGGTATGACTAGTGGCTAACAGATCCCCGACTTCTGGAAGAAGTCGGGGATCTAAACACCGCACTGATTTAAGGAACGCAACCGAAGGTTATCAAAGGTTTGTTGAGTTTCCCTATCGCTCAACCCAACCGACCATTCTTTTGAACTGAACCGTATTGATTTTTACTACCCCCAACGGGATCGCAAATGGAAGCTACTGTAGAACAATTAGTAACGGCGACGCAACAAGGTAATTGGCGTGTAGTGAATCAATGTTTGCAGCAAGTTAGTTGGGATACTGCTGTGGAATTTGAGCAAGTGTTGCATTCCAGCTTGCAGGTTCTCAGCTATGGTGACTTTCGAGAACGTTGGGAAGTAGCTAAAATAATACCCAAGCTAGGGGAACCAGTCATTAAACCTTTGCTATTGATAATCGAAGATGAGGCAGCGGATGTAGAAGTTCGTTGGTTTGCGGTGCGTATTTTAGGAGAGTTCAACGAGCCACAAGTTATTTTATCTTTGGTTAATCTAGTGCAGTCAACTGAAGAAGAAGATTTATCGATCGCAGCAACAGCGGCTTTATCCAATATTGGTAATGATGCCATTGTAGCTTTAAGTGAATTACTCAAAGATGAAAAGTCAAGACTTCTAGCAGTCAAGTCATTATCTCAAATTCGTCGTTCCTCAACTATTGAACCATTAATTAGTGTAGTTAATGATATTAACCCAGAAATTCGGGCGATCGCAATTGAAGCTTTGGGTAGTTTCCACGAAGAAATACTGATCCCCATTTTTATTCAAGCATTGCAAGACACATCAACAGCAGTACGTAAAGAAGCGGTGATTGCTCTGGGGATGAGAGGAAAATCACAAGGGAAATTCGATTTAGTCAAACAGCTCCAACCATTATTATATGACTTAAATTTAGAAGTATGTCAACAAAGTGCGATCGCTCTCGGAAGAATGAAAGACGAGGAAGGGGTTGAAGCACTGTTTCAGGTTTTAATTTCTACTACTGCACCTATTTTACTGAAAAAAGAAATTATCAGAGTATTGAGTTGGAGCGGTTCTCAACCAGCTTTAGTATATCTAGAAAAAATTCTTTACGCTAACAATCTTGAACCGTATAAAGAAAAATTATGTCAGGAAATTGTTACAGTCTTAGGAAATCAGAAATTACCCCAACTGAGATTTAAATCTGCACAGATTTTAATTAACTTTCTCAACTCAGAGCAAGAAACCGCATCAGTATCAAAAATCAAACAAGCAATAGCCACATCCTTAGGGGAATTACGGGAATTATCAGCTCTAGCTAGTTTAGAACAACTTGCTCGCGATCCAGAACAAGTAGTAAGATTACATGCGATCGCTGCATTGAAAAAGCTACATTAACCTGAATTCGGTATTTGGTTGTTAGTTGTTAGTTGTTAGTTGATGGTTGACAGCTTAGGTGTGGGAGCCGCAGTAGGAGCGCATTGCGTGCGCCCTTGAGGAGTTAGTCACAAAGCGTGAAAACTGCCATAGTAAAAAACCCGCCAATTGGCGGGTATAATCACAATGAAAAATTGTTGACATACTCCCCTTGTTGAAACGAAGGGGATTCAAAAATGTTGTTCCCAAGCAGGGTGAACCCGTGCTACTCCACATTTTCTTCCTGCCTCTTAGGCTCTTAACTAGACAAATAACCTATGTTTTTTGCCCCCGCCAGACCGCCTCCACAGGCATTTTGT
>JAAUYI010180587.1_pt1 | contig 10426 bp, 9 predicted proteins | sample 7278041 | NCBI WGS metagenome assembly JAAUYI01 (sample SAMN14350216, study PRJNA611818) | marine sediment metagenome | isolation source: surface marine sediment (0.6m) | place: French Polynesia: Moorea | collected 2018-08
ACTAGTCGCAACATCGGGATGCGACTCTACCAACAGTTGTTGATTCATCTCCAGAGCTTGGGTGAAGAGGGGTTCGGCTTCTTCATACCTTCCCTGAGATTCGTAGAGTAGAGCCAGATTATTGAGACTAGTCGCCACATCGGGATGCGACTCTCCCAACAGTTGTTGATTCATCTCCAGAGCTTGGGTGAAGAGGGGTTCGGCTTCTTCATACCTTCCCTGAGACTTGTAGAGTAGAGCCAGATTATTGAGACTAGTCGCCACTAAGGGATGCGACTCTCCCAATCGCTTTTGGCAAATAGTTAAACATTCATCAAACCAATCAACTGCTCGCTCGTATATTCCTTGTCCTTGGTAATATCTCCCCAAACCTACATATGACCAAATTAAATCTTCATCATCTACGAATTCAGTTAACTCATTAGCAACATAACTTAAATGAGGAATAGCAATGGCAAATGCTTGAATTTCTCTCAGGGTTGGTGAGTCGCCAATCGAGCGAGCGAACTGGTTCATTTCTCTACAGAATTTCTGTTTTAGTTGGGTTGTATTGTCTCTTGATTCCCGCTTGGCTCGAAAGTATTCAGCCACTAGAGAGTGCAGTTGAAAATGATATTCACTGGGATTAAGACTATTGGGAACTGCTTTGAGCAAACTGCGCTTGGATAATTCAACATTTCTTTGGGATAAGTCTTCCCTCAGTTCGTCTCGCTCATCTTCATCTTCAGTTTCAATCCAGGCTGATTCTACCCAAGTCCATTTGAATGGTTCTGAGCTATATAAACTGATATAGCAGCTTAATTCTCGGGCTTCTGAAGATAGCACATCCCAAGATAAATCTAACGCCGCTTTCACTCCTTTTCTTGGCTCGTCTATTGATTTAGTATCTAGTTTGTCTTTCTTCAGCCTGTTCAAGGCTTTCTCAATCGATAAAGTCTTATCTAGAGCAATGTAGCGTCCCACTAATTCTAATCCCAAGGGTAAATAGCCCAGCCATTTACATAATTCCTTGGCTACTTCTAATTCGTTTTCTACTTTGTCATTTCCTATTAATGATTTGAGTAATTGAAGTGCGGCATTTTCTGAAAGCACATCTAAATCGATGTGTGTAATACCTGCTGGTATCTCCCGACTGGTCATCAAGACTTTGACTTTGCTAGTCACTGGGGGCAAGTAGGGTTCTATAGAATCGCGATAAAAGTCTTCATAATCAATTACGTCATCTAAGACCACTAGAGATGCCTCGCTATTCCAATTACGCCAGCAGTACTCTACCTTGGCTAAATCTGTTTCTATTTCCTCTGGAACAGATATTTCGAGATAGGTACGAGCAAATTCTATAATCTGAGTGCCTAAGTTTTCACTTCTAACGGAAAACCAACACAATCCACCTGGATAATGCTCTTGATACTGGTTGGCATATTGCAGGGCTAATTCGGTTTTGCCTACACCTCCCATCCCTGCGATGACTACTTTTTTCTTTTGCTGTAGTAATTGATGTACTGATTCTAATTGCTTTTCTCTTCCGATAAAATTATCTGAACCACTTTGATTGAGATTACTCGGCGTATTTAGTCTTTTTTTTTAGCTTCTGGATTTTGAATATATTTTCCTTCTACCCGAATGTAATTGCCTTCTATATTTTCGTTATAATTTCCGTTTTCCACCTTAATCTCTCGTTCTGATTGTGGAGTAGATTCACTCGTCTTTAAGGGTGGTAAGGGCTGGCGTAATTGTTCCTTGATAAATCCTCTGACACCTTTGTATGGTCTGTCTTCTCTAGATTCTGGCTTAGCGACGAAGATATGATCTCTTTCTACTGGAATTGGGTTGGCTTTAGCAATTCCTGGATTAGCACTAGTTCGATCTACAACAATGACTCCATAGGTAGGCTTGGTTTCGTAATAAACCTTGATCGGTATTTGACTGAGTAATTCGTGGTTGCGATGTACTTCCAGTAGCTCTAGTAATCGTGAATCGTTTGACTCTAGTTCTCTGACCGTCTCGCTTTTACCTAAAAGTCCTCCACAAAACTTCAACCAGTTAGCGACAGCTATATCCGAACCTGAATGGGGAGTCGATAAGTAAACTATTCCTTTGGTCTGGTCGAGTATCCGCTTCCACGAAGGATTGCCATAATCACAGGCATTACGCAGTAGTTGTTTGACTACTAATCCCCCCAGACTATGAGTAATAAATATTAAAGGTCTTTCTCCTAGTTCGTTTTCATTGAGCAACTCCACAATATCTGTAGCTCTCTCGACTAAGGGCAAGGTATCACCTTGAATCCTGAAAGGTTTGGCTTCATAACCAATCGACCATATTCCAACTCCTTCTAAGTCTTCTCCTAACCAAGACATCCAGGAGTTGGTTTTTTCTGGTTTCCCTTGGGGATGCCAAGTACTTAAAGGATCTCCATTTAATCCATGAACGAAGACAATATCAGCGATGCGACTTTCGTTTTCTGTGCCAAAGATGGAAATTAATCTAGTTTCTGTTGTCACGGACTTGTGGGAAAGTATTCAATGGGAGTATTAATTCACATCATAGCTAAAATAATACAAGCTAGAACATTTAAGGGAGTATTAAACTATGACACATTCTGATTCGACTCCTCTTAAGCGGGAAAGGTTTACGTCTAAATTGCCTGTGGAAGTCATCGAAAGAGCTAGAAATGCGGTTTATTGGACTCCTGGACTTACTTTGGCTGGCTTAACTGAATCTGCTTTGACAGCTTATCTTGATGCTCTGGAAGAAGAACGAGGTGAAGTTTTCCCCCAAAGGCAGGGCGAACTTAAACTCGGTCGCCCAATTAAGCTTTAGCTGAGAATTTAGTGACGAGAAGAAAAACAAAATTAACTTAGTGGGGTTTCATTACTTTTTAATGCTTTGCTTCCTAGATTTAATTTTCCAATTTGTAAAATAGCATTATTCGGTGTGGTGAGAAAAAATTCCTAAATCTTTAAAAATCTCAAAGTTTATGAAAAAAATTCTTTTATGTACCGATGGTTCCGCGTACTCCCAGGTAAGCTATGAATATGCAGCATGGCTGGCTCAGAGAATGGACTTGGAGATTGAAGTCTTGTACGTAACAGATGTTCGTGCCGAAAAAGCAGTTCAAAGTCCCGATTTTTCAGGTAGTATTGGCATCGATTCCTATCAACAGCTTCTAAAAGAGTTAGTCGATATAGAAGCAGCTAGAGCTAAACTCAATCATAAAAGAGCCAAAATTTTGCTCCGTGAAGCCAAACAGTTTTTTAACGATCGCGGTATTAATACTGTGAAACTAACTCACGAAACTGGCTTTCTGGTCGATTTATTTCAGCAGCTAGAAGAAAATAAGGATCTGGTAATCTTAGGCAAGAGAGGTGAAAATGCTAGCTTTGCTACCGAACATTTAGGTGCAAACCTGGAGCGAATTGTACGCTCCAGCAATAAACCCTGTTTCGTCACCCCCAGACAATTCCAGCCAATTAATCGTGTCTTACTCGCCTACGATGGTGGCAATAGCTGCCAAAAGGCAGTAAAGTATCTTGCCAAGTTAACTGCTTTTAAAGATCTAGAATTACATATTATTTGCGTTGCTACTAAAGAAGAAGAAACTGCCAGAGAGAATTTAACAGAAGCATCGGAAGTAGTCAAGCAGGCTGGATTTGAACCGATTTGTCAAGTACTATTCGGCGATCCCGAATCAGAAATAGAAAAATATCTAGAACAAAAACATATTGACTTACTCCTAATGGGTGCTTACGGTCATAGTCGTATTCGTCATCTAATCATTGGCAGTACCACCGCCCAAATGCTACGTAGTTCTCATATACCAGTTTGCTTATTTAGATAACTCAGCAAAAGTTTGCCCCGATATCCTTGAATGAAAACGAACAAAGTGGGATAAATAATTGTACGTAGTAGCTAAGTGCCAATAGCTACGAGATAATAAACTGCAACCAAGGTAATTTACACTCAACGTTTTATAAGTATGGATATTAAAAATGGTTTTGTCGCTACAGTGGGGAACACTCCTTTAATTCGTCTCAATAGTTTTAGCGAAGAGACAGGATGCGAAATACTTGGTAAAGCGGAGTTTCTCAATCCTGGTGGCTCGGTAAAAGACAGAGCTGCTCTTTATATTATTGAAGATGCAGAAAAAAAAGGACTGTTAAAGCCAGGAGGTACTGTAGTTGAAGGAACGGCAGGTAACACGGGTATTGGCTTGGCTCATATTTGCAACGCCAAAGGTTACAAATGTCTGATTATTATTCCCGAAACTCAATCCCAAGAAAAAATCGATACCCTCAGAACTTTGGGTGCAGAAGTGCGTCTTGTTCCCGCAGTACCATATAAAAACCCTAATAACTATGTCAAAGTGTCTGGAAGGGTTGCAGCGGAGATGGATAATGCTATTTGGGCAAATCAATTTGACAATTTAGCCAACCGCGATGCTCACTATCAAACCACTGGGCCAGAAATTTGGTCGCAAACCGATGGTCAAGTAGATGCCTGGGTGGCTGCAACTGGTACGGGAGGAACTTATGCTGGGGTTTCTCTTTACCTTAAAGAAAAGAATCCGAAGATTCGCTGTGTGGTCGCCGATCCTATGGGTAGTGGTTTATATAGCTACATCAAAACAGGGGAAATTAAACCCGAAGGAAGCTCTATCACTGAAGGTATTGGCAATAGCCGTATTACCAAAAATATGGAGGGCGTACCTATCGATGATGCCATCCAAATTGACGATCGCGAATGCGTCCGTGTAATCTATCAACTACTCAATAAAGAAGGCTTATTTATGGGTGGCTCTGTGGGCATTAACGTCGGCGCAGCCTTAGCTTTAGCAAAACAAATGGGCCCTGGTCATACCATAGTCACAGTACTGTGTGATGGTGGAGCGCGTTATCAATCTCGCCTCTATAACCCAGAATGGTTGGCTTCTAAAGGGTTGAACGTTGAATATTGACGAGCGATCTTAACAATTTCAATCATTGGCAAAGCGCAGGTTGAACGGGTTTATGCTAAATGTTCAACGATCGATGAAATGACTTTTAACATCAGGTTCGTATGATGACTTTAAACATAAAATAATCCTATTAGTGGGGGTTCATTGGTTCTGGTATTACCCATCGTAACTTTATCCACATTTTGAATGAAGTCAGTCTTTCGCATAATGAACGTTTAACCTAGATCTTTCAACCATATTTATTGCTAAAGAAATGACGAAGATCTAAATAGGCTTTGAGAAAATGGGATAATATGAGGCTACCTTTTTAAACTTATTAATTTCATCGATTATTGGAATTACAAGGATATAACTTATCTGTTACTATTATTAATGGAACAAAAAGCAAATAAGCGTCAAACCTTAACAGGATTGAATTCCCAAACTTACGAACATCCCTTCGATCGCCAGGCACTAATTTCTCTCGAAAAAATACCTGGCGTTTCCTTATTTTTCAACAAGATTAATGAGTATGGTATCGACCGCTTACTTGGATTTAAGTTTAATGCTATTTGTCTAAAAGTTAATGAACGCAATTTTCCCGACTTTTATCAAGCATTTGTAGAAGCTTGCAACATTATCGATGTTTCCCCCATTCCAGAACTTTATTTAATTCACGGTACTGGATATATTAAAACTCTAACTATTGGTGCTAATAAACCAATGGTAATTATTAATATAGATGGACTAGAAGCACTAAATTCCGAAGAGTTATTATTTGTTTTTGGTCATGAATTGGGACATATCAAAAGTAAGCACTTGCTATATCATCAAACAGCTTTGATTCTGCCTGGTTTGGGTAAAGTAATCGCTAATTCTACTTTAAGAGAAGAAGCTGAGGAATGGGATTTTTTGACTTCTTGGTAAACAAGTTAGGGGTTTAAACGTATATAGTTATTTCAATCAGCAACACCTGTTTTTAAATAAGCAAAAACTGATTTATCGCCAATATCGGGATTAATTTCTTGGGTCATTTTACGAATTGCAAAGACGCTAAAGCCAATTGTCCAGACACCTAATAAGACTTGCTCTGCCTCTACAGGAAGAATCCCAGTCATGTGTCCTAATAGCAACAGAGGAACGACGGGAGTAAGTATTTTTGTCTCCATGCGATTAAAACAAAAAGCTTCTTTAAAAAAGATTCCTGTTAGGGCTGCAAAACTAAAACCCGTACCAAATAGAGTCAATGGATGATTATAAATATACAGTGCCAAAGGTTCGTTACTAGATATGGCGATCGCAATTGTAGCAACCGTTCCAATCGCCCAAAAGCCTTGTAGTAGTCTGTGTAGTGGCTTCATGTAAATATGAATATAAAACAGACTAATCCCCAAACCAATAGAAAACAGAGCAAATAATGGTGTAATGGCAGGTAGAGCTGCTTTACCTTGAGCAAAAAAGAGATTGCTGGCGATCGCAAAACTAATTGCTGCGATAACTAACCCCGCACGATAGATAATTACTTCGGCGCGATCGTCTTTGGTAATGGTATATGCACCAAATTGTCCTTGATATGTTTGTGATGGTTGATTGAGAAGATCGATCATGACTGAAACCCTAATTGTAAACAATTACTTTAATTGAAAGTAGTCTAAAACATAGCTGTTTAAAATAACTACGATCGAGAATTTGACATAATTTATATAAATGCTTATCCCTTGGAGCTAAAAACATCTCACAAGAACAAAGCTAACTTATCTTAAATATACAAATGGCAATTAATCTAAGTAAAGGACAAAGAATCTCTCTGGAAAAAGTAGCACCTGGACTAGTACAGATCTTTATTGGTTTAGGTTGGGATATTAATGTGACTGATACTGGAAGTGATTTTGACATTGATGCTTCTCTATTTCTGCTCGGCAGTGACGAAAAGCTAATTTCCGACAAACATTTCATCTTTTATAATAACCAAATTAGCCCCGATCCAGAACAGTCTGTAAAACAACTGGGCGATAACCGCACTGGTGCGGGAGAAGGAGACGACGAAATCATTGATGTTAATCTCAAAACCGTCCCTTCAGAAGTAGAAAAAATAGTTATTGCCGTCACCATCCACGAAGCGGATAAACGCCAACAAAACTTTGGTCAGGTAAGTAATGCTTTTGTGCGTGTTGTCAACTGCGAAAATGAAGAAGAAATTATTCGCTACGATCTAACAGAAGACTTTTCAATTGAAACCGCTTTAATTATGGCAGAACTCTACCGTAAAGATGGCGAATGGCGGATGAATGCAGTAGGTGCGGGTTATGAAGGTGGCTTGCAAGCTTTGGTAGATAGATATCAAAAATAGCGATCGCTGTTAGTTTGAGATTTACAACTAACAACTAACCACTAACCACTAACAACTAACAAAAAGAAAATATGGCAGTAAATCTGAGTAAAGGACAACGAATATCTTTAGAAAAAGTTGCTCCTGGGTTGAGTGAAGTTTTTGTCGGTTTGGGTTGGGATACCAATATTACCGATACTGGTAGTGATTTTGATATTGATGCGTCGGTTTTTTTGCTAAACACCAATGAAAAATTAGTTTCCGACAATCATTTTATTTTCTACAACAACCTTGCTAGTCCCGACGCGAATAAATCTGTAGAACACCTGGGGGATAACCGAACTGGTGTGGGAGAAGGAGATGATGAAGTAATTAAAATCAATCTCAAACAAGTTCCTGCTGAAGTTAACAAAATTGTCATGACTGTGACTATTCATGAAGCAGAACAACGACAACAGAACTTCGGACAGGTACAAAACGCCTTTGTAAGAGTCGTAAACGCCGAAAATACCGAAGAAGTAGTCCGTTACGACCTCACAGAAGACTTTTCGATTGAAACTGCCCTGATTATGGCAGAGCTTTATCGTAAAGATGGTGAATGGCGAGTTAACGCAGTTGGTGCGGGTTATCAAGGTGGATTACAAGCCCTCTTAGACCGCTATCAATAGTAACCTTAGATACTTAAATTAGCTACAATCAGAAAAAACATAAATAAGGCATAGCTGCATGATTCCTACAGTTATAGAAAGTTCAGGTCGCGGCGATCGCGCCTTTGATATCTACTCTCGTTTACTCAGAGAAAGAATTGTCTTTTTGGGACAGCAAGTAACCGATGAAATTGCCAACCTAGTTGTGGCGCAACTGCTATTTCTCGAAGCAGAAGACCCTGAAAAAGATATCTATCTTTACATCAACTCCCCTGGTGGTTCAGTCTCCGCTGGAATGGGGATGTTCGATACTATGAATCAGATTCGCCCTGATGTCTGTACCATTTGTATTGGTTTGGCTGCTAGCATGGGTGCATTTTTACTAAGTGCAGGAGAAAAAGGCAAGCGGATGAGTTTGCCCAACTCCCGAATTATGATTCATCAACCCTTGGGTGGTGCACAAGGACAGGCAACAGATATTGAGATTCAAGCTAAAGAAATTTTGTATCTCAAGCAAAAACTCAATCAACACCTAGCAGATCACACAGGGCAACCTCTATCCAAAATAGAAGAAGATACCGAAAGAGACTTCTTTATGTCTGCGGAAGAATCTAAAGAGTATGGTTTGATCGATCGGGTAATTTCCCGTCGTCCTTCTGCGGTCAATCCTCCAGAACCCGTGGCTAATTAAATTGAGAATAAATAATTAAATGTTTGTGTAGGGATGCTTATTGTATCCCTATATTTTTTGTCTTAACAAATCAAACTTATTGCCGATCGCCAATTTAATTCTTAAGCTTAAGATAAGTTTAGAGAGTGGCAGATTTTGTTTACGGACGTTACTAACAAAAGCGGAATTTCTTATACGGGTAGTTCTTATGGTTCGGCATGGGGAGATTTTAATAATGATGGATTTTCCGATTTATGGGTGAGTAATCATGGTTCTGAGCCTATTCTCTATCAAAATCAAGGTGATGGAACTTTTATCGATGTAACTTCCAATGTCTTTGACCAAGAACTAAGAGGAGACTTCCATGGTGGTGCTTGGGCAGATTTTGACAATGATGGCGATCTAGATCTACTTCAATTAGTAGGAGGAGATTCAGGTAACAGTAGTCTTGAAGATCCTAAAATTGCTAATCTGTTTTTTATCAATCAGAATGGAACTTTTGAAGATCGCTCGATTGATTTGGGTTTAGGTTACATTGGTTCTCGCGGTAGAACACCTTTGTGGTTTGATTATAACAATGATGGTTTATTAGATTTATTGCAAGGTGCAGCAGAACGCACTGACGGCAAAGTTCCCGCCACAATTTTTGCTCGACAAGATGGATTTGTAGATCTTCAATCTAGTTTAGATTTCGATCTAAATCCCACGCAATTTGCTTTACTGTCAGATTTGGTAGGAGACAATACTCCAGAATTAATTTTGCTCAAACCCCGTCAAGGAATATTTATTTATGACTCTACAGATATCACGGATATTACCGACTCGGTTTTAGAAACTGATTTACAAGCTCAAGATTTTATTTCTGAAGATTTTAACGGAGACTTGTTACCCGATCTTTACTTAACCAGAAGAGGTTTGAGTAATTCAGGTTTTTTTCTAGTCGATAATCAAGCCCTCAACTTGAGACTGCAAGCCAAGGAAAATCAGCAAGGAATCACTTTTCGCAGTCAAGGTAAGATTACCATTGACCTGTTTAGTTTTGGTTATAGCTTTGAAGAGATCGATCCAGAAGATATATTTATTGGTGCATCTGGTCTAAATCCAACAGATTTGGATCTACCTTTAGGCATAGTCGATGATACGATTACCAGACTAGAAATAACTCTCGATCCTCAAAACCCACAAGTACAAGGACTGGCCAACTTTACAGCGGGAGAAGATGAAGGACTTTATCTCGGTTATGACCCCGACTCAGCAGAGTGGCAAATATCCTTATCTACCCCAGATAAAGACTTAGTTGCTGCTATTGTTGAATCTGAAGCTGAGATTACAGAAGCTGATGCGATCGCTTTTAATAACGACCTCAATCCACTTTCGGATCGTCTACTAATTAACGATGGAGAAATGTTAGTAGACCAAACTCAAGGTTCGGGAATTAACAGTGTTAGAACTGCTGGAGTTAGTACCGTAGCGGGGGACTTTGACAATGATATGGATGTAGATCTATATGTCGTAACCGCCAATGCTGCGGGCAACGAACCTAATGTTCTTTACGACAATCAAGGCGACGGTACATTTGTGGCAGTTGATGATTTAAATGACGGTGTAGGCACTAATCTGGGTATTGGTGAATCGGTAAGCGTCAGTGATTACAATAACGATGGATTTCTCGATTTATTTATTACCAATGGCAGCTTTCCTCCTATACTGACTGAAAATGCGCCCTATCAACTTTTAGAAAATCAGGGCAACGAGTATCATTGGTTAGAAATCGATCTAGAAGGAACTCAAGGTAATCGTGATGGTATTGGTGCGAAAGTATACGTCACTGCTGGAGGAGTAAC
>JAAUYI010147876.1_pt1 | contig 10424 bp, 9 predicted proteins | sample 7278041 | NCBI WGS metagenome assembly JAAUYI01 (sample SAMN14350216, study PRJNA611818) | marine sediment metagenome | isolation source: surface marine sediment (0.6m) | place: French Polynesia: Moorea | collected 2018-08
CAAGGGCCTGTCCGGCGGCACCATCGTGGTCCGGCCCTTCATCGCCAGCCCGCTGCAGAGCCAGGACAACGTGATCATCGGCAACACCGTGCTCTACGGCCCCACCGCCGGGCAGCTCTTCGCCGCCGGCCAGGCCGGCGAGCGCTTCGCGGTGCGCAACTCGGGCGCCGAGACCGTGGTCGAGGGCTGCGGCTCCAACGGCTGCGAGTACATGACCGGCGGCACGGCGGTGATCCTGGGCGCGGTCGGCTCGAACTTCGCGGCCGGCATGACCGGCGGCATGGCCTTCGTCTACGATCCGGAGGACCTGCTGCCCGGGCGGATCAATCCGGATTCGGTAATCCATCAGCGGATCGAGACCGAGCATTGGGAAGCCGTGGCCAAGGATCTGCTCGCCCGGCACGTCCAGGAGACCCAGTCGCGCTACGCCGAGCGCCTGCTGGTCGACTGGGAGCTGGAGCGCGCCAAATTCTGGCAGATCGTACCCAGGGAGATGCTCGAGCGGCTGGAGCACCCGGTGACCCGAGACGCCGAGGCCAGGAAGCGCGCCTAGGCGACGCGATGCGACTGCGGGACGCCACGCCGGACGACCTCGACTTCATCCTGGCGTTGGAGAACCGACAGGACTTCGCCGACTACATCTACAGTTGGCCGCGCGGGCAGCATTTGGCCGCACTGGACGATCCAGACTATCGCTACCTGGTGGCGGAGCACGAGAACGCCTTGCAGGGCTACGCCATGCTCTGCGGCTTGACCGCCGTCGAGCGGACGATCGAGCTGAAGCGCATCGCCGTTGCGACGCCGGGCCGCGGCCTGGGTAAGGCGATTCTGCGCGCCGTGATCCGGCAAGCCTTCGAGGAGCTTCGGGCCGAAAGGCTCTGGCTCGACGTATTCGCCGACAACCTGCGGGCCCGGGCCGCCTATCGTGCGTTTGGCTTTGTCGAGGACGGAAGCGAACACCGCTCCGAACTCCGGGATATTCCTCTGGTCGTGATGTCTATTCCTGAAGACGCTTATCGCGCGCCCGCGGGCCAGGACTGAGGCCAAGGGCCGGGTCCGCAGCGGCGGTCCGAGATCCCTGTGAGTTTCCCCACCTCGGCGTCGCTGGACCGCTGCCAAAGTAGGTAGGCCGCTGCCGAAGACGACGGATCGGCGGCCGGGGCGCAGGAGGCGTCCGGCAAGTCTGCCTGACCGCATGAGGTCGGCTGAAGCCCTTCGGCCCTCAGCTCCGTAGCATGGGCGGAACGCAGAGCTGGGTCTGACGAAGCTTTCGGCGACACGCCTAGCCGGAGAGTATTTCGTGTCCCAATCCCATAATGGTCACCAGGCCGCCTTCGCATACTACCCGCGGCTGAAAAGATTGAAGGACCACGTCGACCGGCACTATGCCGAGGAGATGTCCCTGACGGTTGCGGCCCGGATCACCGGCCTCGAGAAGAAGTACTTCTCGACTTTCTTCCACGAGAAGACGGGCGTCTGCTTCAAGGACTGGCTGGCCCAGGTCCGGATCGCCCGGGCCCTGGACATGCTGAAGGCGCAGGATGTCTCGATCACCTGCACCGCCTTTGCGGTCGGCTTTCAGGACCTGAGAACCTTCGAGCGGACCTTCAAGCGCTGCACCGGCATGACGCCGAGCGCCTACAAGCGCAAGGTCCGGCCCTGCTGAGCGCGCTGCCCGCCGAAGGGTTGCCGCAAACTTCGCGAAATCTGCCGCCTACTCCCGAAGCGCTGCCGCGCCGCCTCGGCGGACAGCGACGATACTCCGGTCAAGAGTGAAATGCCTTGGGGCGGAGGTCGTCTCGAGGCCGTGAGTTGGAGCAAGGGAGACTGAGCATGCGCCAGATAAGTGGGACTTACGAAGGCCTCGGTCGAGATGTCGAGCTGACCCTTCGCCTGGATATCGACGGGCCGACCGCCCTCAACATGCTGAGCGGCGAACTGAACCAGTCCGTCAGGTTGCAGGAGTTCAACTACTTCAACCTGAGACGGCACTCCTTTATCGGGGACGAGATCACCCGTGAGGTCGATGGGAATCGCATCACATTCTCGGCGCCGATCCGCTTCTTTCGCCTTCCCGAGCTGACCGGGTCGATCGAGGTCGAGATCGAGCCGACCTCGGCCGTGGCCCGCCTGAAGCTGACCGGCTACGGCTACCACCGGCAGCCCTTCACCTTCGCGCTGAACAAGGTCTCGGACTACTTCCGCGAGATCCGCCTCGAGATGGATTTCGAGACCGGCACGGAGCTGCCTGGAGAGTTCGAAGCCTGGAGCGTCGGCAACCGTCCGGCCGGCATGCCCGAGGAGCCGGTGACGATTCAGGGCGCCTTCCAGCGCTCAGGCATCGATGTCGTGGTCGAGCCGCAGCACACGCAGATTCCGCCCGCCGAGGCCGGCGCCGATTCGCGCTGGACCGAGGCGGAGCTGCACGCCGCTATGACCAATCACTTCTCTTTGATCTCCTCTGATCCGACCTGGAACGTCTATCTTCTGGTCGGCGAGGAGTTCGTCATCCCCGGCGTCAGCGGGATCATGTTCGATCAGACTAACCCGCTGCCGCGGCAGGGCGTGGCGGTGTTCTACCGGCACTTCCGAAGCCTCCCCGATGGCATCCGGCAGCGCAACTACCTGCGCACGACGATTCATGAGCTGGGCCATGCGATGAACCTCCTGCATTCCTTCCAGAAGGGCGTGTTCTCGGAATTCGGCTTCGGCGACAATCCCTTCATGATGCCCAGGTCGGGCTCGCTGTCCTACATGAACTATCCCTGGCGCTATCCATTCGGCCACAACATGCCGCCAGGCTGGAACGGCACGCCGGACTACTGGGCGCGCTTCCCCTTCGCCTTCGACGATATTGAACTGATGCACCTCCGGCATCACGACCGCCTTGAGGTCATCTTCGGCGGCGAAGCCTTCGGCGCCCATGGCCACAACCGAATGTCGAACCAGATGCCCGCGCAGGCCGAGAATCAGAACGCCGCTTCGGCCCTGCAGCTGGAGCTCCGCGCCAAGCGGATCCTGGCGCAGGATGTCCGCGCCTACGAGTGCATGGAACCGGTCAACCTCGAGCTGAAGGTGGCCTGCAAGGGCAAGGAGGAAGTCGAGATCAGCGGCCACCTCGATCCGAGCTACGGTGTGATCGCCGTCTACGTCCAGAAGCCCGATGGCACGATTGCAAGGTTCCGGCCGCTCATGACGGCCTGCACCGAGGGCAGCGAATCGCAGACCCTGAAGCCGGGTGTAGCGGTCTATCAGAATCTGCATCTGACCTATGGACGAGATGGCTTCAGCTTCGACGAACCCGGGCCCTACCAGATCTGCGCCGTCTATCAGGGCGGGGAGCGGCTCACGGCCTACTCCAACGTGCTCAGCATTTACGTCGGGGCACCTCAGAGCCGCGAGACGGAAGCCTTGGCCGCAGATTTCTTCGATCCGACGAAGGGCGAGCTGCTGGCGGTCGGACCCTCGGCCTCCAGCCGCTTCACGGAGCAGATTGATTTCTTCCGCGAGGTCGTCGATCGGGTGCCGGAGACGGCTTTGGGACGGAATCTCGCGGGCTATCTGGCCATGGTCTATGGGGTTCCCTTCAAGGACCTCACCCGAATTCGCGTGCAGGAGGAGGGCGCGCCGACCACCAAGTTGCGTCTGGCGACGACCAAGACAAGCACCAAGGACGCCCTGTCCTACCTCAAGAAGGCACGGACCAAGCCCGCCTCGGCCCAGGAGAGCCTGAGCAACCTCTGCCACTACAGGCTTGAGATCGACCGGGCCAGGATCTACGAGGCCGGCGGCGACGTCGAAAAGGCAAAGGCCGCCATAGACGACCTCAAGGCCTTCGTGGCCAAGGCCGTCGGCAGCAACGACAAGCTGCGCAAGCAGGCCTTGTCGGCCCTCGACGAGAAACAGGCACAGATCGGACAGCCCCAGTCGATCCTGGCGGCTGAGTGATCTCGGCGGTGCCGGGCGCGCCTCAGGGCGGGCCCGGCCCCCCAAAAGAGCCCTCGAGGCCCTTCGAACCAGAAGGCTCAGGCCCCGAAGAGTTCTAGACAGGCGAGGCCGATCAGCGTCACCTTGTTCGCAGCGGGCGAGTTTTGCCAACTTGCCCGTCAGGACGCACGGGAAAGTCTCGCGACATGTTGACGCTCTATCATCTCTGGCTGGACCCCGCCTGCCGCAAGATCCGAATTCTATTGGGCGAGAAGGGCCTCGCCTTCGACATGCGGGTCGAGAAGATCTGGGAACGACGGGAATCCTTCCTGCGCCTCAACCCGGCCGGCGAGGTGCCGGTTCTGCAGGCCGAAGAGGGCGTGGTCCTGGCCGACGGCTGGGTCATCACGGAATACCTGGAAGAGGTCCACCCCGATCCGCCCCTGCTGCCGCGCGATCCGGTGGAGCGGGCCGAGACGCGGCGCCTGGCGCAGTGGTTCGACGTCAAGTTCGCCCGCGAGGTGACCGTCAACCTGGTCGACGAGAAGCTGATGAAGTCCTTCCTCGGCCTCGGCAACCCGGATCCGGCGCGGATCCGCGCCGGCCTGCACAACATCCGCTATCACCTGGACTACATCGCCTGGCTCAGCGACCGCCGGCGCTGGCTGGGTGGAGACGACTTCTCACTGGCCGATGCCGCCGCCGCGGCGCATCTCTCCGCCGTCGACTATCTGGGCGACGTGCCCTGGGACAAGCACGAGGGCGCCAAGGACTGGTATGCGCGGGTCAAGTCGCGGCCCTCGGTCCAGCCCCTGCTGCAGGACTACATCGCCGGCCGGCCGCCGCCGCCGCACTACGCCGATCTGGATTTCTGAACGCGGGGGACCGTGCCGCTGCCTATTCCGGCTCGGCCCGTAAGGGCCCGCCCAGGCTCGGCAGCTCCGGCTCGGCCGCCCGCGGCGCCGGCCCGTGAGCCGGTCCAGAGGACCGCCCCGATGCCGGCACCGAGGTGATCAGCGGCGTCGGCCTGTCCTGTGGGGTGTTGAGCTTGCGCGGCAGCGGCTCGCCGGTCGTGTTGCCGGCGTTGGGGTCGACGTCGAGCAGCTCCAGGTTGACCCGCGCCGCGTCCGCCGCCGGGCTGCCGGACCCGAGGTCCAGCACCTTCACCCAGTCCCGCCGGGCGCCGTTGCGGTCGCCCAGCAGACGCTTGAGGATGCCCCGCTCCAGATAGGCCTCCGGCATGCTAGGGTCGATCTGGATCGCGGACTGAATGTCGCGCAGGGCCGCCTCCGAGGAATCCAGGTAGCGGTGGACCGTGGCCCGGTACACCAGGACATCGGGCCGCTGGGGCGCGATCTCGTAGGCGCGGTCCAGGTCGAGCAGCGCGGCGCGATAGTTCTCCGCCGCCGCCAGGACGATGGAGCGGTCGATCAGCAGTTCCAGGTTTTCCGGCGCCAGCTTGAGCGCGGCGGTCTGGGCCGCGAAGGCGCGCTCATGCTTGCCGGCCAGCATCCAGGCCTGGGCGGCCTGGGCCAGGGCCTCGATTCGCAGGCGCAGCTCCTCGGTCTTCATGGTCTGGGCCAGCTCTTCCAGGCGGCGACCGGCCTCCTCGAAGTGACCGAGCTGGATCAGCGCCACCGCGGCGCAGTGCCGGGCCGGATCGCCGCCCCCTTGGGAGCCCCAGGCCGAGGCCTGCTCGTAAGCGGCGGCGGGATCCTCCTGGGTCAGGACGATGCAGTTGCGATAGACCTCGGCGTCGGCCGCCTCGTCGGCGCGCGCGCCGGCCGCGCTCAGGACCAGCGGCAGCGCCGACATTGCGATCGCGGCCCCGACCGCGGTTCGGATCGGGTTCGGCAGCCTTGGGCCGCAGCGGCGCTTGTTCGGCAACATGCCGGTCCCTAAAGTCGCGGCACCGCTCGGCGTGTCTCGGCGCCGGGCCGGTGCTTGGAGCGTTGAGGCGCAGGATGAAACGGCGGCTATTCTGCTTCGGATATGGGTTCAGTGCCAGCGTTTTAGCCGGCCGTCTCGCGGCGCAGGGCTGGGAACTGGCGGGGACCACGCGCAGCCCCGACAAGCTGGCGAGGCTGTCCGGCGAGGGGGTCGAGGCCTTTCTGTTCGACCGCGACCGGCCGCTCGACGACCCGGAGGCGGCACTTGCCGGTGCGACCCACATCCTGATCTCGGCGCCGCCGGATGCCCGGGGCGACCCGGTGCTCGACCAGCATGCCGCCGACATCCTGGCCTGCGATGGTCTCGAATGGCTCGGCTACCTCTCGACCACCGGCGTCTACGGCGACCGTGGCGGCGGCTGGGTCGACGAGGACTCGGCGCTGGAGCCGACCGGGCCCCGCGGGGAACGCCGCCTGGCGGCGGAGCGGGGCTGGCTCGCGCTCTGGCGCGACCACGGCCTGCCGGTCCATCTCTTCCGCCTGGCCGGCATCTACGGCCCCGGCCGCAACGCGCTGGAGACCGTGCGGCGCGGCCGGGCGCAGCGGATCGACAAGCCGGGCCAGGTCTTCAGCCGGATCCACGTCGAGGACATCGCCAGCGTCCTGGAGGCCTCGATCGCCCGCCCGAACCCCGGGCGTGCCTACAACCTCTGCGACGACGATCCGGCCGCGCCCGAGGCGGTCATCGCCCATGCCTGCGGGCTGCTGGGCGTCGAGCCGCCGCCCTTGCTGCCTTTCGAGGCGGCCGAGCTGTCCGACATGGCGCGCAGCTTCTACCGCGACAACAAGCGGGTCTCCAACGCCCGGATCAAGTCCGAGCTCGGAGTCACCTTGGCCTTTCCGGACTACAAGACCGGCCTCAAGGCCCTGCTGGCCGGGTCTTGAGCCGCAGCCCTTCCCCTGGGCTTCCGCGGCTTCAGGCGCTATGATCTTCGGCGCCGGTGGACCGCCGGCGAGGGGATCGATGTCATGCTCACACCCGAGGAAGTCGCCACCTACCGGCGCGACGGCATCCTGGTTCCGAAGTACCGATTACCGCCGGACCGGCTGGCCTCCATCCGGCGCGCGGCCGACGCGGTGATCGCGGCCAATCCCGGCACCCGGCCGGAAAAGCTGGTCAGTGCCCACATCGCTGCGGGCGGTCCCGAGGGGGTCAAGGGCCACCAGGCCTTCATGGAGCTGGCCCGGGAGCCGGCGATCCTGAACATGGTCGAGCAACTGATCGGCCCCGACATCATCCTCTGGGGCGGCCACCTCTTCTGTAAGCCGGCGGGCGACGGCCAGGCCGTGCCCTGGCATCAGGACGGCCACTATTGGCCGATCCGGCCCCTGGCCACGGTCTCGGTCTGGGTCGCGCTGGACGATTCGACGCCGGAGAACGGCTGCCTGCGGGTCATACCCGGCAGCCATGCCGGGCAGCGCCACTATCCGCACCAGCAGGTGGACGGCAGCAACCTCGCCCTGGACCGCGCGCTGGCGCCGGGCAGCTTCGAGGAATCCGCGGCCCGCGACGTCGTGCTGGAGGCCGGGCAGATGTCGCTGCACGACGTCTACCTGCTGCACGGCTCGGAGCCGAACCGCTCGCCCAAGCGCCGGGCCGGGATTGCCTTGCGCTACATGCCGGCGAGCTCGCTCTTCGATCGCGAGATGGCGACGCCGAACACCACGCCGGGCCTGAAGACCGCCTTCGCGGTCCGGCCGATCTGGTTGCTGCGCGGCGAGGACCGGGCCGGCAACGACCTCCGGGTCGGCCACGCCTGAGCGCCGGGTCGCTGCCCGGCCTCAGCCCCCGTCTAACTGGTCGAGCAGGCGGTCCAAGGTCGCCTCCAGACGCCGCAGGTCGGCGGGTTCGGACAGCCGGTGGTCGCCGTCCTTCACCAGGATCACCTCGACGTCGCGGGACTCCAGCTTGTCGGCCAGGCGCAGCGCCGTCTCCCAGGGCACGTCGGGGTCCTGCATGCCCTGCAGCAGGCGGACCGGGCAGGTCAGCGGGATCGCGTCGCGCAGCAGCAGGTGCCGGCGGCCCTCCTCGATCAGCTGCTTAGTCAAGGGGTAAGGGGTTTCGGCGTAGTCTGAGGGCTCGTAGTAGACACCTTGGGTTTCGATCTCAGCCTTGATCTCCTCCGAGAAGCGCTGCCACATCAGGTCCTCGGTGAAATCCGGTGCCGCGGCGATGCCGAGCAGGGCCGCGACCCGCTCGGGCCGGGCCAGCGCGGCAAGGAGCATGATCCAGCCCCCCATGGAGGAGCCGACCAGAACCTGCGGGCCCTCGGTCAGCTCGTCGATCGCCGCGACCGCATCCTCCGCCCAGCGGCCGATGGTGCCGTCCTCGAAGCGGCCCGAGGATTCGCCGTGGCCCTGATAGTCGAAGCGCAGGAAGGCCTGGCCCCGTTTGCCCGCATAGGCCTCCAGGGCCGTGGCCTTGGTTCCGGTCATATCCGACATGAAGCCGCCCAGGAAGATGATCCCGGGTGCGCGACCGGCCGTGCTGTGGTAGGCAAGGGACTCGTCTTGCGGGCGGGCAAGACGGTCTGGGGGCGGTTGTTCGAACGACACGTCACGGGTATCCGGGGTTAAGACGCAAATGATGGAGATGCAAGGTAGCACCGGGACGGTGCCGCCGGAAGCGACCCGCCCGGTCGTGCTGCAGGTCGTCCCCGATCTGCAGGACGGCGGGCTTCAGCGCTCCGCGGTCGATATCGCCGAGGCGCTGACCGCCGCGGGCTGCACCGCCGTGGTCGCATCGGCCGGAGGGCCGCTGGAACACCGCCTGACGCGGGCCGGCGCGATCCACGAGTCGGTTCCCCTGGCCAGCCGCAACCCGGCCTCGATCTACAGCAACATTCAGCGGCTGATCGACGTCATCGAGCGGCACCAGGTCGAGATCGTCCACGCCCGGGCGCGGGCGCCCGGCTGGAGCGCGCTGACCGCGGCCGAGCGCAGCGGCCGCCACTTCATCACCTCGGTCCACGCCGTCTATCCCGACAGCAACCTCCTGCAGCGGCGCTACAACGCCGTGCTGGTCCGGGGCGAGCGGGTGATCGCCACCTCGCAGTTCATCGCCGACTACCTGCGCGAACACCACGGCGTGGACCCGACGCGACTGCGCCTGATCCGGCGCGGCATCGACCTCAAGTCCTTCAGCCCCGACAGCGTGTCCAACGAGCGGCTGATCAAGCGGGTCAACGACTGGCGCCTGCCCGACGGACAGCCGGTGGTGATGCTTCCGGCGCGGCTGGAGCGCCGCAAGGGCCAGTCCTTGCTGCTCGACGCGGTCGCCCAGCTCGGCGACCTCGACTTCGTCTGCCTTCTGGTCGGCGCGGAGTCCGGCCGCGGCAACTATCGCCGCGAGCTCGACGAACAGATCCAGCGCCACCAGCTGGCCCACCGATGCGTGATCCTGGACCATTGCGACGACATGCCGGCGGCCTACAAGGTCGCCAACGTCGTGGTCGCGGCCGGCAGCGAGCCGCAGTCCTTCGTCCGCACGATCAGCGAGGCCCAGGCCATGGGCCGGCCGGTGGTCACCGTCGATCAAGGCGGCGCCGGCGAGCAGGTCATCGCCGGGCACACCGCCTTCCTCGCCCCGCCGAACGATGCCGCCGGCCTGGCCTCGGCGATCCGTCGGGCGCTGGACCTCAGCGAGGAGCAGCGCGAGCTTCTGGCCGAGGAGGCGATCGCCTTCACCCGGCGGCACTTCTCGCGCGACGAGATGTGCCAGCAGACCCTGGCGCTCTACGACGAGATCCTGCGCCAGGCGATGGCGGCGGCGGCAAGTTGACGGCCAGGGATTTCTTCGCGGCCCCGATTTCTTGACAGCCCTGGATTAGCTTCTAGAGTTCGCCCGCTTCAGGAGCGAGACCCATGGCGGACGCCGGAGTCAAAGAAAAGGTCACCATCACTCTGCCGGACGGCAGCCAGCGGGATTTCGACGGCCCGGTCTCCGGCGCCGATCTCGCCGCGAGCATCGGTCCGCGCCTGGCCAAGGACGCCCTGGCGGTGGTGGTCGACGGCGCGCTGCGCGACCTGGCCCGCGAGATCGACCGCGACGCGACGGTCGAGATCGTCACCCGCGGCCATGCCGAGGCCCTACAGCTGCTGCGCCACGACTGCGCCCACGTGCTGGCCGAGGCGGTGCAGGAGCTCTATCCGGACACCCAGGTGACCTTCGGTCCGGCAACCGAGGACGGCTTCTATTACGACTTCGCCCGCGCCGAGCCCTTCACGCCCGAGGACCTGGAGGCGATCGAGGCACGGATGCACGAGATCGTCGACCGCGACGAGGCGATCCAACGCGAGGTCTGGGACCGGCACAAGGCGATCCGCCACTTCGACGACATCGGCGAGAAGTACAAGGCCGAGCACATCGAGACCCTGCCGGCCGAGGAAGAGATCTCGATCTACCGTCAGGGCGACTGGCTCGACCTCTGTATCGGCCCGCACCTGCCCTCGACCGGCAAGCTGGGCCACGCCTTCAAGCTGATGCGGGTCTCCGGCGCCTATTGGCGCGGCGACGCCAAGAACGAACAGCTGCAGCGGGTCTACGGC